>Ga0233439_10001621_pt1 | contig 27946 bp, 26 predicted proteins | sample SI_123_September_6_FD_182713 | JGI IMG/M metagenome (GOLD analysis project Ga0233439, IMG submission 182713) | Seawater microbial communities from Saanich Inlet, British Columbia, Canada - SI_123_September2016_100_MG | ecosystem: Environmental > Aquatic > Marine > Inlet | place: Canada: British... | reverse complement strand
TCTTACGGCAAAAATTGGTGTTGTCATTGCAACCGGATCACAGCCAGCAATTCCTCCGATTGACGGCCTGGATAGTGTCGACTACTGGACCACGCACGATGTGATTTCCGCCGAAGAATTGCCCGAGTCGTTGATCGTGCTTGGCGGGGGGCCGATTGGTTGCGAGCTGGGTCAGGTTCTCTCACGTTTTGGTGTGAGGGTGACCATCGTGGAGGCCGCTGGTCGATTGCTACCGGGCGAAGAGCCTGAAGCATCGGATTCGCTTGCGATGGCGTTCGAGGGCGAGGGGATCGACGTCAAAACTGGCGATCTGGTGGTGACCGTTGACTCATCGGGCGGCGATATAGAGATTGTGCTGGCAAGCGGCGAAAAACTTTCAGCGAACAAGATGCTGGTTGCCACCGGTAGGAAAGTTGATCTAACTGGTCTTGGATTGGAATCGGTAGGACTTCCAACAGCAGGATTCATCGAGGTGGATGAGCGAATGCACGCTGCCGACGGCTTGTGGGCGATGGGCGATATGACCGGTAAGGCGATGTTCACTCATGTCGCTGTGTATCAGTCGGGAATCATTGCAGCCGATATTCTGAAGAAAGAACACGCGCCGGCGCGCTACGACGCTGTGCCACGTGCGGTGTTCACTGATCCTGAAGTGGGATCGGTAGGGATCACTGAGGCTCAGGCACGGGAGCAGGGCTTGGATGTTGAGGTCGCAGTGAAACGCACGCCGTATACGTTCCGAGGCTGGCTCGATATGTCGATGACGGGTGCGATCAAGGTGATTGCAGATCGTAAGAGCGGAGTGTTGCTTGGTGCTTCGGCGTCGGGACCACGTGCAAGCGAGATTCTTGGGTTGTTAACTTTTGCAGTTCACACGAGAGCTAAGTTGGACGACTTGCGCAGCATGATCTACGCCTTCCCGACGTTCTACGGTGGGGTTGGCGAGGCGATTGGCGCGTATGCACTCGGAGTGCAGACGGTGCTTGATCCGGAGTTTGAGGGATTGCAGCCGATTAGCTAGATGGGGTGGGGCGGCTCGCGGTAATCCGCGACCCCGCCAGATCCCTCGGCGGCACTCGGGAAATCTAAAGTTGGCAAGTCGCCTAAATTCGGTACGCCTGCTTGGCTGCGTTCCTGAATAGCCACGCTTTTTCGGTGTCGGAATAGTCGCTAGCGAAGCGTTTGAAGGCGTTCCAGAGCACGGTGTACGACATCGACTGATTGTCGACAGGGAAGTTGCTTTCGAACATGCAGCGCTCCACACCGAACTGTTCGATGATGTGGGTGTAGTAGGGCGCCATCGTATTTGCGATGTCTTGTGAAGAGGGTGGGGCAGGGCGTTCATCCCAGCCGTAGCCGCCAAGTGGCATTCCTGTTCCGCCAAGCTTGATTGTTACGTTGTCGCAGGTCGCAAGATCGGTCATTCCCTGTTTCCAGAGTTGCATCATTTCATCGTGCTTGCCAGCATAGGGTCCGATGCCGATGGGGCCACCGATGTGATCGACGATGATCGTCACGTTCGGGAAGGCTCGTGCGAGATCAACTAGTTCCTGATGCTGGGTATGGTAGAGCCAAGCGTCGAAGCTAAGTCCGAGTTCGTCGAGTGCTGCGTAACCCTTTCGGAATTCATCGTTACTAAGCAGGCCTTTTGGTGGATTTTTGTAGCCACCGATTTCGGGACTAGCGTCCCAACATGAAGAATTTCGTATGCCTCGGAATCGGCCACCACCTGCGACGATATGAGCTTCGAGAACTTCTTTAGCCGCGCTGCCTATTGTGAGATCGACGTAGCCGACGATTCCGGCTGCGACCTTCGTATTGCCGTACTCGCCGCTGGCACTTTGCGCCGCTAAGCCAGTTACGAACTCGGTTTCGCCGACGGGGCTCATGGCTTCGGGTCCGTCTTTTCGATACATGGCACTGCATTCGACAAATACGGTTTCAGAAATGTTGTGACCGCCGCCTATGTCTACGAGCAGTTCGTCGAGCAAGTAACGAAAGCCGGGGCGATCCCAGAAGTGGTGATGCGGATCGCAGATCGGCAGATCGGGATCTATCGCTTCTTCAGAGGTTAGTGCGAGCCAATCGGGGCGTGGTGTTGTCATGTTTGTTGGTTGGAGTGGTTGTGTCCCTTCTCCCGGGCGAGAAGGTTAGGTTGAGGGTGGAATTGCCGGCAGGAAGTAACGTTGATGTCGAACGTATCTCCCTCACCTCAATCCTCTCCCGCTGGGAGAGGATTGAGGTGAGGTCCGGGCGTCGTCGGACGACTTGGGACCTCGCCACAGTCTACCCTCCCTCTAGTCGTGCCTTCGGCATTTGGCCCGAAGGAAGGGGAACCGATTTATCCCCTACTTCACCATTTGGTCGAAGATTGGTGCTAGCTGGGCACGGACTGCGGCGCGTTCGTCGTTGTCGGTGCTGGCTTCGAACGCTGACTGTTCTTCTGGGTCGGCATTAACATCGAAGAGGTTGCCATCGTCGTAGAGCTTGTACTGATGCGTTCGAATGTAGCGAGCGAATCGATACACACGGCCTGACATTGGCTCGAAGTGGAAGTACATCCAATCTCGTGAATCACCCTTCTCGCCCTTGAGTTGCGGCAAGAAAGTTCGACCATCCATCACATAGTCGTCTGGCGCAGTAATACCGGCAGCTTCCATGATTGTTGGCAGGAAGTCAGACGAGTCGATTAGATCGTTTTCAACGTGACCAGCTGGAATTGTTCCCGGCCAGTTGGCGATTAACGGCACGTGTGTTCCACGGTCGACTGTCAGACCTTTACCGCCACAGACTTCGGTGTGGGAGTGCATGACCGAGCAGACTTCGATTGGCGATCCGTTGTCGCCGACGTAGATCACGAGCGTGTCGTCCGCTATGCCGAGTTCAGCGAGCTTGTCGTTGACCCGACCGATCACCTTGTCGTGATACTCGACCATGTCTTTGTAGTAGCGAGGATCGTCATCCCAACCTTCTAGCTCGTCCCATGTTCGACCGCCCAATGTTTCGTTGGAAGGTGGAATGAAATCGTCGTATTCGGGGCTATCGGGAGTTGGCTCAAGTGGACGGTGAGTCAACGCCATAGGGAAATAAACGAAGAAGGGATCGTCTTGATTCCGCTCCATGAAATCCATGATGTAGTCGGCAAAAATGTCTTCGCCGTACTTATCTTTGGTGTCGTCTAGGAACTTGCCGTTTTCGTAGACGATGGGGTCTTTGTATCGAGAGCCCTTGTCTTCGGTGTGGTGCGGGTGCCACACGCAGAATTCGTCGAACCCGGCGTTTTCAATGGTCTGGCCAGTTGATCGGGCTTCAGGCATTTCGTCGGGCGGGTTGTACGAGTGAAGCTGCCACTTTCCGGCGATGCAGGTCTTGTAGCCAGCGTCGGAGAAGAGGTGACCGAACGTAACTTCATCGGGGTGAATCAGACCGAAGCCAAGGTAATTACGGAAGTTGTATTTTCCAGTCATCAGCTGAATACGAGTCGGAGTACAGAGCGGCTGCACGTGGGCGTTTTCAAAGCGCGCACCGGTGGCTGCCATGCTGTCGAGAATAGGAGTGGCGTATGACGTGCCGCCGTTGGCTCCGATAGCTTCGTATCCGAGGTCGTCGGACATGATTAGGACGATGTTAGGGCGGCGGTCGCTGGCCATTTCTATTAGTTCTCCGGTTGTAATTGTGCGTTTGGCTGCCGTCCTTCGAGTGCCTCAGGATGGCATGTAGAGATTGTTGCTGCGGATAAGAATTTAGAGGGCATGACAATAGCGCTGCTTTGAGCGCTGATTGCCACGTCGTCTGACTCCTCGCAATGACAAGCCCGTTCCTTAGCTCAGGTATTTGAGGGCGTTGAGGATCAGCTTTTGGAATTCGGGGTGCTGCTGAGATGACCCGGCGTGACCTAGTGCAATGTTGGCGACTTTGCCTGCGCCGAACTGGTGAGTCCAGCCGAGTGGCTTATCTTCGCCTTCTACAACGCCGTGCATGAACACATCGATACCGGGTTGAATGTCGAGACCGCAGTAGCACTCGTCGTAGGTCCAGAAATCAGATACGCCAGCTGCTATTGGGTGATCGGGCTGGTCGATGTAGACCTGGAACCAGCCGAACGGTGGATGCCAGCTTTCGCCAAGAACCCATCCGCCACCGGTAATTTTCTTGGTCTCTGACCAATCGGGGCATGAGGCTGCTGAAATGTGGATAGAAAGAAGCGAACCGCCGCCAGCGACGTACCCTTCGAACCCTTCACGCTGTGAATCATTCAAATCGTTGTTGGTAGCTTCCTGACGAAGCGTGTTGAGAACGATAGCGTCGAATCCGGATAGATCGCCAGAAAGTTCATCTGCCGATTCGGAGAGAGTTATCGAATGGCCTGCTTCTTCAAGAAACTCTTGTAGGACCGGGGTCGATTCTTCGTACGGGTGCTTACCACCGGTGATTAGAAGCAGATTCATTTGAGGATTCTCCTGAGCTATTTAGGTGTGGCTGTGGGCTGGCCTGTTTTATTAGGATCCCAGTAGTGGGTCGGCATCGGTTTGCGATGCCGAGGTTGAAGTTGGCGCTGGAGCCGTTTCGGCAGGAGCGTCGTTCGAGCTAGAAGTTAGCAAATCAGGATTTTTGGCTTCCCATTCAGGTCGCCAGACTTCCATGAGCATGAACTCGTAGCCGTCTCGTTTTACATCTGTAACCGGTGTGAATCCGGCTTTAATGAAAGCTTTTTGAGCACGGTAGTTGTGTGACAGCGTGTGCAAATACACTCGTTCCAGCTCAGTCGTCATGAATATCTGCGCTAAAGCAGTTTTGACGACATCTGTTCCGTAGCCCCTGCTCCAGTAATCACGATCACCGATCATGATCCCTAGTTCGCACTGCGACTTTTCGGTGTTGATGTCGTAATACATGCAGTTGCCGATGTGGTGACCACCGATGGTATCGATAGCCATGCGGACTGACCACGGTGATGGATAGTTCACGTCGTCACGGTGATATCTGAGATATTCGGTGAAGGTGAGGGTTACAGGGCGTGTTGCGTCGAGCGCTGCCAGTTCAGGATCAATGCGCCACGAATAGTCGGCTTCAGCGTCGTCCATCGACTTTGACCGAAGTACCGTGAGTTCGCCGACTAGATGTAAATCAGTCGGTGCTTGCTGCTCGCCCCTCATAAAAGGCCACAGCTTTTTCCAAGACTCGCGCTTCATTCCGATGGGTCAGCCTCTGTGATGCTTCTTCAATGTCGATCCATTCGACATCATCGTACTCATGGTCGTGATTAGATGTATCGCCGCCGATGTACTTCATCAGGTACCAGTGGACCGTTTTATCGATCCGGACGGTACTGTCGTCATCGAACGGCAAATCGCCAAGTGTTTCGCTGGCGGTTCTGAAGAACGAATAGTAGGTGTCGTCGATCGCCGGACCTGTTTCAACCTTCAGTCCGGTCTCCTCCGCTACCTCACGCGCAGCGGTTTCTGCGACAGATTCGCCCTCTTCAGGGGTGCCTTTTGGCAGTGCCCACAGCGATTCTGCCCTTCGATGACACAGGGCAACGATGAGTTTCCCGTGATCGTCAGGACTCTCGCGCAGCACAACTCCTCCGGCGGACCAGCGGTCGATTGAGTGATCTGTTGTGCGTTGTCGAGCCATAGTTTGGAACTGTAACCGAGATTGAATCGATGTTTGATAACTATAAATACGTGAGCGGATTCTAAGTTTGAGGATGCAATCGGTCAAACGCTAGCGGCCCGAGTTTTATTTCATAGAAATATCAGACCTAAATTCAACCCCTAAATAAATTGACACTGAACTGAACAAATTCGATAATTGATGGTTGGGTAAACGCACTGAAATGGCACTTCGAAGCACACGTTTAATTCAAGTAGACATAATTGGCAGTAGTTCGGCTGGAACAACTGCTTTCTACGAGCTATCTCATTTTTCAGTCCGTTCTCAGGATATTTCGAATAAACATTAACCGCATTGAGAAAGACAGATGCGGTTTTTTTGCGCCCAAATCTGAACTGATTTGTTCAGTTGAGCGTAAGGCAAACTAGTTCGCCGAGTACTAATACTCGGGAGAAGGTAGTAAACATTGGATAAGCACGACTTCGTCATCCGATTCGCCGGAGAGGGCGGACAGGGACTGGTCACTTCCGCTGATGCTCTTGCACGAGCTGCTGCTCATGCAGGGTACTTCGTACAGACTCACTCCACGTTCCCATCCCAGATTATGGGTGGACCAGCGTCATCGCAGGTACGGATTTCAACCACACCAGTGCTGAGCTCTGGTGACGGTGTTGACGTTCTGGTTGCTCTGAACCAGTACGCATACGACCACCACAATGAGGATTTGAATCCCGGTGGTGTGACGGTTTACAACGCTGAAGAGTACGACCTGCCTGAGGGCGGGAACTACTTCGGTATCAAGGCCGACGAACTTGCTAAATCGACCGGAAACGCTCGAGCAGCGAACATGGTTACGATTGGCGCAGTCGCACAGCTGATTGATTTCAAGCTTGAAGAGATCGACGAATTCATCACCCAGCGATTCACGCGTGGTCGCCCCGGTGATGCTGAAATCATCGAAGCCAACATCAAGGCAGTTCGCCTCGGTGTCGACGTTGCTAAGACGAGTGGGTTCAATGTTGGTCAGCTAGAAGCTGCGACACCGCCTGATTACCAACAGATCGTAATCACGGGTAACGCTGCTATCGCTATGGGTTCCACAGCTGCTGGACTCGATTTCTACGCTGGTTACCCGATTTCTCCTGCCACAACGATTCTGGTTTGGATGGAGAACAACTTGTGGGGCGAAGGACGATTCGTTCATCAGGTTGCATCTGAAATCGAAGCAATCAACGCCACTCTCGGTGCTGGATTCGCAGGTAAGAAAGCGATGACCGCTACTGCTGGTCCTGGCTTCTCGCTTATGAGCGAAGGTCTCGGCCTTGCATGGATGACTGAGATTCCGATGGTTGTCACCAACGTTCAGCGTGGTGGCCCTGCAACGGGACTACCGACCAAGTCGGAACAGTCTGACCTTTACACCTGCATGCACCCGGCACACGGCGATATTCGAATGCCAGTGCTTGCACCGGGCACTATCGAAGAATGTTTCTACGCTGCTGCGCTGGCTCAGAACTGGGCAGAGCGATATCAGGGGCCTGTAATTCTGGTCACAGAGTTTGGTCTTGCTGAGCGTGGTGAGAACATCCGCCGACCTGATCTTTCTAAGGTAAGCGCTGAAAGCCGAGCTACTGTTAGCGAAAGCGACACTGGCAAGCGGTATGACTCGTGGGATGGCTCAACGCCTCTTCCGGGTATGCCGATTCCTGGTGGTCCGGGCGCTTACGTTGCGAACGGCTCCGAGCACGACGAGATTGGTGACACGACTCACCTGCCTCGACACCACGTGCGTTTGATGGAGCGACGATTCAAGAAGCTTGATCTTCTTGACGGTGCGCACTACGAAATCGAGAACGCCGATGCTGAGACAATCATCATGCCTTGGGGTAGCTCGAAGGGTCCAGCTCGTGAGGCTTACGACAGGCTTCGAGAGCAGGGTGCGGATGTTGGATGGCTTTACTCGGTATCGCTCAACCCGCTTCCTTCAGAAGTCACTGATGTTCTGAAAACTGGAAAAAAGATTATTGTTCCTGAACTAAACTACTTGGGACAGTGGTCGTCGCTTCTCCGTATGGAGGGCTACAACGCTGAGTCGATTACTCAGTACACAGGTCTGCCGTTCAGGCCTGCTGATCTTGTGGATAGTATTAGCGAGCTAATCGGGGCTGGAGTTACAGCATGAGCAAGCGCAATCCTGAATACGATTTCGCGTGGTGCCCGGGATGTGGCGACTTTGGAGTGCGACGAGCACTTCAGGTAGCACTCGAGGGTTACTCCGTTGAACATGAAGAGCCACAGGCGAACAACGTTGTTGTTGCTGGTATTGGTTGTTCTGGAAACATGGTTCACCTTGTTGAGGGCGATCAGCCTTTTGGCATTCACGGAATTCACGGTCGGTCACTGCCAATCGCATTCGGCGTGAAGCAGGGCAACCCAAAATTGAACACGGTTGTTGTTGCCGGTGACGGTGACTTCCTTTCAATTGGTGGTGAGCACATTGGCCCGGCTGCCAACCGAAATATCGATATGACAGCTGTTGTTATGGATAACGGTGTGTACGGCCTTACTAAAGGTCAGTCATCACCAACGAGTGCGTTCGGTGCAGTTACAACTTCGACACCGCTTGGAAAGATCGAAACTCCGGTTTCTCCTCTCAAGCTGTACATGTCGATTGGTGTGACTTACATCGCTTCGTACTACTCGAGCAAGCCTCGTGTACTGGCCAAGATGATTCAGGAAGCCATGAACCACAAGGGCTTCAGCATCGTTCACGTACAGTCGCCTTGTACGACGTACAACGACACCTACGACATCCTTAAGGGCAAGCCGAAGGAAGGGATCAAGGGACTCGCTTACGATATTCCTGAAGATCACGACCCAAGCAGTGTTGAGGATGCTAACGATCTACTTAGCCGTCCCGGTGTTCCTCTTGGAGTTATCTTCAAGAAGGAAGGCAAGACGCTTCAGGATCGATACGAAGAAATTGCAGCTCGAGCTCCTAAGCGAACTAACGATGAATTGTTGGATTCGTACCTGCTTCAGATGTAGAGTTTCTACTCTTCTTTGAGTAAAACGAAAAAGCCCCGCCATGTGCGGGGCTTTTTTATTTGTTGATGGTGAGCGGGGCTAACGATCTCTTGTTGTCATTCTGAACTTGATTCAGAATTATGGTCTAGGAGGATGTTTCGCCGATGTAGAGAGAGTCGTCAGCAAGTACGACGATTAGCGCTCGCTAGTGATTCTGAATCAAGTTCAGAATGACAGGATCGGACGTTCTGGGCGTTTGTGAAGAGTCGTCGACCTGTCATTGCGAGGAAGCCAGCGGCTGACGTGGCAATCAACGTTGACGAGCAATGCTGCTGACGACTGAAGGCCAAGATCGCGGGTCAGTTGCGTCAGTTCTGAGATTGATAGGAAGATTTTGGGTATAGCCGACTGATTGCCACGTCGTTCCTCCTGGCAATGACAATGATGGCGATAGAGGTCAATTGGGGGTACATCCCTCACCCAAGCCCTCTCCCGCTGGGAGGAGCGACTTGACCACTCACGCAGCTGAAGAACAGGAGCTAGTCGTTCTTGGCGCGTTCGGCTACGTAGGTTTCTAGCGAGTCACGGAGGGCTATGCGGCCTCGGTGAAGCCGTGCTTTGAGTGCAGATACGGATACATCGAGAGTATCGGCGGCTTCCTGATTCGAAAGCCCCTGCACATCACGGAGAATCACAGCTACTCGCAGATCTTCCGGCAATTCGTTGATTGCTCCATCGATTCTGCCAGCTAGCTCGCTGTTCATCGTCGCAGCTACAGGCGATTCAGCCCAGTTGGTAGACGCAACATCGGGTCGTGAATCTTCAGAGACTGTCATCTCTTTGCCGCGTTTGTCTTTGCGGATGCGCATGAGCGCCGCGTTGACCGTAATTCGGTACAGCCACGTTGTAGGCTGTGCGTCGCCACGGAAGCGGTCTCGGGCCTTGTAGGCCGAAACGAAGGCATCTTGCGCTACTTCTTCAGCGTCGTGCGGATTGCCCATCATTCGATACGCAACGTTGTACACGAATCCCGAGTGTTTCTCGGCTATTTCCGTGAATTCTTGTGCGTCCATAAAAGGTGAGATTGCTCGAATGCAGAACTGAAGGTTGAGTTATCTGGGCCTCGCCTTGCGAAATACAAGCGTCGCTCAGAACGATCACTCTACCAGAATAAGTGAATTATCTTGACTGCAAATTAGAGTAGATAGTTTGAAATTCGATGCAGGGTTTTTCGGGAGAAATCTGCTCATTTAGAGGGATTTAGGTAGTATGATCATTAGAATTCGTGAACGGTGCGGTGTGCATGTGAATGCTCTTTGAATCGTTTACGCATACACTGCATCCTATTAACTGTCGGGTGATGTGCGGATATTTTTTTCTCGACAGTATGGAGACTAACTTGAGCGGCTCAGCGTCGTGGATAGACAAATTGATCGGTAGAGACGAGACACACTCGCCTGACGATCCTTGTGCTGAAGGCATGGGCGATTGTGCAGAAGTGCACGACAACGCGTCGGATTTCATCGATGGTGAAGTTGCGACTAACCTTACGTCGCGCATTCGTCACCACCTAGGATTCTGTGGTGACTGCGACGGGTGGATGACGAGTCTTGCGCAGACAGTTGGCTTGGTTCGACAGGCTCCGCAGCAGGATGTCCCCGATTCACTAAAAGAATCTCTGAAGAAAATTACCGACGAATAATCTTCTTCAAAATATGTGTTAACTAAAAAACGGCGATTCATTCGCCGTTTTTTTTATGCTCGTTTTATGGCTGCTCAGCCAAGTCGATCTTGATGCAACAATGAGTCTTGTTCGTCATCGATTGGACCCGACTGAAAGTACTGTTTGTGCCGTTTGTGGAAATACATACTGTGCAACATGATCGCGATGCCGATACCGGTGAGGCCGTAAACGAGAAGAGGGTCGATGTTCGAATTGGGTCGGAATGACAGTGCGATGAACGTGCCGTATCCAACTATTCCGCCCCACAAACTCGGGTGAGCCAGCTTCTTGTTCATGATGACTGAGAACGCTGTTCCGATAGCGATGCCGATAAGAACGACCACTGGCGCAATGCCCACCGATGTACCCATCAGAGTCACAACACCATCGCCGCCTTTGAATTTCGTCAGTGGAGAGTTCCAGTGCCCGGCTACTGCGGCGGTTGATGGAACGAGTAGTTCAGGTCCTTGAAGACCGAGTTGGCGAGCCATAAAGATGGCGGTTGCGCCTTTGGCCGCGTCAATAAGAGTGACGATGACACCCTGTTTGCGTGACACCTCGCGCCAAACGTTTGTTGCACCGGCCTGGCGCGAACCCACTTTGAAAACATTGATGCCGTTCAGGCGACCAACTGTGTATGCCACAGGAACAGCACCGAAGCCAAAGGCTATCGCTGCTGCGACAAGGTATGTGGTGAAGGTTACATCTGGGGTCATATCGTGAATTGAATTGTATCAGTGGGCGAGTTACCGCCGAAAACGCTTGGTGTGATCTGAGTTCTCGTTCTGAATGATCGGTTACCGCCACCGTTTTGATTGGGATGGGTTCACAATGACCCGTTATGCCTGAAGTAGAAGTAACCGATAAAGAAACTCAGACCGATTCGCCACAGGATAGTGGTGGAATTGGCTTTGTTGATTCATTACGTAATTCGTCGCTGCAAAGATTTGTTTCGGCGACTTTGGCTTGGGGCACGGCACACCAATTAACCAACGTGGCGCAGGGTTACCTGCTATTTGAACTGACGGGTTCGACGTTGTGGCTGGCGGCTCTTGGAGCTGCTGTTGGACTGCCGAATATCGTTGTTGGTGTGTTCGGTGGGGTGCTTGCCGATCGAATTCCACGTACTCGCATGCTGAAAATCGGATCGGTGATAGCCGGTGCGCCCATGCTTGTTATCGCAGCTCTGTACGCCACTGATTCACTTGAACCGTGGCACATCGTGATTGCCGGAGGGTTCCAAGGATCGGGACTGGCGATCGACTGGATTTCGAGACTTTCACTGCTTCCTGACGTCGTGCCGAAGAAAATTCTCGTGCGAGCGATATCGCTTGATCAGTCAGTATTCAACGGTGCTCGCGTTGCGGGTCCATTGATCGGTGGTTTCCTACTAGGGGCCGCTGGGCCTGGTATCGCTTACGGCGTGATAGCCGGTTTATTCGGTTCAGCGTTCCTGATTTACACGACGTTTGGTCCGGTGAAGCAGCCAGAGCGACCAAAGTCGGCTGGAATAGTTCCTGATCTTATTGAAGTGGTTCGAGTTATCAAAGAACGTCCAATTCTTCGATTGAATTTGATGTTCACCGCTGTGAACGCTCTCGCATTGGGTGGCTTGGTTTTCATTCTTCCTGCGTACGCAAAAGATATTTTCAACACCGATGAAGCTGGTCTCGGCTTACTGTTTGCGGGCGTAGGCATTGGAGCTGTGGCTGGGGCGATGACGATGTCGTGGACCGGCGGTGTTCGAAGAGCTGGTCCTGCGTTGTTGATAACCGACTTGCTGTTCGGGGCATTTGTAATCGCTTGGGCGCACACCAACAGCATGTCGATGGCGCTGCCGTTTGCGTTCCTGCTTGGCTACTTCAATTCGGTACACGTAGCCCTAGGTATCGCGGTAATTCAGTTCAACGTTCCTGCTGAAGTCAGGGGCAGAGTTATTGGCGCTTACGAGATTGCTTGGTCGGGATTTCCGCTTGGCGGATTGGCAAGCGGCTCGCTTGCTGCCGCGTTCGGTTTGCGCACCGCATTGACGAGTTTGGCGATTGGGCTGATCGTATTTACGATCTTTATCGCAGTTGTAAGTCCAAAATTCCGAGCGAGCCGAATCGAGTAGCACCTGTGCTACCACCCTTCGACGGTGCTCAGGATGACATCGTTAGATCTGTGACTGGCGGCGACTATGTAGCTGGCCGATCAGTGCCCGAATTTGTCGAGCACCCAGATTAGGCTTCTTGGTCGAAGTAATCAGGCTGGTAGGGCGGAGCCGAAGGATCGCCGTTGTTCTGCGCATCGATTTCAGCCTGTTCAGCTTCTGTCAGGTACTTCGATGGACAACGAACGGTCAGGTTATCGGCATTGAACGAACCATCGACTAGCTTCTGGCCTTGCAGAATAATTTCGGAGTGATCGTTGAAGAACACCTGCCCGATTTCACCCGCGTATGTAACCCGAAGCTCGCCAATTCCATCTTCGTCTTTGATCGAGAAGTGAGCTGTTAGGCCGTCGGCATCCCGAACGTACGAATCTTGTACGAGCTTGCCTGTGACACCAACCTGTCGATCAATAGCTGTTGGTGCTACGTCGGCGACCTGGGCGACTGAGAGATAGTCAACTGTGGCGCCTTCGAATGCTGTGAAAGCAAAGTAAGCGAGAGCGGCTGCGACAAGCACGAATGCGAACGCTAGTTTGGCACGTGGCCCCATGAGGGTTGATGTGCGAGCTGCTGCGGCTACAGCTTGTGGCTGTTGAGTATCTTGCTGTTGGTCGTTGGGTTCGTTAGTCATATCTAGAAACTGTTAGCCGATTTTGCCTTTGAGTCGAGCGATTTCGTGCTGCAGCACTCGCTGTTTTCGACCCATGTAGAGAACATATGCGAAGAAGAGTGCCCACGTAACTGCGAACACTGCGAATAGGTAGCCGAGGTTTGTTTCGAGCTTCCCTTGTTCACGTTCTACGACAGAAAACGCTGTTCCGTTTTCAAAAACTACTGTGATTGGTGCGAATCGTTCGCGGTGATCTCGTAGCCGTCGAGCCGATTCAGATGGTTCTTCGCCTTGAGTCGAAACCCAACGATCGCCAGCCTGATTCTCGAGACCGTATTCGGTTCCATCGAAAATAGTGAACGTGGTCACCGTTCCGGTGGAATCGGAAACTGCGAATCGAGTTAAGTTGCCGTTGTCGTCGGTTTCAACTCCAACGACGATTCCGCTCACTGGAGGTTCGTGTTCAGCCGAAGATATTTGAGTCGCAAATGCGAATGCACTCAACGCAATGAAGGCTGCAAGGACAAATCGAATTGTCCTCGTAGTAGTAACGGTATTGGTCACGTTGGATATCAACTTTAGTTGGCTCCCGTCATTGCTGACGTTGAAACGGCTCTCTTTAGTTCGACAAGATCATCTTCAGACTTACGGATTTTGTATCGAGTCTGAACTAAGTAAATAAACAGGAATGTAAATGCCACAGTCGATGCCGTAAGGACGATTCCTAGATCACTGCCGAGCGCTGATTCAGCATCGGCTGCCGGGCCTGTGATCAACGGCGGGTGCGCCTGCGACCATAGGTTGGCTGCGAAGTAGATGATGGGAGTATCGACTGCGCCGATTACACCGATGATGGCTGCGAGGCGTTGTCGCTGTGCTCCGGGTGGGAAGTAGGCACGGAACATCAGGTATGCGACGTAGATGAAGAAAAGAATAAGCGCTGTGGTGAGTTTTGCTTCGCCGGTCCACCAAACCGCCCATACAGGTCGTGCCCAGATCATTCCCGAAAGAAGCATCATGCCGCCGAATATGACTCCGACTTCAGCAGAGGCTACTGCAAGTCGGTCCCATTTCTCTGTTTTCTTCCAGAGGTACATGAACGAACTGCCGCTCACTACGAAAATACCGAGCATCGATCCCCATGCCACGGGAACGTGGAAGTAGAGGATTCGCTGGACTGCACCTTGATTTGTTTCGGTGGGAACCCAAATGAAAATCAGGTAGAGCGCAACACCCATGAGGGCGGCGCTGAGGATCAACAGTGGGTCGAGTAGATCGAGGACTTTATTCAACAAGAGTGTGTGTACAAATTTCTGCTGTGCGAATACTTAGAGAATTTTATCACGAACGACGTTAAATTCAGATAAAGCTTTGTATGTGCTGAACGTGTCGATTCAAGCGGGGTTAGCTGCTGCTTAGTCTTCGAGGATGTGCTGGAAGATGAATGCCGATACAACGATGAACGCCACATCGAACGCAACAGCTAGTTGAAGCCACTGTGCCATATCGGACCAACTGCGACCGTTGACCATGTGGCTGGTCGATTCGACAGCCGCCATTAAGAGTGGGGTTACAACTGGCAGAAACAGCAATGGCAGCATCACTTCTCTTGCTCGCACCCGTACCGACATTGCGGCGAACAGTGTTCCGACTGCGCTAAAGCCGAGAGTGGTTAGCAGGGCGATGGCGAGCATCTCCCATCGGAACACGACGAGGTTGAAGAGAACGGCAAACACCGGGATGACAATAATTTGTGCCACTGCGATAAATAGGAAATTGCCGAGTGCTTTGCCGAGATAGATGAGATCACGGCTAATGGGCGCCAGCATCAGGGCTTCGAGCGTGCTGCCTTCGACTTCAAGTGCGAATGCTCTATTAAGCCCGGTTACACCCGCGAAAGCGATTCCTGCCCACAACACGCCGGGGCCGACCAGCTTTGCATTGCCTTGGTTTAGGTCGATCGCAAACGTGAAAATTACGAGTACGAGCAGGGCGAATCCGGCGACTGCGACTACGACGTCCTTATTGCGAATTTCGAGCAGTAGGTCTTTTCGGCCTATCGCCCAGATGATGGCGAGTGATCCCATCATTGGTCGTTGGCCTTTGATGAATACGCAGCCAGGATTTCTGTTTTGTCGGCAGCTGGATTCGTTGAGTTGAGTCCAACTGTTCCGTTGTTGAGTACAACGGCTCGGTCGGCTATTTCGAGAGCGTGCTCAACGATGTGGGTCGTCATTACGACCGAGCGGCCCATAGATTTGTAGTTCTCGATGATTCGATCGAGCTGTTCAACCGAACGGCTGTCGAGTCCTGATTCTGGTTCATCAAGCAACAGCAATTGTGGGTCGTGCATGAGGGCACGTGCAAGAGCTACTCTCTTCTGAAAGCCGTGCGACAACGTGCGAACTCGATCATCGATTCTTTGTTCGATACCAACCTGAACGGTTGTACTCGAAATAAGATCATCGACGTTCTGGAGTCGGTACATTTCAGCGAAGAAGAGCAGGTTTTCTCGAACGGTCATATCGGCGTAGAGCATTGGCGAGTGGAGCACTGAACCTGTCAGTGCACGCACGACTGGCCCGTTTTGAGCAATGTCGACACCGTGCATCGAAATGCTTCCAGAATCGATCTGGGTGAGCATCGCCAATATTCGTAATAGAGTCGACTTGCCAGCGCCGTTTGTGCCGAGCAGAACGGTTACTTCGCCTGTGGGAAGCTCAAGATCTAAGCCGCGCAGAACCGCTGTCTCGCCAAAATTCTTGACCACAGCTTCGGCTTTGACGGCGAGTTGAGTTGTTTGGCTTACCACTACGGTTTGGCCTATTAGCTCTTCACTGCGAATCGACGTTTGAAAGCGTCGGGCTGCATTGAAGCGCTTGCGGCAATATCGCCGAGAATCTCCTCGTCATCGAGGTCAGATTGCTCAATTCGAGTCATGTAGCGACGGGCAACATCGTAGTAAAGGTTGTCGGTATCGACCATTCGGACGATTGTTTTCCCGGTGTTGGCATCACGCATGTCTTCGAACGGAACGGGTTGAAGCCTATTATCGACAGTGCAGATCATTGCGCCTTGCGCAGTGCGTGGATCGTCTGTTGGGTCAGTGAGCAAGAATCGAACTGCGCCGTGTCCGAGTGTTCGGGTGTAGTCGATGTCGAACGGAATTGGCGGAGCAGATCGCAATTCGTAGCCGAGTGTGAGATCGACGATACCCATGGATTCGCCACGTTCCTCGAATCGTCGTTCGACTTCAGCACGAAGAATTCGAGCGAATGGCAGATCGGCGAGTCGGATGTTTCCATACTCATCTCGAGGGATTTCCACGCCTGAGATATTTCGTAGATCGTTGATGTTCAGCTTGCTAGCAACACCCTCGGCAATGATCGCTATACCGTCGGGACGACCCAAAGCGCGCCGCTTGAGAATTGCGCCTTCGAGTACGTCACATACTTCTGAGAGGCTCACGGTCTCATCGGGGAATTCTTCTGGGATCAACGTGATTGTCGATGCTGAAGATTTGCCGATTCCGAGTGCAAGGTGACCTGCATGGCGGCCCATTGCAATGATGAAATACCACCGGTTGGTGGTTCGTGAATCTTCCTTGAGGTTCATCACGATTTCTGAGCCAACGTGCCGGGCTGTTTCGTATCCGAACGTAGGCATATCTCCCGGCAAAGGGAGGTCGTTATCGATGGTTTTCGGGACATGGGCTACCCGAATTTCACCGTTGGCCGCACGTGCAATTTCTGATGCACCGAATGAAGTGTCGTCTCCACCGATCGTGATCAGATTTTGAATATTGAGCTTCTTAAGAGTGGCGACACACGTTTCAAGATCTTCAGAACGCTTTGTTGGATTCGTTCGTGAAGTGTGCAGAATCGATCCACCACGAGTGTGGATAGTTGCGACGTCGTCGATCTCGAGATCGACAGTTTGGGAAGTGTCGCCTTTTACAAGATATTCGTAGCCGTTTTTGATGCCGACAGCGTCGTATCCAGAATGGACAGCTTCAATGACAGCAGCTGAAATAACGCTGTTGATGCCTGGAGCTGGTCCGCCACCAACTAGAATTCCGATTCGCCCGTTCTTGTTCGCCATCCGTAGTTCTCCCGGTCGTTCGTATCTGATCGACCGATTATGTGCCTAATCGCGCTTTGTATGCATCCAAGAATATGCGAACACTGGCGAATGTGCGTGAGATTGGCGTAATTGGATTGCTGAATATTCGGTTTTCGGCATAGACTCTCACCCAACTACTAAGGTTTCATTCGAATCGAGCTATAGGCGTTCATGACAGAGCACAGCGATATCGATCCTGCCATTACCGAGATGTGGCGGCACACTCTTGTCGAGGGGCATGAAGATAAACCATCTTCGTACTTGCCTGGCAGCCACCGCTGTTCGTTCTGCCTAGTTCCGATGAGCGGTGTTAGCGGCGTAATAATGAAGGCGCTGAGGAATCGAACTCCGTCACGAAAAAATCCCGAGATGTGCAACTACTGAGACACCGTATTACCCACCGGTGGTGCGGAAGTTGAAATTTCAGTTTTGTTTGCGGATGTTCGAGGATCGACAGCGATTGCTGAGGAAATTGGACCTGTCGCGTTCGCAGCGTTGTTGAATCGGTTCTACGACGTAGCGATGACTGCTTTGATCCCGAAGCGGGCTGTTATCGACAAGATGATCGGTGACGAGGTGATGGCATTTTTCGTTCCCGCCGCCAAAGTTCCTATGCAAAACGCCGCGGTGGAAGCAGCGACCGAGATTCTTGAGGGTGTCGGCTATGGTTCTGGAAAAGAACCGTGGTTGCCAGTTGGAATAGGAATTAACCACGGCATGGCGTATGTCGGCAAGGTGGGGACTGGAGATGTGAACGACTTCACGGCTCTTGGCGATACGGTGAACACAGCATCACGTATTCAAAATGAGGCGTCGGCTGGTCAGATCGTGGTATCTGAAAGTGTTTATTCCGAATTGGGCTCAGCGTATTCGGGAGTACCCGCTCAACAGGTTGATGTGCGGGGGCGAGAAGAACAATTTGGCGTTCATATTCTGAAGCCGTTCGAGTAGAGATATGGCTGAGATTGATCTCTCTCAAGTAGCGCATCGGTTTGCACTGGACGGATCTTCCGAACGTGCGGCGGCTCAAAAGGGTTATCTGAAATCGGAGCTCGACTTTTTCGGGGTTGCAGTACCGGTTGTTCGAGCCGCTCTCAAACGCGAGATGAAAGAGAACCCAATTACTGAGCGGGAAGAACTGCTTCGCAAATCGTTAGAGTGCTTCGATTGGTCGCACTTCGAAATGCAGCTGTTCGGGGTTCTACTTCTCGATAAGTATTCGAAACTGCTTGAGCCTGAAGACTTGAACTTCATCGCTGATTTGATTGGAAAGTGCCACACGTGGGCGCTGGTCGATCCTTTGAGTGGCCCGGCTGGAAGACTCGTCGAGCAGGGATTGCCTGATGTTGGCGGCATCTTGGACTCGTGGAGCAGAGACGCCAACTTTTGGTTGCGTAGGTTTTCGCTTCTCGTTCTCATGAGGAGTCTTCGAGAAAGCGATGACGAGTGGTCACGATTTGTTGGCTATGCAGATTCCATGATCGAAGAGAAAGAATTCTTCGTTCGCAAAGCAATCGGCTGGGTACTTCGCGATCTCTCAAAAATCAGATCCGAGCCTGTTGCTGCGTATGTGCGACGTCACATGTCCGTTATTTCTGGCGTGACTTTTCGCGAGGCTGTGAAGTATTTGCCTGAGCCTGAGCAGAGCGAGTTGAGGGCTGCGTACAAGGCGCGGTAGGTAACTCGTCGTTTGCACAGATCTGATTTCCCGAGGGAACGAGGGATCTGGGGTTGGGTGGTCGATAGTCAGCGTTGATCGAGCGGTGGCCCAACCATTAGCCAACCACACACCGCCCATCCACCGAAGATCCCTCCGCAGGAGTCGGGTGTCATGCGGCGTCTGCGATTGTTCTGTTGTGACCCTTCGACGGGGCTCAGGATGATATTTATCTGGCTGAACCCCAGTCTCGCCTAGTGCTTGTGGGGATGGCCTACTAGTTTTGGGTGGGCTGAGTGCTGCGGGTTGAAGCGACGGCCTTTGCGAAGTGTTTCTACGGGCAGCATTAGTTGATTGCCGGCGCGTTCGTTGCCATCGGCGTCGGTGAACGTTACGGGACCTTCTCTGTGTTGGATAACCGCAATATCGGCATCGGCTCCGACTTTCAGCGTGCCAATGTGATCGGGAAGATTCACTGCGGCTGCTGGCTTCATGGTTCCAAGCGCAAGTGCCTCATCAACCGAGTAGCCGAGATGCACGTATTTCGAGAGCGTCGTCATAAGGTCAAACACTGGGCCACGGATGTTGTAGCGGTGCACATCGGATGAAACCGTGCCAGGGCCAAGACCCTGTTCCAAACATGCCTCGGCAACTGGGAACGAGAACGAACCCGCACCGTGACCAACATCGAAAATAACGCCTCGTTTGATCGCGTCCCAAGCTGCGTCGACCACCTTGTTGTTGTTATCGAGAATGCCATGCGGTCGACCCGTGAATGAGTGAGTAACGATATCGCCGGGGCGAAGTTTTTCCATGAACTGTTCGAATTGGTTGACCGATCCGCCAACGTGGATCATCACAGGCTTCTGGAGTTCTTCTCCGGCTTCAAGTGCTCGGTCGAGTGCAACTAGGTCGTTTGGCCCAACGATGTTGTCGGTGAGTCGAACTTTGATTCCTACGATTCGATCGGCATGAAGTTTTGCGGCTTCGACCGCCTTCTCGACACGGGCCCAACGAATATCTTCGAGCTCTCCGATGTCGTTATCGAGCTGACCCATCCCTGAAATGTGAAGGAAAGCCAGAACACGGGTGGCGGCAGTATCCATTACGTATCGGTGGAATCCAGCAATTGTGTTCGCACCCGACGATCCCGCATCGATAGCGGTGGTTACACCTCGATAGACACAGGCTGGGTCGGCCTCAACGGCAAGATGGGCGACTCCCCACCAAACGTGAACGTGAAGATCGACGAGACCGGGTGTTACGAGATTGCCTTCGGCCTCGATTACATCGTGGGTATCGGCATCGGAGACATAGTCTTCGATAGCGGCGATTTTGCCACCGGCAACTGCGATGTCTTTTTTAGCGTGAATACCCTGTGCAGGGTCGATCACAGTGCCGTTTTTGATAACGAGGTCGTAGGTCATTCTGAGACTTTCGATGAGGGAATGTGCGATTCACTGGCGATACTAAACTTCATCACCCCAAGATGCGAGCCGAACTCTGTTTTATTTGGAACTGGTCATTTAACTGTGGCTAACAATCTTCTGTGAGAGACTCGTTAATAGAGATGAAACAACGACTTCACAAAATACTCGCCGCAGCCGGCATTGCATCGCTTCGTAAATCGGAGCAGATGATCGCCGAAGGGCGTATTCAAGTTAATGGCGTGGTTGCAAAAATTGGCGATCAGGCCGATCTTGAAACCGACGATATTGTTGCGGACGGGAACCAGGTTTCTGCCGAGCAAAAACGATATTTGCTGCTGAACAAACCGACCGGGTATGTGACTACTGTTACTGATCCGCACGACCGTCCGACAGTGATGGATTTGGTTGATGTTCGAGAGCGTATTTATCCGATTGGTCGACTAGATGTCGATACAGAGGGTCTGTTGCTTCTGACGAACGACGGTGATTTTTCGCAGAAGATGGCCCACCCCAGCTTCGAGATTGAAAAGACCTATCTCGCCGAGCTGGCCAACGCACTTACTGAGGAGAACAAAGTGCTTCTTGAGCGTGGAATTATGCTGGAGGACGGGCCAACCGCTCCGGCAAAAATTAAGATCGTTTCGAATCGTCGACGCAAGGTTGAGATCACGATTCATGAAGGTCGTAATCGTATCGTTCGCCGTATGTTCGATTCGATTGAAACGCCTGTGATTCGATTGCGCCGGATTCGCTTCGGCATGGTCGGGTTGGATGATCTTCCGAAGCGCGGAGTTCGTGAGCTTTCCGGAAGAGAAGTTGAATCTCTGATGGATCTCGCTATCGAAACGAAGCGAGTTGGCAAGCCGTTCAAGGAATGGAAGAAGCCTGAGCAGGAAACTCGAAACGACCGACGACTGGCGTTTCAGGCGAACCGACCAGTGCGGCGCGCCGGGGCTGAAGACAGGCGAGCAACGTTCGATTCTGGCGATTCTCGAAGGCCCGGATCTAAGTCGAAACGTAGGCCAGGTTCGGGACGCGGTGGGGCGTCGAAACGACGCTCAAGCGGCGCTGGTTCGCGTCGGTCTTAGCGGTTTTCTCAGACTTTTCGCTTTCTGATTCGTTTTCAGGCTGCCCAAAATAGATTTCCCGAGGTAACGAGGGATCTGGTGTGGCGGGGGCGATAGTCTAAATCGTCCAAGGTTGCCTATCACCTCTCATCCACCGAGGATCCCTCCGCAGGAGTCGGGGTATTGTGCGACGGGCGCACAGTTCTAACTGCGCTTACGTTTTCGCCTTGTGTGCCGTCCTTTGATAGCCTCAGGATGACATTGTGCTGAGGTTATAGATAGAAAATGTTGGCGGTGGGCGTTTGACCCTGAAAATGAATTCAGGGTGACAGGAAGGACTATTGGTGCCTTGTGTGCCGTCCTTCGAGAGCCTCAGGATGACATATTTTTATCCGGCGCACACCCAATTTCGTACGACTCTCCCTCACCCCAACCTCTCCCGCTGGGAGAGGGGTAGCAGCTGCTTTTCGATCATGTTCCGAGACGACTAATCGTCTAGCGAACGCATAACCCTGCCCGGTAGTGTGCCGTTTGGCTTGCCGTTTTCTAGGGCTGGCTTGCCGTTGACGAATACGTAGTCCATGCCAGAGGAATAGACGTGCGGGTTCACGAAATCGTTGTGCTGTTTTACGTTTGCAGGATCGAAGATCAGCACGTCGGCGATCTGGCCGGGAGCGATTCGCCCTCGCCTTGAAAGATTCAGGCGAGAAGCGGGTAGGGCAGTCATTTTGTGAATGGCTTCCTCGATGGTGAAGAGTCCGCGTTGCTGCACAAACTGTTCGATGATTACTGAATTAGTTGCGTAGCTTCGTGGGTGCGGCTTGCCCGACGAAAGCGGCCCTTCATCACGTAGCGATGAACCGTCGGAGGCGATCGACATTAGCGGCCATTTGGCAATCGAGTCGATGTCCTGAAGCTCCATCGAATGGAGTACGTAAGAACCTTCTGACTGTTCGTACAAACGAAGTGCTGCTTCTTCTGGCTCGCAGCCCCATTCATCGGCGATATCTTGCAGGCTGCGACCCTCAAGCGATTGGTCGGGCGGGAAGCTGGCGATTACACAGCCTTCAGCCGAGTGGTTTCGGTTGATGTAGTAGGTGACGTCGCTTCGAACCTGAGCTCGAATATCGGAATCGCCGAGGCGTTCAAGAGTTTTTTCTCGTCCACCTTCCAATGCCCATCGAGCAAACATTGCGCCCGAGAATCCGGTTGACGACCACTCGTACGGATACTGGTCGCCGGCGACATCGATTCCTTCGCTGCGTGCGCGTTCCATTCCTTCTATCAATTCGTAGCCACGTCCCCAGAACTTTGGCCCAACTGCTTTCACGTGTGAAATTTGAATTCGTGCACCGGTGCGTCGTCCTACTTCGATAGCTTCAGCGTGAGCAGGGAAGAGTCCGCTTAGGTCGTCTGCTTCTGAACGAATGTGCGATGAATAGAGCTTGCCTCGATCGGCAGCTGGTTGCGTGACAGCGATGATTTCGTCGGCGAGCGAGTAGGAGCCGGGGCCGTACCAGAGGCCGGTCGACATACCTAGCGCACCAGCGTCGAGAGAATCGGCGAATATGCCGATCATCTGGTTTAGCTCGTCTGGGGTCGGCATTCGGGCTTCCATGCCCATGACCGCTCCTCGGACGGTTCCGTGTCCGATCTGTGCTGCGATGTTGATAGTCGAGCCAGATTCTTCAAGTGCTGACAGGTAACCGTCCATAGTCGACCAAATCGGCTGGTAGTTCGGGTCGTACTTGTCGGTACGTTCTTTGAATCCGTTCACGTTCTGCTCGGAAAGCAGTGGAGCGCAGTAGCTCATGCCGCAGTTGCCCATTAGTTCGAAAGTAACGCCTTGCGTGAGTTTCGAATCGGCAAGTGGGTCGATCAGGAACGAATTATCGGAGTGGGTGTGAAGGTCGATGAAGCCGGGTGTGACGATCTTGCCTGTGGCATCAATTTCGCGGGCTGCTTCGCCAGTAATCTCACCAACAGATACGACGGTATCGCCTTTGATTGCGACGTCGGCTTTGAATTTCGCCGAGCCTGTGCCATCGACAACCGTTCCATTCCTAATAATAAGATCGAACAATTTTTTACCTTGCTTTGACGTTTGAGACTGGGTTGAACAACGAATCTGAATTGTGCGGTCGATTTTAGATCGACTGACGAAAATTCCCGGTGCGGGCATGAGCATACCGCGGATACGGGAGTAACATGTTTCCGCTCAAGATCAGATCTCTCCAGCGTTTCGTTGTTAAATCCACGAAATATCGAGACACTGGCGAGCAGGTAGCGATATAGATATTTGTTTCGAGCTCCGGTGATACGGGCGCAGACCGAAGGAATGCAGAAGAAAATGAAGTTTGTACGATTTTCAAACGGCGGCGACGCAGCATATGGCGTTGTTGATGGCGAGACCGTAAAAGAGATTTCCAATTCGCCAATTGGTCAGGATTACTCTGAGACAGGCGCTACGCACGACCTGAACGAAGTGAAGATTCTTGCTCCAAACCCCAACCCAAGCAAAATGCTTTGCCTTGCGTTGAACTACGGTTCACACCTTCTTGGTGCCGACCGTCCAACTCGCCCACAGCCGTTCTACAAGAACACCAACGCAATCATCGGTCCTGGCGACCCGATCAAGCTTCCTGCTGATGCAGGTCTGGTTGTTTGTGAGTCAGAGCTGATTGCGATCATCGGTAAGGAAGCCAGCAAGGTTTCTGAAGCTGATGCGCTCGACTACGTTTTCGGCTACACAGCTGGTAACGACGTTAGTGCACGAGAATGGCAGTCTGGCGCAGATTCCGACATTCAGTGGTGGCGCGCTAAGTCTTCCGACACGTTCGGTCCTACAGGTCCGTTCATGGTTACGGATATCGACCCGCAGGATGTAAGCATTCGTGGTTTGGTAAACGGTGTTGAGGGGCAGAAGTGTCACTCATCAGAGATGATTTTCACTACGGCTCAGGCGATTTCGTTCCTTAGCCAGTACGTGACTCTCTACCCGGGTGACATGATTTGGACTGGTACTTCGGGAACTACTCCACCGATCAACGTAGGTGGTGATGTGACTGTTGAGCTTGAGCACATTGGTGTGCTGCACAACCCAGTCATCGCCGGGTAGCTGTGGCTACGTTTTCTGGCAGTTCGACTGTCAGTTGCTAAATAGAAAAGCCCGTTCGCCTGGTTAATGGCGAGCGGGCTTTTTGTTTTGTTGGGATTCGTTGCTAGGCGTGCGCTAGTTCAAATAACGGCTTTTTGCCTTTGGCTTCGTTGCGTAGGATTGCTTCTTCTTCTGGGGTGATTGGTGTGAAGTCTTGGCCGATTTCGACAGCCATTTGCCAGAGTTCAGGATCACCAGGAGGAATGGCTGCGGTAATTGGCTGCGAGAGAGTCCAACGAAGCGCTAGTTTCATCAGGTCACGGTCTTCGATTGGTGCGTACCAAGTCTTGGGTCTAACCCGGTGATTACGATCTTCTAGTGCGTGGTGAGCCGCGCCTTTGAGGGCCAATCGTGTGACGCCACGTTTTTCTGCTTCGTCCATTATTCCCTTGCCGAATCCGGCTTCGAACCACGTGGTGAAATTGACTGGGAAGAGGACGGAATCGAAATCGAACCGATTCATTAGTTCGATTGCTACTTCAACAGAATGCACTGAGAATCCGAGGTGTTTTACTAACCCTTCGTCACGTGCTTTTGAAAGAACTTCGAGCGCTCCACCGGGGCCGGTGACAGTTTCGAGATCTTCCATAGTAGACATGGCGTGAAGTTGGTACAGATCGAAGTGATCGGTGCGAAGCAGTTTTAACGATTCTTCGAGTTCAGCTTGTGCGGAGACGGCGTCTCGCTTGTTGGTTTTGCACGAGAGAAAAACGTCGTTTCGGTATTGCTGAAGCGCAGGGCCAAGCATGTTCTGTGCGTTGCCATAGCCGGGGGCGACATCGAAGTAGTTGATGCCCTGGTCGATTGCCCATGACACGTAGCGTTGCGAATCTTCGGCGGTTTCGTCTCTAACGACGATTCCAGCGAACGCGATTATCGAAAGCTGTTGTCCGGTTGTGCCGTATTCACGTGTCTGCAAGATTTTCCTCACTTCTTAAATAGCGAGGATAAATCGTACTACGGCTGGCTGGATTCAGGGTGCAGTTCGAAAGGTTCGGGCAGATCCCGACAATCACCCTGCCACGTGGCTCAGGAGGACGGCTTTGTTTGTTGTTGGCGTGCGTTTGCCGCCCTTCGAGAGCCTCAGGATGGCACTTTACGAATTGCGCCTCAGGCAGATTTATCCAGCGTGTGGTCGTAGCTTATTCGCCAACGTCTACCGAACTGCTAGTAGACGTAGCCACTGCTACCCGATGCCGAAGTTACGGGATACTTCGCCTTCGGTGAGCCAGTAGAAGATCAGGTACCCGCCAACGAGAATTAGTACTCCAGCCGAGATTGGGTGAACATAGGGCATGATTCGGCGAATTTGGTTCACCATCGCACCCTTGAACACGGCAATTCCAATGGTCAGCACGGTGATGATGAACGTCATACCGAGTGCGTAAGCGAGGAACTGGCCCGTCGCTTCGACAATTCCACCGGTTGCCAACGAGCTGCTAATAAGTCCTAAGAAGATCGGAAGAGTGCAGCTTAGCGATGCAACTGCGTAAGAAATTCCGAAGAGGAAGTAACCCTTCACGCTGGTGTCGGAAGCGGTTCCGATGCGGGAAGCTGCCGACTGCGCTCGGTTGTTGTAAAGCTTGCCGCCGGCGAATAGATACGCACCTAAGCCAGCCATGACGAATCCGAGGAAGAAACCGATCCATGGGAAGATAGTGATGAATGATCGAGCGCCCGAAGAGATTGCTAAGCCAACACCGCCAAATAGCAGAACGAATCCCGCTCCCAAAGCAGCACTAACGTAAAGCGCTTTGATTAACGATCGTGAGAGCCCGCGTGCTGCCTGACCCGAATCTGGATCACCTTGCTGATCGGTGAGATACATCGTTAGGAAAGCAGGGAGCATCACGAATCCACAAGGATTCACTGTCGCCACCATTCCGGCTGCAAAAGCAAAGCCAAGCGGTAGAAACGAACCGATATCGCCAACGAAACCGGCGCTATCGGCAGAGTAGTTAAGTGCTCCACCAATGAAATCGTTCGCCCCCGGGCCAACGATAAGTCCTGCTACGAGAGCCAAGCCGGCAATCAAAGCTGCGATAGTCGCTGGGATAGGGAGATTTTTCGGGTTGAACCCGACTTCGTCTTGTGAAAATCCCGTGCTAGCCGTTGTCATATTTTGAACTAATTCTTCCTAGTCGTATCCAAGTTCGACCTCAATTGGCGATCTTGAACCTTCTTGTTGTTTCCCATATTGCGTGGGAAACATATTTTCCGAAGCTGTCAATCAGTTACTAAATCCGATGCTTGTTCGTTGAGATAGGTTCACGATAAGCCAAGTCGGTTGAATTTTGAATGAAGCAATTGTGTTAGCTGGTTAGAGATTAATACGCCAACTATGATGACTCGGATTGCGTGCATTTGTGCGGATGTTTGGCAACTCAATTATCTGATTAAGAACGAACCTCGGTGTCGCTGAAGCCCGACAACACCCAACCACTCCTAATTCCGTTGACTCAAGACACCGTCGCCCAAGACGTGCCGCGGATTACTGTGCATTTGGCACTTTCCGATAACGAACTTGAGAAAGCGATGCTGAGTTTGCTGGGGCGTAATGCCAGATTCCTGGTTGTAAAAGGGAGTATTGGATACGCCGCGGAATCCGATGTACGACTAGTAGACGAATCTCCGGATCCTGATCAGCAACGAGAGTTAGACGAGCTTTCACCACCAAAATTACTGTTCATTGGGTTGGGTAGAAGCGAGCAATTTCTTTTAGACGCGGCACATGCCGGGGCTTGGGCGTACATCAGTGAATCTGCCGATGCTGATGAGTTGGAAGACGCTATTTGTAGTCTTGTTGAATCGAAGGGAAGTCCGTTGCTAAAACAGCTGGCTCAGAGCGATTCAGGTTCGTTCGAAATTCTCGCTGGTCTGACAGATCCTGATTCTGACGATGATGATCATGCAGCAGTAAACAATCCGCTTACAACCGATGAGATTAAAATTCTTGAACTCATTGCACGTGGCGAGCCGAGTAAAAACATTGGTCATCACGTTGGCTTGGCAGAGCAAACGGTGAAGAACTACGTCGTGAAAATACTCGATAAAACGCACACTCACAACCGTGCCCATGCGGCTGCATTAGCAGCTCAGCGGGGCTGGTTATCACCGCTCGATCACATCTAGATTCGGGTTCGAAATATCGACTTGATTCTGCTCTGGATTTGAACTGGAGCTGTGTTAGAATGTAGGTCGATTCGTTGCACGATTGTTCGGCGCAGGCAAGTCCTGCGTCTATTTGTGTGCGGCGATATTTTTTATACGAGACCGGTTCTAAAGCTGTTGAACCGGAAGTAGAGGCAAGTAATTGACGACTTCAGAGACCCCGCAAGTTGCTGCAGTAGAAACTGAGCAAGAGGAGACTCTGGCGCCTCTCGAC
>Ga0233439_10001614_pt1 | contig 28125 bp, 22 predicted proteins | sample SI_123_September_6_FD_182713 | JGI IMG/M metagenome (GOLD analysis project Ga0233439, IMG submission 182713) | Seawater microbial communities from Saanich Inlet, British Columbia, Canada - SI_123_September2016_100_MG | ecosystem: Environmental > Aquatic > Marine > Inlet | place: Canada: British... | reverse complement strand
TTAAACCGGGAGGGATTGCGGCGCAATGGATTCCCTTACATAGCCAAGGGCAAAAAGAAGTGGATATGCATTTCAAAACTTTCCAGTCTGTTTTCCCCTACACCATGGGATGGATATCCGTTGCGAATGAAATTCTTATAATTGGTTCCGATCAACCTATTCGGATCGACTTTGAAAAACTAAAAACCCGGCTGGAGGAACCCGAAGTTAAAAAAGCACTGGCCGACATTGAAATTCCCAACGTCTTTTCCTTCTTAAGCAACATCTGGTTTTTGGATGAGCAAGTTCAGGCCCTGGGAAAGGGCCATCCCCTTATCACTGACAACCATCCCGCTATAGAATTTTATCTCGATCTTGGGAATGTAATCGATGTTCCCGGTAGAGAGAAATATGTTTTCAATCGTGCTCCTTTCGAGCAAATTTCAAAATCTTTGGAGAACCTTTCCGAAACAGACCGGATAACATTGAGAACCTATTACGAAGCCATGGATCTTTATCAACGCGGCGTGATGTACAGTAATAGAGGTCAACTTCTAAAAGCTCTTAACCTGATAAAAGATAACAATCTGGTTCGCTACCATCTCCAGGCCGATAAAAACCAAATGACCCGGCTGGTCAAACTGGTGGAAAAAAATCCCGGAAATATGGAAAATTTGCTCAACCTTGGTCACAGCTACTACCAAATCGGCGAGTATGAAAAAAGTATTGGAATCCTAAAAATAGTTTTGGAAAAAAACCCGAAAATAAGTTATGCCCATTTATATATGGGTTATAACCTTCTGGAAATGGGTAAAAAAGAAGAAGCTCTGGACTATTTCAAAAATACTGCTAAAAACGATCCCGGCCAAATGGGTACTGTAATGCGAGAGATAGGATTGATCAACCTTCTCCAGGCGGCAGAAAAAAAACCGAACGACAAAGGCCTTCAGCATTCCGCCGCAGAGTTTTATAATATGAAAAATGAGTATTTGAAATCCCTGGAATATACCCTCAAAGCTCTTGACGAAGATCCAATGAATCTAAAACTTTTACAAAGCATTGTTTTGAGTTATCGAGGGCTGGGTGAAGCCAAAGAAGTACTCATGTATGGAAACCGATATAGCTTGATAGACCCTGATGAAATTCACCTCCAGTTCATCATGGGTGAAATCTATACTAAACTTCTAAGATGTGAGAAAGCCATTCCACTCCTGAGAAATGTTCTGGATAAAGACGACACCTACCGTAACGCCCAAGACCTTTTGGATTCGTGCCAAACTTCCATGAAAACACCAGATATCTAGAACAATCATCCTTGAGTCGCTTTATTACCTGCACATAGTGTTTCCCGGTTCCGAAGAAACAATGTCCTTCGATACCTATTAGCTCTTAATTATCAATAGCTGTAAATTTATAAATACCCATAAATATTTATAAAATAAGGCTAAATATCACCACAATTAATATTTACATTATTCTACCTTGAAAAACTAAATGGAATGCACTAAATTGTCTATGTGCTGACAAACTTTAAGATTTACCTTTAATCACTCCAAAGTTTTTTTAGGGAAAAGTGACATGGTAAACCCCAATGAGCAAAATAGGTTTTCCTATAAACCCCTAAAAAATACTCCTTTTGTTTCCCTGTTTTACATTCTGGTTATCGGGACCTTGTTATCTGTTGGTGGTTTTGGGGTCTGGACGGTTCAAAAACAAATGAAAGAGGGTTTAGCCGCACAACTTAAACTAATTCTTGCAAGTAATCTTGAATCCCTGCGAACCTGGAAAAAGGGAACCCAACTGGATGCCCAAGTTCTTGCCAACCAACCAGAAATACGCCAGAAACTTATTTCGCTACTTAAAATTGCTCAACCCGACTCCACGACACCGGATTTTTTGCGCCAAACAGCAGATATGATCTGGCTTAGGAAAAATCTGGGAGAGGTCTGCAAAAAATACGGGTTTGTCGGGTTCATTTTATTCGATCCTACCGGACTGCAAGTAGGAGCTCTCCTGGAGGAACCTGTTGGCAAGCGGGATTTACTGAAAAAATCTGATTTCTTTCACCGCTCTCTACAAGGCAATACGGTAATTTCCCAACCCTTTCCAGGGGAGATTGATTTACCGGATGAAAATGGCAAGTTTCAATCCAACTGGCCTACCATGTTCGTTTCAACCCCCATCAGCAATGATGCTGGAGATATAGTCGGGGTACTGGCTTTTCGACTTCGTCCTGAAAAGGATTTTACCCGAATTCTATCTATCAGCCAGTTGGGCGAAACGGGTGAATCTTATGCTTTCAACGACCAGGGGGTTATTGTTTCGAACAGCCGGTTTGACCAGCAACTTGTTTCAATAGGACTTCTCCAACCCAAGCAAAATGCTATTTTTAATATCCAGATTCGCGACCCCGGTCGAAATTTAACTGTTAAAAAACTGCGCCAAAAGGAGAATGTCTCCCAGTGGCCCTTTACCGTTATGGCTAATCAGGCCCTCCAACATAAAGGTGGAATACAAGTCGATGGTTATAACGACTATCGTGGGGTACCGGTGGTAGGTGCCTGGACATGGTTTTCCGATTTGGATATTGGCCTGACTACAGAAGTGGATGTCGCCGAGGCGTTTCGGCCCGTTAAAACCCTGATGACCTGGTTTCTCTTTTTATTTGGACTGTTATTATTTTTTGGAGCCACCGCATTCTTCATGGCTTCCCGCTACTCCCGAAGCCAGCAACAAACCCTGGAGAATGAACAACGGCTAAGCTCCTTCGTTAACAACTCTTTTGATGCAATCCTTTGCATTGACATTTTTGGGATAATCCAATCGGCCAACCCTTCAGTCGAAATTCAATTCGGATTTGGACCCGGTGAATTGTCGGGAAAAAATGTAAAAATGCTGATGCCCGAGCCATTTCACAGTGAGCACGATCATTATCTTCAAACTTATTTAGAAACAGGAAAGTCAAGTGTCATCAATATGGTAAGAGAAGTGACCGCCCTTCGCAAAAATGGAACGACTTTTCCCATGGAGTTGACCGTTTCAGAGTCTGTTGTGAATGGCACAAAAAGTTTCTTGGGAATTATCCGCGATATTTCTGAACGTAAAGAAGCAGAAAAGGAATTGCAACACGCTTATGCCAAACTGGAAGATCGCATTAAGGAGCGGACAGGTGAACTTTCGCACAGTAAAAATCTGGCAGTACAAAGTAATCTGGCCAAATCGGAATTCCTTTCACGCATGAGTCACGAGTTGCGCACCCCCATGAACGCTATTCTGGGGTTTACACAACTGATGCAGGAAAGCACCAAAGACCCACTCCCAAAATCTCATCAGAACAGAACCGCGCAGATTATGAAAGCCGGCAAGCATTTATTGGAACTCATCAATGAGGTTCTGGATCTGTCCAGTATCGAAGCCGGAAAAATCACTGTCTCCCTGGAGCCGGTGTGCCTTGGCGATTTAGTTGAAGAGGTTCTTACGGTAGTTCGCCCCTTGTCGCAAAAATTTAATATCACTCTGATTGACCAAATCACATTAAATAAAAAGATGTATGTTTTGGCCGACCAAACTCGCTTAAGGCAAGTGTTCCTCAACCTGATTTCCAACGGCATCAAATACAATCGAAAAGGAGGGTCGGTCACCCTCTCTTCGCATCAGAAAGGCTCTCAACTCCAGATAAATGTCACGGATACTGGCATGGGGATTTCTAAAGAACAATTGCACCAATTGTTCGATCCTTTTAACCGACTGGGTGCGGAAAATAGCGAAATTGAAGGCACCGGCATTGGTATGACCATTTCCAAAAAATTGATAGAAGTGATGAATGGCACCATCGGTGTAGAAAGCACTCCGGGCGAGGGAAGTACATTTTCTATATCGTTGCCCATTTGTCTTTTACAACCTGATAATACCGAATCCGAAAACGCTCCGAATAACGAAAAGGAAATTGAAAGCAGTAAAGAGGGCGATATCTTCAAATTATTATACTTTGAGGACAACCCGGCCAATCTGAAACTGGTGGAAGATATTTTAACGGATTATCCTGAAATCCATTTGTTTACTGCGACCCATGCGAAAACAGGACTCGATATGGCTCTTTCCCTGAAACCAGACCTGATCCTGATGGATATTAATCTTCCTGATATTGATGGCATCGAAGCGTTAAGACGCTTGAAAAATTTTGAGGAAACCCATGCAACCCCGGTGATCGCCATAAGTGCCAACGCCATGAAAAAAGATATTGACCGGGCAATGGCTGAAGGATTCAAAGCGTACATTACCAAACCCATTGATATTATCGAATTCCGAAAAATCATTGAAGAAGAACTTAAATCTTCAAATATTTGCTAATTGAGGAACGAGGAAAAGATGGAAACCAATTTCTTGAAATCTAAAATCTTAATCGTCGATGATGAACAAGCCAACATTTCATTATTGGAAGATGTATTGGAAAATGAAGGGTACACTCATTTCAGGAGCACCCAGGATTCCCGGAAGGCTTTAGAAATGTACAAAGAAATCCGCCCCGATCTGGTTCTGCTGGATTTGAATATGCCTTATCTGGATGGCTTTCAAGTCATAGAACAACTCAAGGAATTTGAAAAAAATTCCTATGCTCCGGTACTGGTTTTAACGGCACAATCTGACCGACAAACCCGACTTCGCGCCTTATCTGCAGGTGCTCGCGATTATATCGAAAAACCTTTTGATATTACCGAGGTAACTCAGCGAATTTCTAATATGCTGGAAATCCGCCTGCTCCATAATCAGGTCCGGGATCAAAACCTGATTTTGGAGGAAAAAGTCATAATAAGAACTCGCGAATTGGAAGAAACCCGCCGGGAAGCCATCCTTCGTCTGGGCCGAGCCGCAGAATACCGGGATAACGAAACAGGCATGCACGTCATTCGCATGAGTCGGCTCTCGGCAAAATTGGCCAAAGAAATCGGCCTTTCTGATGATGAATGTCAGCTCATCCTTCAGGCCAGCCCCATGCATGATGTTGGGAAAATCGGTATCCCCGATGAAATTCTGCTTAAACCCGGAAAGTTAGACGAAGCAGAATGGGTGATTATGAAAAAGCATCCTGAAATCGGAGCAGGGATTCTTTCGGGAAGCGAATCAAAAATAATACAACTCGCCGAAACTATCTCCCTTACCCATCAGGAGCGTTGGGACGGGTCCGGTTATCCTAATAATTTAAAAGGGGAAGAAATTCCTCTAGTAGGAAGGGTTGTAGCCATCTGCGATGTTTTTGATGCCTTGACCAGCAAAAGATATTACAAGGAAGCTTTTTCTATTGAAAAGGCCATGGAAATTATTGAGCAAGCCAGTGGAAAAGATTTTGAACCTTATTTGGTCGACACCTTCAAAAAAGTGCTCCCAGAAATGATACGAATCGTTAAAGAACTGCCCGATGATGAACCCGCGAATATCCTTAAAGTTTATCGCAAGAATAGTTCTGACGATGCAGTGCAAAAAAGCCCGCCCCAGATCAAGCAAGACCTGGAATAAATTTACGAAGAAATTTTGCGCACATAACTGCTACCCGAAAAATCTGGTTTTTAGCCCAGGCTTTTCGGTCAAATAATTCCTTATGCGTGGACTTCAATAATTTAGGGATTTCCAGCTTTTCAGGGCATCGAGGCAGGCAATCCCCGCATTCGGTACATTTCGATGCAAAGTTTCCCGGAAACCAGTGCCCCTCTCCTTCAAACATATTGTATCTGAACCTGCCATAGTCCACCATTTTATAGGCTTTCAATAAATTGCGAAAACGTAACACTTCGGGAATATTTATTTCTTCAGGACATGGCAAGCATTCCCCACACAATGTGCAAAGGTCAGGCAACTGGGATAGCGGGGCATCCATTCTTTCCTGAGTCTCAAGAATTGCAGAAGAAGAATAACTCTCCCCCTTCAAGATAGAAAGGTTTTGAGAAAAATGTTCCGGTTCATGAATCCCCATGCTTAAGGTAGTGATTTCAGGATGACTCAAGCAAAATTTTCCGTTGAACTCAATCGCCGTTGAAGGATGACAAGTCTCCTTCACCATTTCAGAAGGTTTCCATAATAAACCTCCCTTTTCATTAGGGGAAATAATGAACACCCCGATGTCTTTCTCTCCCGCCAATCTCACAGCCGCAAGGTTTCGTTGAAAAAAATAATAATAATGCAGGTTCACAAAACTAAATAAACCAGTATTCAGGGATTGAAGAATAATATCCAGAGAAGCATGAGTGGAAAAACCAATGTGACGAATGAGTCCCTCTTCACGCAACCGGTGCAAAACATCCACCGGACCACCCGGCTTAACAGCGGCTTTCAACCTCTCTTCATTATTGATTCCATGCCAACCATAAAAATCCAGATAATCCAATTTCAAGCTGGTCAACTGCTCTTCAACCAGGCCACGGGTTTCCTCCCCGGTCATAGGTGCTCCCTTGGTCATCATCTTAAAACTCTCACGCGGTACCCCCAACTCTTTAAGTGCCACCCCATAAAGGTTTTCGCTTTTCATATACCCATGAGCGGTTTCAATATGGTTGATCCCCAACTCCAGAGCCTGATGCGTGATTTCAATACAATTTCGCACCGAATCTGCAGGTAGATGTGCACGAGGGGGATTCCACCCATTTTTAAAACGCATTCCACCAAGAGTAATGACGGAGATGTTTTCTTCTGTTTTTCCAAAACGACGGTATTCCATAATTTATAGGATGGGATTCGGCTCAATCCGTTTCGAACCCTTTTCGTAATGTTTTCTGGCTCCACCGCCCAGGAGAAAATGATTGAGGCTAAAAAATATATCGTCTATACTATTGAAGTTTAATAACTTACACCAATCCACACATGTTGGGCCAAATCAAAAATTTCGCCTGACAATAATAAGTTATGACTGCTTTTCGTTTCATACATTGCTCCGACCTTCATATAGATAGCCCCTTTAAAGGTCTGGCATCCCAAGTGCCGTCTTTAACGGATCGTCTCCGGGAATCCACTTTCCAGGCATTCAATAAAATTGTAAAGCTGGCTTTGGAGGAAAAGGTTGATGCCGTACTGATCGCCGGGGACATTTTTGATGGAGCAGATCGAAGCCTGCAAGCACAATTGAAATTTCGCCGAGGCCTTTTGGAACTGTCGCAAGGTGGCATTCCCTCATTCATTGTCCACGGCAATCATGACCCTTCTCACAGTTGGTCCCACACACTGGATTGGCCAGAGAGTACCACTATTTTTCCTGTGAATAAAGTGGAGCGCATTCCAGTAATTAAGGACGGAGAAACGCTTGCCTGGATATATGGAATCAGTTACCCACAAAAAGAAGTGAACGATAATCTGGCGTTAAAATTCAAAAAAGATCAGGAACAAGGATTTGCAATAGGACTCCTGCACGCAAATGTCGGGCAACAACCCGGACATGATAACTATGCTCCCTGTAGTTTGCAGGATTTAATATCCAGAGATTTTGATTATTGGGCCCTGGGACATATTCATGAATTCAAAGTTCTGCGCGAGGATAACCCTTGCATCGTTTATTCTGGCAATACCCAGGCACGGCATCTTAAGGAAACCGGCCCCAAGGGCTGTTGTCTAGTCACATTGAATTCCAACGCTCCTGCAAATATAAGGTTCATTCCCACCGATGTGGTGAGCTATCGAACGGCTAAAGTGGATGTCAGTGGCGCCTCCAGTATCAATGATGTATTGAGAGTCCTTCAGTCAAAGGTTGAAGAACTTGTTACGGAATCGTTGACCCACGAAGGCTTGGTGGCAAAACTGGTTTTGACAGGTCGAACCCCTATACACAATGAATTACAACACAGCGGGGCAACAAAAACCTTGACGGAAGAGATCAACACGTTTTTCGATGGGAACTCGCCCTGGATTCTCACCGACCTTTCCACTCAAACTTCCGGTACTTATGACATCAATTCCCTGAAAGAAGCTAAGGACTTTGTTGCTGACCTCATCAATCTTTGCGAAGACGATCAAGATAAACAACTGGAAAATAAAGTTCGAGAAGCCATGAAACCTGTATTTGAATCCTGGGCAGGAAGAAAATATTTGGACGATTTCTCCACGGAAGAAACTCAAGCAGTCATACTGAAAGCCCGTAATCTGGCACTGGATAAACTTGTTAGCAGGGAAGGTTCCTAGCGACTATGCAAATACGCGAAATTCATATAGACGGCTTCGGGATATTTTCCAATAAGCGCATTATAGGGCTAGCCCCCGGAATCAATATCATTTATGGGAAAAATGAATTTGGCAAGACCACCCTGCTCGAATTTATCCGGCGAATCCTTTTCGGGTTTCCAACTAAAAAAGATAAAACCAACCTTTACCTTCCGGCAAAAGGAGGATCTTTGGGTGGTAGTTTGAAAGTGGTATTAAAAAACAGCGAAGATCTGGTCATCTCAAGGAGTCCCGGTACCCATGGAGGAACGGTAAGAATTTCTACACCGGACGATGTCTTGCAGGGACAGCCGATTTTAAATCAACTACTGGGAAACGCCGATATATTTAGAAATATTTATGCATTCACCATTGATGAATTAAATGATTTTAATTCCCTAAATGGAGATGAAGTCAAAAATCGCATCTATGGTGCTGGCCTTGGTCTCGGCGTTATTTCTCTGAAAGAGATTGAGAAAGAAATAGAGACACTCTGTTCCCAGATTTTTCGTCCGCGAGGAGCCTCCCGCATGGGAGAGCTGTTGGAAAAAATTAAAATTAACGAGCAAGAGGTTCTCTTAATCCAGAACAACCTGACCCTGTTTGATGAACTACAGGAAAAACTTGAAAAAATGCTGGACAAAAAACTCGTCCTTCAAAATTCCCTGGAAGAATTCGAATCGAGCAAAAGAACTCAGGAAATCCAAGTACGACTTTATGAAGATGCTATTCAATTTCTGGAGGCAAAAAATAAACTGAATGATCTGGAAGATATTTCCCAGTTCCCCGAGAATGGATTAAAAACATTTGAATCCATGAAACTGGAAAAAGAAAACCTGCTTCTGCGCATTGAGGAAGAACAATCCTCCCTAAACACCCTGAAAAATAACCAAGATGCCCTGACCGTAAACCTTGATCTGCTCCTGCATGAAGAAAATATCCATAGACTGCAACAGTCTACTCAATCAGTTCTATCCGCCCTGCAAGATTCCGACAGAGTACAATTTGAGCGAGAAGACTTGGACATGCATATAGCCGAAGAAATTAATTCCATTGATCGGGACTGGGATGAAGAAACGGTGATGGGATTCGAATTGACCGAATCGGAAAAAGGCCAGATTGATGGTTTTTATGAAGATTTTGAAAAGCTAAGAAAAGAATGTGACTTGTATCAGGATCGTTTAGAGAGCCACCGAAGGCTGAAAGCTGAAAAAATGTCTGAAGGCTGGAACATTCCCGCATGGTTGAAAATGTTCCATTACGGATTCACGGCAACCGGACTGCTGGGGATAATTCTTGGCGGGTACCTGATGAATATTCCTCTTTTGATGGTCGCCGTACTTCTTGTTGCCGGAGGTATCTTTTTATTCAAAATGACCTTTAAGGAAAAGAACAGCTTCGCCAAGGAAGACTTGGCAGAGGTCAATCTGGCTCGCCAATCGGAACAAAAGGAAAAGGATTTAAATGAAAAGTTTGATGAATGGCGTGGATGGCTGAAAAAAAGAAAACTGGACCCAAATATTGCTCCCATCACAACAAAAAATATAGCCAAAACTGCCCGCCAGGTAAAAACCATGATCGCCCAGCGTGCGAGGCTCGATGAACGTATTCAACAAATGCAAAACACCTGCAAGGAAGCTGAAGAAAGCATTCGCTCTCTCGAACCTCTGGTCAAAAACATTTCTCTTAAAAATGAACTTCCTGTAAATATCGAAATTATTTGCCAGACTCTTAATGAGAGCAAAGCCAACCGAGACAAGAGCAATCTGCTTGAAATCCAGTGCCAGAGTCAGATTGAAAAGCTTGCCAGCCTGGAAAACCAACTGGAAAAAATTTCTAATGATATGGCTCAGTTTATCAGTTCATCGGGAGCTGAAGATTCCAGTGATTTCCTCCATAAACAATCTGTTCTGGAAGTCAAAAAATCTCTGAATGAAAAAATCTCCCAGAAACGTGGAATTATTCAATCAAATATCGGTCTGGGTTCGCATTTTGATAAATTTATTGAAGCCGTCCAAAATACTCCCCTGGAAGAAATCCAGCAAAAATTGAGCCGACTTCGGATAGCACTCGAAGAACTTCATGAAAACCGCGAACAATTATTACAGGACATCGGAGAAACTTTAAATGAAATTGAAAAACTCTCTTCCAACAACGACCTGATTGCAAAACAAACGGAATTGGAATACTTGAAGCAACAACTTCAGTCTACGGCCCGGGAATGGGCCGCCTATCGCGGAGTTCTTGTTTTAATTGATGCCGCCAAGCAAAAATTTGAAAAAACACGTCAACCGGGTGTAATCCGCTCGGCTGAAAATTTGTTCACCCAAATAACGGGTGGTAGTTATCGTCGCATCATCAAACCTATTGACCAGGACGACCTCATCATTGAAAATGAACTCCATCAGAGGAAAGGGGTTCTTGAAATGAGCCGAGGAACACGCGAACAACTTTACCTTGCGATGAGGTTTGGTCTGATTGACGAATACGAAACTCGCTCCGAACCACTCCCCGCAGTTATGGACGATATATTTGTAAACTTTGATGACGAACGTGATGAGCGCATCATAAAGATTCTCAGTCAATTTAGCAAACAACGCCAAGTCATTGTCCTCACCTGCCACCAACGCTCCCTGGAAGCCTATAAAAATATCGGTGCAACCGCCATCACCGTTTGATCGCATCCACTATCGTGGAAAAATGAGCGCAAAAACTTAATTATTGACAACTCATTTCAATCATGGCAACATAGTGAATATTTTAATAAATATTTACTATAAACCCGCATGAAACTTAGCCAGGAAACTACAGAAGAAACCAAAAATAGCATTCTTGATAAGGCTTTTGCCCGGTTTGGTCATTTCGGGTTTGGCAAAACCACTATGGCCGAAATCTCCAAAGACTGCGATATGTCCCCTGGAAATTTGTACCGGTATTTTGAAAGTAAAAAGGATATTGGTGCTGGTTGTGCAAGGCGTTGCATGCAGCAAAAGTTGGAACTTGTGCGAGAAATTGTCCGCAATCCAAAATTGAACCCAGAAAAAAAACTGCAAGCCTTTGCTCTAGAACTCCTGGAATACATGCATTATCAGTTCTCAGATCAACCTGCCGTGATGGAACTGGTCGATTTTGTTTGCCACGAACGCTGGGATATCGTTACGCAATATATGGAGCATGAAAGGTCCTTGCTTTCGGAAATTCTCTCAGAGGGGAACCGTTCTGGCGACTTTAATATCCCTGATGTTCTGGAAACCGCCAAATGGATTCAGGCCGCTTTAATAAAATTTATTGCCCCAAGATATATGGACGCATTCACATTGGAAGAATTAAGGAAGGAAGCCATCGGCGTAACCGCCATTTTGACGCAAGGATTAAAAAAGTAAAAAAATTTCCTTTTTAGCTAAATATTATTTAATTTATTTATTATTCAGACATGAACACAAACTTAAACAATGGTTTCGGCAGTTGGGTGATTCGTTTTCGCTGGTTGATAGTTCCTGCAACCTTGTTCCTGGTTTTTGCTGCGGCATCAGGTGGACGTTTTCTCGGGTTTTCCACCGACTACCGGGTATTTTTTAGCGAAGATAATCCTCAGCTACTCGCTTTTGAAGCTTTACAAAATACCTACACTAAAAACGACAACGTAATGTTCGCCATAGAACCTAAAGACGGAAAAGTCTTCACCCGTAAAACTTTGGCGATCATCGAGGAAATTACCGCGGCTTCCTGGAAGATTCCCCACTCGATCCGAGTCGACTCCGTCACCAACTTCCAGTACACCTGGGCCGATGGAGATGATCTGGTTGTTCAGGACTTGGTGGAAAATGCTCCCAGCTTTACAGACGCACAATTAAAAAAAGTACAGGCTGTGGCCCTGGCTGAGCCGCTTCTCCTGAATCGCTTGATCACGCGCAAATCAAATATCACTGGCGTTAATGTCACCATTAATCGTCCTCAAAAAACTATTACTGAAACACCGGAAGTGGCGGCATTTGCCCGCGAGATGAAGGACAAGTTCCAGAAAAAATACCCGGACATTACCATCTATTTAACCGGTGTCATTTTCATGGATAACGCTTTTAACGAAGCGGGAGAGGGGGATATGAAATCCCTCGTGCCTTTCATGTATGGCATAGTCCTGATCATAATGGCTCTCAGCCTAAGAACTTTTTGGGGAACGCTCACCACAATCTTAATCATGGCATTTTCCATACTTACAGGTATGGGTCTTGCGGGTTGGTCGGGAATCTTGTTGACTCCTATTTCCGCCAATGCACCAACAATCATACTTACCCTTGCGGTGGCAGACAGCATTCATATTCTAGTAACCCTGTTTTATGAAGTGCGACATGGCAAAACCAAATACGAAGCCATCCAGGAATCATTACGCGTGAACCATCAGCCTATTTTCATCACCAGCCTCACCACCGCTATTGGGTTTCTCAGCTTGAACTTCAGTGACTCTCCGCCATTCCGTGACCTCGGAAATATAGTAGCTGTGGGGGTGATGGCGGCTTATGTTTATTCTGTATTTTTTCTACCCGCTATGATGGCTATTTTACCCTTGCGCGTGAAGAAGGTCTCTTCTTCACAAAATATATGGATTGATACCTTCGGCGACTGGGTAATCCATAATCGTAATTTACTTTTTTGGGGCATGATAATAATCATTACTTTCCTCTCAATTCAGATTCCCCGGAATATTATTGATGAAAAATTTAATGAATATTTTGATACCCGATACCAATTCAGAATAGACAACGATTATGTAGAAGAACATTTAACGGGGTTTGAATCCATTGAGTATTCCCTCAGCGCTGGGGAATCGGGAGGAATCAGCAATCCGGCTTACCTAAAAAAGCTCGATGAATTTGCCGACTGGTACCGCAAGCAACCCGGGGTCATGTATGTTGGAACCCTGACAGATACAATGAAACGGCTCAATAAAAATATGCATGGGGATGACGAATCCTTTTACCGTTTGCCTGAAGAGCGCGATCTTTCAGCTCAATACCTGTTGTTGTACGAATTGTCGTTACCGTTTGGACTGGACTTAAACAACCAAATCAACATTGACAAATCTTCTACTCGCTTCACCGCCATCCTCGAAAGCGTTTCGACCGATTATGCTCTCAACCTGGAAAAAAGTGCGCAAAAATGGCTGAAAGAAAATGCTCCGCCAGAAATGGCTTCACATGGAGCAAGTCCTCTCATCATGTTTTCGCATATAGCCATGCGTAACATTGACAGCATGATGGTGGGAACTATTCTTGCCTTGCTAATAATCTCGGCAATTTTGGTGGGGGTATTAAGGAGTTTCAAACTCGGTCTAATCAGCACCATTCCTAATCTGGTTCCGATGTTCATGACTTTTGGCATATGGGGATGGCTGGTTGGAGAAATTGGGCTGGCGGTTTCCGTTGTCGCACCTGTGGCCCTTGGTATCATTGTTGATGACACGGTACATTTTTTAAGCAAGTTTCGAAGAGCCCGAGTCGAACTCGGCAAGACAACTGAAGAGGCGGTACGTTATTCGTTCCATACCGTTGGAACTGCCTTGCTTCTGACATCGATAATCCTTGTATGCGGATTCCTGGTGCTCACTTTCTCCGGGTTTCGTATGAATGCCCAACTCGGATTCATGACCACAATTTCTATTATTTGCGCCCTACTGGCTGATTTTCTGTTTCTGCCGACTCTTTTAATGAAATTGGATCGTCTATCAACCAAAAAACAAGTCACCTAAATAATCATGGAGAAGTTTTGATGAATCACATTTTTTTTATTTTAGGCATCGCATTATTTTTAAATGCCAGCCCATCCTCAGCCGAGACACCGGAAGAAAAAGGACTCGCCATCGCCTTGGAAGATGACAAGCGGGACAATGGATATCAGGATTTTACCGCAAATTTGCTAATGATTTTGAAAAACCGGCAAGGTGAAGAAAGCTCCCGAAGCATCAAGAACAAAACTCTGGAGGTGGAAGGCGATGGAGATAAATCACTTTCCATTTTTGATAAGCCCCGCGATGTAAAAGGTACAACTCTGCTCAATTTTACTCATAAGGTTGGCACCGATGATCAATGGTTGTATTTACCTGCACTGAAACGTGTCAAACGAATCAGTTCTTCAAATAAGTCAGGATCGTTCATGGGCAGTGAGTTTGCCTACGAGGATGTCACCAGTCAGGAAGTGGAAAAATACACCTACAAGTGGATTCGGGATGAAGAATACCAGGGGGAAAAATGCTTTGTTTTTGAGCGCTACCCGGTTTATAAAAACTCGGGATATACACGGCAGGTCATATGGCTCGATCAGAAAGATTATAAAATTCTTCGAATTGAATTTTATGACCGAAAAAATTCCTCATTGAAAACCTTGACCCAAACCGACTTCAAACTTTATTTGGGGAAATATTGGTACCCGCACAAAATGTTTATGGAAAACCACCAAACCGGAAAAAGCACCTTGCTGACCTGGTCCGATTATGAATTCCGTACAGGGTTAAGTGATAAAGATTTCAATAAAAACAGTCTCAAACGTACCCGCTGAACATGCCCGCTTTTGAGTCACTTGCTAGACGTGTGATTTTGCCGCTCCTCATTGCAATAAGTCTCTCGGTCACAGCTTCCTTTACCCATGCCCATGAGTTTACCGGTTTCGTGGGGGGAGAAGCCCGGCTATTCCCAAACAGTGCCTTGCACATCGGTCAAGAGGATGATTCCGCCTCACTGATGATTCAACCTGAGTACTACCACGAGTTCGAGAGCGGAAGCAGTTTTACCTTTGTCCCTTTTTATCGTCTCGACAGTGCCGACCCGGAGCGAACACATTTTGATATTAGAGAGCTCACATTTTTATGGCTGAAAGAAGATTTTGAATTGCGGCTCGGAGTCCGAAAAGTATTCTGGGGCACTACCGAAATCCTGCATCTCGTGGACATTATCAACCAGACCGACCTAGTGGAAAATGTCGACACTGAAGACAAGCTCGGGCAACCCATGGCCAATATTTCCTTTGCACGCGATTGGGGAACTTTCGACCTTTACTGGTTACCCTATTTCCGTGAGAGGACATTTGTCGGCAAAGGCGGCAGATTACGAGGTGCCACTGTAGTAGACACTGACCGAACTCAATATGAAAGTGGTGCCAAGGAATGGCATAGTGATTGGGCATTTCGTTATTCACATTTCTTTGGCGATTGGGATATTGGTCTCTCCCAGTTTATCGGTACCAGTCGTGAACCTACCCTGTTGGATGGCACCGACTCAGAAGGTAATGCGGTTAAAATTCCCAAGTACGAACAAATTAAACAAACCAGCCTGGATGTATCCTTTGTCACAGGAGAGTGGCTCTGGAAAGGTGAAGCGCTCTACCGCACCGGCCAGGGTAACGACGATTATTTTGCCTGGACCGGAGGATTTGAATACACCTTCACCCGCGTGTGGAGATCCCAAATGGATCTGGGGATAATCGGAGAGTGGATGTTTGACACCCGGGAAAATGATGCCAACACAGCATTCGAAAATGATCTGGGGGGTGGACTTCGGCTCGCCCTGAATGACGCCGCCAGCACCGAAGCCCTTTTCGGTTGGGTACAAGATTTAAACAGTTCTGCCCGGTTCCTGTTTCTCGAAGCCAGCCGAAGGTTCGGCGACCACTTGCTCCTGACGGTTGAGTTCCGTACCTTCATCAACCAACCTGCCGATGACTTCCTGTTCGAGCAACGTGATGACGAAATCCTGCAACTGGAACTTGCCTACTATTTTTAGCCACTCGGTGTGGGGCCGAATTCTTCATATTTATCGTCCCTAAATACAATATTGCCCAATTGCTTCCCACGTGGGTGGATGGTAAAATTAATCATGTCGACAAAATTATTTTCACGCATTTTTTTAACATTTTGGGTGGGCTTCCTCTTTTTTCCATCTCTTGTTTGGTCAAACACGTTTCACCAACTCCTGGCTGAAAAACAGAAGCTGGAAAAACAATTTGGCGTGCAAACTCTTGAGTGTTTTCCTTTTATAAAAAATATCGGTTTCACTGAAGACCAGATTCCTCTTATTGAACAGTGCCTGAAGGGCACCCGCACGCTGAATGAAGCCCTTTCCGATTCTTCTAATTCCGATTATAAAGTTGTGGGCATCAGCAACCGGTTTTTGAGAACGGCCGGATTCCACACCATCCTGATTCCCTGGAGTGCCACGAAAGATGAGATCGCTAAATTTCTCACCGAGGGGCGAAGCCATGAAGAACAGACTGCTTTTCTGGATAAAGTCCGTGCGTTAAAACAGGAAATTTCCAGAAAACTCAGGATCCAGCAGTTTTATTGCTCGCAAGAAATTTCTAACGAGGATTGTTTAAAAGGATACGAAAATCTGGTTTTGGTGAGACTTCCCGACACCCTCAAAACCATCGGCTGGCAAGAAATCATTATCACCCCTATTCGTACTCCACCGGATAGTCCGGGAAAACTTGTTCTGAGCTTTGATGAATCTCCGGCTGAAATGAGGAAGCACCTATTAAAGGACCCGTTTCAAACCTGGAAACCCCGGCAAGAAATGTATGAAAAAATTCAGGAAAAGTATAGCTCGGTCTTTAAAAACAAAATGCAGTTGGAAAATTTTGTCTGCGCTGTAGATATTTCGATGGAAGAGTGTGAGCAGGGAGCACACAATCTGGCTGGGGCCAGTGAGGACACCGGATTCAGAATGCGACATTGGGGACAGGTAACCATCAACCGCTTTAACACCCTTATTCAGGGAGACTTTCATGCCTTCATCCGTTATGACCTGCCGGCAGAAGAAATCCAAAAATATTTTTCTCTCAAAGCTATAAAAACCCATGTCGCGGCAAAAGCCTCGCTCGCCACAAAACTGGAGGGCCGAACCAAAAATAATCCAACCCAACTTAGAGTTGTCTGTGATTTGGTAGACCTGAGGTCGGATCTCTGTGCCAGCTCCTTCGAAACATTTATACGCTTCGTAAAACAGAACCGAGACTACCGGGTGCAATCCCCATGGGATACCCTCATGTTTGTCGATGGCACGCAACTAAACCGGGTCAATTTCGCCCTCAATTCGGGCTCCCGCGATACCTACCTCTATATCGATGCCAACAGCAGTGATAAAGAGTTTTCAAATTACCTGGATCAATTCAATCGTCCTACCAATTAGGAATAGGATTAAAATGCAGGAATTAGTGTGGGGTAGCAGTGGGGGTTCGCATTTCTTCGGGAAGCAGATAGTGACGGGTATCATATTCCATGCTGGTTAGCACGAATTGTTTTCCCATCCCCTTTTGTGGATTGATTACGATTGGGGCTACCAGATTTGCCGTCATTTCCGTATAGTTTTCAGGGATCGTAACAATACTTCGGGTGAGGAACTCTTCTTCCGTTTCCAGGGCCACCCTTTTTTTATCCTCTTCCAAAAGCTTCAGTTTATAGTCCGGCACATACAGGTAAGGGTCGGTAATGACAAATGCTAAATGGGGAGACAGTGCAGACTGCATCCATTCCATGGGACTTTCCACATTCGGGTTGAAGGGAAGAAGAATGAACCGGGTTTCTTTTTCAAACCCATATAAACCATCGGAAAATTCGATGATCTGTTTTTCTTCAATATCGAGATTGCCGAAGCGGGTTGTTTCGAGCTTCATTTTTTGATTTTGTCTTTCATCATTTGGGACACCTTGGATGGATCAAATTGATGGGAGGTGGCCGCAGTTTGGTTTTCTTCTTTAATTCTTATAAAAACCTCTTCGCGATATATTTTAGTTTCGCGAGGGGCTTCAATGCCTAGGCGAATGTTCTTGCCCTTTACATCTATAACGGTTATTTTGACATCTTCATTAATTTTTATGCTTTCGCCAATTTTTCGGGTAAGAACCAGCATGGGGGCGGAATCCGTTCCTGATTTTGCTTATTTATAAGGAAAGCTGAAATTAAAACTGAAACAAAACGCATTATAACAAAAAAGTTCTGAAAAAATAATAATTTATAGCTTCAATCCGAATTGACAGGGTTAGGGAGATTGTGCTAATTTTCGCTCTTTTGGTTGAGACAAAATTGTGTTGGGACGGTAGCTCAGTCGGTAGAGCAGAGGACTGAAAATCCTCGTGTCGGCGGTTCGATTCCGTCCCGTCCCACCACCTTTAAGGGGCTAAGGGAATTTTTCCCTTCAGCCCTTTTTCTCTTTTTGGGTGATTCCTTGAGGTGGAGTCCGTTCCTAATCGAACCAGTTTTCCGATTTTTCATTGGGAATCATGCGGGATCATTGCATGAATCGGAACATTTTCAAATAATATGCAAGGAGCCCCTGGGCAGTAACCATTCCAACGATTTTCCCATTTTCGGTAATGCTGACATGGCGCACACCTTTTTCTCCCATTTGTTCGTTGGCATCAATCATAGGCAGGGATGCATCCAGGGTAAAGAGGGGGGTAGACATGATTTCTGATATTTTGGTTGATTTGGGGTCAAGGCTTTCTGCCGCCACCTTGCGTGTGAAATCTGCATCCGTAACAACCCCTACATATTCCTCACCTTCTTTGACGAGCACGTACCCGGACTTATTGTTGCGCATAAACTTCGCAGATTCCTGAATTGATATTGTGTGATCCACGCTAAATACTGGCGATTTAAAATGGTCCCCAAGTGTCTCCATTTCTCCTCTCCTTATTTATAGACAGCTCAGAATAAAATTGGACGAATACTCTATTATAACCCCAAGTGAGGACAAATCCCAATGAGGGGCACCTGATAATATTAACAATAGACCCCCATGCAGGGTCATGACATCTAAAAATATAATGGAGGAGCTCGCTCAGGCATTGGCGTATTGACAACTTAAGCCTTGTGAAATAAATTATAATTGGTTGAGAAGAAACTGTTTTTGAAAATACTGTTTAAGCTCAAGGAAGGTCTGAATCATGGCTAGTGACAACAATCGAAAACCTGGGAATTTAAAATACTCTCAACAGGACCTTAGAAAAGCTGATTTGCAGGGCAAAGATTTTTATATGGCTGATCTTAGGATGATTAACATGAGTGAAGCCAACCTGAGCGGAGCAAATCTTTCCGAGGCAGACCTCAGAGAGGCTAATCTTCAAAATGCAAACCTTACCGGTGCTAACTTAGAGGGAGCATTTTTGCGGGATGCGAATTTGCGCGGGGCTGATTTGAGTCTGGTCACTAATATTTCCTGTATAGATATTGAATCTGCTTACATTGATAAAGAAACTAAGTTTCCCGCATCCATAAGAATAAAGTGGAAGTCAGAAAGAAAATACGTTTGCATGGAAATCCATGAAAGAGATAAAAAAGGACGCAGAGCAGATTGTCGAAGGTCAAAAGATAAGGGAAGGCTCTTTGGAAATAGAAGGGAAAATAGTGAGAGAAGAACTGAAGCTGACCGAAGAGAAATCCAGGCGAAAAAGAAAAAATCACAAAAAGGCCCGAAGAAACCCCAGGCTTAAGCTAGCTTTCTCTCTACAATAATATAGCTAAATTAGGGAGTAAGTGCTTTCACCATCTCCTCCCCCCTTTGGAAAAACCCACCTCATATTGCTAAATTAACAACACCAACCCACTCACATTGCACAAAATTTGCTTTTCCGATATAATATTTACATACATATTCCCTTTTAAATTTTAAAATCAAACTTTTATGGTACCGGAGACAACACCTCAACGAGGGCTTTTTGCTTACCTAGTTAGAAACCTGGAACATACCTTTATTCTTTTTATTCTGGTATCGGTTACTCTGTCCCACTTATTTTTTCAATTCCAGATATCCATACTCAACCTCTATTACATTCCTATCATGTTGGCCGGCTATTTGCTGGGGAAAAGACTGGCGATTCTTTATGCTTTTTTGATCGTCCTTCTAGTGTGGGGACTGATATTGGCCAATAATGAGATCTATCTTGTCCTAAAAAGTCAATTGGAATTTAATATGGATCTTACGCTCTGGGGCGGATTCCTGATTTTATCAGGCTGGGCCGGTAGCCTGTCAGAAAATCTCAAGGAAGAATTTAGAACCAGCAACCTTTTACGAAAGGAATTGGCAAGAGAAAAGGAGGATTTAAAAAGCCTCAATGAAAGACTCATTATCGTAAACCGCAAGCTAGAAGAAAAAATCGAGAAAAGAACCTATGAACTGGAGCAGTCCAACGAACAACTGAAAAAACTTTCCTGGACTGACCCATTGACCCAATTGCTGAATCGCAGAAGTTGCGAAGAACGGTTCAAAAATGAAATCGCGCGGTTTGAGCGCACCAAAGAACCTTTCTGCGTTATTTTGGGTGACCTCGATCATTTTAAAAGCATCAATGATACCTACGGTCATAATACTGGAGATTATGTTTTGCTCCAAGTATCCAATATCTTAAAAGAAAATTCCCGAAAAACCGATATGGCTTTCCGCTGGGGGGGAGAAGAGTTTTTGATCCTCTTAACAGGAACCGAGTTGAAGGGAGGATTAATCACAGGAGAAAAGATCCGCACCAAAATTGAGGAAACTGTTTTTGAGCATAACGATCAAATCCTCCCCATTACAATGAGCCTTGGTATTAGCGTGTATAAGGAAGGACAAGTAATGGAAGATTGTATAAAGGAGGCCGATGAAAACCTTTATTCTGCAAAGCAAGCTGGAAGAAACCGCCTACACCCTCATCCGGATTATTGAATATTTTGTCCAATCTTACTTATTTTTGGACTCTCTTGCCCAATCCAGGGCAAAAAATATTACTTTTTTAGCTTAACTCCTTCTACCGAAGTGATAAATTGCTACAAGATTGTGACAATGCCAATATCCAAGTTCCTATACGATGTCGTTGCAGTAGCCTAAATTTTCCTTTTAGTATAGAATGCCTGCTTCCGCATAAAAAAATCAAATACGCAAAAAACCCGGTAGGCTAAAAATTGTCTAATCCTGAAGATAAAAAATTAATGAAATCCAGCGAAGATTCTGTAGATGCGCTTAAAGATCGCATTGCAGAACTCGAGAATTCCAACAAAGAACTTTTTGATGCCAATCAGGCAAAGAGTGCTTTTTTGGCCAATATGAGCCACGAACTCAGGACACCTCTAAATGCCATCATCGGCTACAGCGAACTGCTGGAAGAAGTCGCGGATGAAATGAACCTCGAGGAAGAGATCTGCCCCGACCTCCAGAAAATTCACTCCTCAGGCAAGCATTTGCTGGCCATCATCAACGACATCCTTGATCTTTCCAAAATCGAAGCGGGTAAAATGGAGTTCTATCTGCAAAATTGCGATTTAGAAGTTCTGGTCAATGAAGTAGTCAGTACTGTCCAGCCCATTATTGACAAAAATTCCAACGTGTTAGAAGTCTTGCGGGAAAACGAACTGGGTTCTATAAACGTAGACATTACCCGGCTTCGTCAGGTTCTTTTTAATCTTCTCAGCAACGCTAGCAAGTTCACCGAAAAAGGAAAAGTTTCTTTCATCATCAATCGGGAAACGGCTGATGAAACAGATTGGATCAATCTAACCATCAAGGATACCGGAATCGGTATGAACCCTGACCAGATAGCTGGATTGTTTGAAAGTTTTTCCCAGGTGCACCCACAGAACATTATTAAGTATGGAGGCACGGGCCTGGGGCTTGCCATCAGCAAACGAATTTGTGAATTGATGGGTGGAGATATTTTTGTTGAGAGCACAATTGGAGAAGGGTCTAATTTTTCCGTCAGGCTACCGGTAAAACATTTGGATGAGGACGAGTCTCCAAATACCGATTCTTCCGCCAGCCCAAAAGGTTTCTCAAGACAAGACACCGATAACCAATCTGACTCCAAGGGTCATGAGAATATAATACTGGTAATTGATGATGACCCCATGGTCCATACTCAAATGAAGCGCTCTTTTGAAAAAGAGGGTTATCGCATCGTAACAGCAACCGATGGCGAACAAGGTCTTGAACTGGCACGAAAACTTCATCCAACACTCATAACTCTGGATATTTTAATGCCGGGGATGGATGGATGGACCGTATTGACTGAATTGAAAGCTGATCCCGAAATGGCAAACATACCTGTATTTGTTATTTCTATGGTAGATAACGAAAACAAAGGTTACTCCCTCGGGGCTTCAGAATACCTCACCAAACCCATAGACCGCACCCGCATTCATATCTTGATGAAAAAATATAAATGGGATAGTGGCTCCGTCCTTGTGGTCGAGGACGATACCAGCACCCGCAAGAGGTTGTGCAAGATGCTGGAAGATTATGGAATGAATGTTGCCGAAGCGGAAAATGGAAAAATCGCTCTTGAGTGCGTGAAAAATAAAATCCCAGGTGTCATCTTTCTGGACCTGATGATGCCCGTCATGAACGGGTTTGAATTCATCAAAGAATTAAGAAAAGCTCCGGAATGGCGATCCATCCCTATTGTGGTTATCACCTCCAAAGAGCTCACCCATGCTGATCGCCTGCGCCTGAATGGAGGCGTAGAAAAACTAATCGAAAAGAAGTCCCTCGACCAAAACGATTTGTTCAAGGAAATTCGTAACATCCTTGAATACAATTCCTCTTGAAATCTGACAAAAGACCCTTTTAAATATTAGAGAATTTGCTACAACTTTTCCCGAGATTTTGAATCTAATAGCTATTGAGCTCACCCGGCAATATCTGTTCGGCTAGAGCGAACGAAACCCCGAACTGGTTAGAAATTATGGAACTGCTTAAAGAGATCGATACTATTATTAAGGAAGTGAAAGAGGAGGCAAGCAACCTTAAAGCCGCCGAATCTCACGCAGAGGAGGTCGAGGCATTAAGGGAAATGCTGGATGCCCTAATGAGAGGGGCACGCCAGGTACAGGAAAAAATAGATCAATATAATGACCGTCGGTACAGATAAGAGTTTTTGTAATTTTTCTGCGCTTGGTTCTACGAATTTCTATTTTCTAATTAAGTTCCAACCTTTTTAAACTTGGCAGGCTCTGGTTTTTAGCAAGTTCATCTGCTTTTTCCAGATCAATATCATTTCGAACCAAAATCAGCATTTCCAAGTTCTTTAGATTTTTGGACTGCAATAACGCCTTCATTCCCTCTGTAGAAATACGATTATTATAAAGGTCCAAAGTTTTCAGGTTGGCAAACCGGGGTGAGTTGGCAATCGCCAGAGCCCCTCGGTCACTGATTTCGTTGGCACTCAAATCCATAAATATCAGAGCATTGGAATTTTCAGATTCGGCAAGTGCCACTACCCCGTCATCCCCTATACGGTTTCGAGTCAGTTTGAGTTCCTTAAGGTTTTTCATATTGGGAGACTCAGCAATCATCTTTGCTCCCTGAGCAGAAATCCCATTTTCCCACAAGGAAAGATTTTCAGTATGTTTAAAAGTTTCTGATTCGGCAAGTACCTGCACGCCCTCATCCCCTAATTTATTTCCCTGCAAAGCCAAAGACTTCACATTTTTCAATTCGGGCATGTCAGCAAGAATCTTTATTCCCTCCACCCCGATCAATGACCGGTTCAAATTGACTTTTGTTCCATCAGGATCCAATCGCTCACGGATATGAGCTGGGATATCGGCAGGCGGCCCCTTGGGTCGACCATAGCCATGGCCTCCATGTTTTCCGCCACCATGCCCCTTTTTTCCCGCGCCGCCATAGCCATGCTTTTTGGAACCATGGCCCATCTGCTCCCCTTCATGCGGAGAGTGTTCTCCCGCCCCCATTGCAGGCAAGGACCAAATTAACCAACCCAACACCAAAACTCCTTGAATCATTATTTTATAAACCGGCACGATAAAATTCTCCTTTTTATTTCGAGGACACACAACGAAATCCAATATAATTTTTTTTGTCACCAGGAATCGCTTTGCCGCGGACAGCTGAACGCGCCAAATCAAGATTCGAGTTCCACGATCCGCCTTTGATTACTTTAAACTTTTCGCCATAAAACTCATTATCATATTCGTTGCCAGGGTAGGGTTGAAACCAATCCTCGGTCCATTCCCAAACATTGCCTGACAAATCCATCACCCCATAAGGACTAGCTCCTTCTGGAAATTTACCTCCAGGGCTGGTATTGCGGTAATTGTCCCCTTTGCCGCGAATATTGGCATTCATGGCATCCGGTTCATTGCCCCAGGGATAATAACGGGCATTGGTGCCTCGCGCGGCCTTTTCCCATTCCGCTTCAGTAGGCAGGCGCTTCTTAGCCCAGAGGCAATAATCCTTCGCTAACTGCCAGGTAAGACTCACCACCGGCTGGCGAGGATGGTTCAACCGTAAATTATCAAATTCGCGTGGAGGTGGCTTGCCTGTGGCCTCCATATAAACCGTATACTCCGCTACAGTGACCTCATATTTATCAATTTTGAAAGCAGACAAAGTCACCGTATGCGCCGGGGTTTCATCGCGGTACCAATCCAGGGACTCAGAACGAAACTGTCTGGCGGCCCATTGAATATCTTTCTCGAAACTCCCCATAGTAAAGGGACCTTCTGGAATCAGGATCATTTCTCCGGCTTCCACCTTTAAAACCGCAGAAGTACCCAAGACAAAAAACTGAAAAATAAAAAGAAAACAAACTGCCCTCAGCACAGGGCACTTAAGATTTTTTGTAGAACCTAATTTCATTTTATACGTCAAGAAACTCGAGAATTCGTGGAGAACCCCCGCCAGTAAGTTATGTTGTCTTAATCCTTCGGAAAAACATTCTTCCTTAACTGTGATACCCCCTTTTATGCTCCGAGGGGATAAACAGCCTGGTCTCAAGCCGAAGGAATCATTCCCGTTTTACGGGCATATTCAAAAATATTTCCCGCTTCAATAATTTCGATGACCTCGCCCAGCGATTTCAATTCATAGGTTACTTTACTAGACCGATTGGTGAGGGTGTTGGATTCCAAATCAATGATTAAGTCATCCCCCGTTTTGATCTCAGTCACCAAACTGGTGGCGCATTCAAACGGAATGAAGAACCCACCATCCACTGAATTGCGATAAAAGATTCGGGCATAGGATTCTGCGATGACAGCCCGAACTCCAGCGATTTCCATGCAAGCCGGAGCGTGCTCACGGGAAGACCCGCAACCAAAGTTTCTTCCACCTATGATAATGGAATATTTCGATTCGTGTTGCCCATTCTCGGTAAAAGAGATGCCTCCATCCGGTAGCCCTGCCTGATCCGCAGGCACACCTGATAAGGCAAATTTTCCGTAGTTTTTGCTTTCCTCAGGATCACTTAAACTGTACACCAGATGTTCAGCAGGAATGATCTGATCTGTATCAATATCATTTCCCAATACATAGGCAAGACCTTCAATCACTTTATTCATATTATTTCTTCAAAGTTAAAAGAACGCTATTCACATTCAATAATTGCCGACAACAACCCTAATCTTCGAGGGCGCCCTCTAATTATTGATAAATTCGGCAGGATTAGTAATATGCCCCGTCAAGGCAGAAGCCGCCGCCGTATAGGGAGAGGCTAGATAAACAAATGACTGTTTAGATCCCATTCGACCGGGGAAATTCCGATTAGTCGTTGAAATCACCACCTGATTGTCCTTGGCCCTTCCAAAAGTATCTTTCGGTCCTCCAAGGCAGGCCGCACAGGAGGGATCACCAAGATAAGCTCCGGCACTTTGGAAAATATCCATCAGCGTTTCACCTCCGATTTTTTCCTTATGTAAATCTTGCTCAACTTCACGAGTCGCCGGAACAATGAAGGTGTCAATCTTCACTTTCTTGCCTTTTAGGAGCCGGGCCGCAGCCATAAAGTCAGTGAGTTTACCCCCAGTGCAGGAGCCAATGTAGGCCCGGTCCAGTTTCACATCAACACATTCGCTGACCTTGGCCTTGTTATCAGGAGAGTGCGGTTTCGCCACAATCGGTTCCATCTCACTTGCATTGTAGGTTTTCTTGAAAACATATTTTGCATCGGCATCAGATTTATATATTTTGTACGGCGCATCCGTTCTCTGCCTTACATAGTCGGTCGTCACCTCATCCGCTTCAATGATGCCGTTTTTTCCACCCGCTTCAATTGCCATATTGCAGAGAGTCATTCGCTCTTCCATGGAGAGTTTCATGATGGCATCCCCCTGCCATTCCATTGCCCGGTAAGTGGCACCATCCACCCCGATATCGCCAATAACATTCAGGATCACATCCTTAGCCATGACATGCTCGGGAAACGTGCCGGTAAACTCAAAACACATCGATTCTGGAACCTTGACCCAAAGCTTGCCAGTACCGAGAATAAACGCCGCATCGGTATTTCCGATCCCGGTAGAAAACATACCAAACGCACCGGAAGTGCTGGTATGGGAGTCGGTACCAAATAACACCTCCCCGGGCCGGTTGAAACCTTCCTGAGCAAGAGCGAGATGGCAAACGCCTTTATAGTTATCTGTGCCGACATCAAAGTAATGCGGCAGAGATTGCTCCTTCACAAACTGCCGAAGGATGTCAATATTCCTGTTGGCGTGGGTATCCTTGGTAAAGATAAAATGGTCGGGAATAATCACTACCTTGTCCCGGTCCCATACTTTAGCGTTTTCACCAAACTGCTTTTTAAAAATGGCGAATGTACCCGGTCCGCAAACGTCATGTGTCATCAACACATCCGCATCTACCCAGATATTGTCACCCGGCCGAACAGACTCTTTACCCGCGTGTGCGGCTAAAATCTTTTCTGTAATCGTCATTCCCATCAAACAAGTTCCTCCCAAAGCGAGTATTAAACCCGCTGTGACCTTTAGTTTCTCTTTAAAACTTCCGAAAAGTTTATGAATAAGTAAGATACCATTAAAACGACCAAACCATATATGTTTTTATTTCACCGGATTTTTAACGTAAAATATACCGGACAAGGCTCCAGATAGCCTTAATAACAGACTGATTCTCAAAAAATTATGATCGGACTCCTCAAAGAAACCATCGACCGCCTGCGCTATAAAATTCCTTCACGCCCCCGGCAGGTTCAGATAGAAATCACTAATCGTTGCAATATGGATTGCCCCATGTGCCAGAGGGAGGATCTTGGCATCGAACTGGAACACATGAGCTGGCATCATTTCACCAAAGTGGTCGATAAATTAGACCATCATGAGGATATTACTTTGACTGGATGGGGGGAGCCGTTCATCCACCCCCGCGTTTTCGATATGATCGCCTACAGTAAAGAACGTGGGCATAAAGTAATGATTACCTCCAATGGACTGTTCACCAAGCCTTCGATGGTGGAAGACATCCTGAACTCCAATGTGGATACGGTCACCTTCTCTATAGACAGCGTCAATGGCAATGAAACGGTTGTGGAAGGACATACCAGCAACAAAGTTTACGAAAATATTGAAGCCGTGGTAAAAGGCAGAAAACCTGGAACCCTCGGCGTTAGGCTTCAGGCCACCCTGCACCAAAATTGCGAAAATGATCTTTATGATGTTATCCGATACGGAGCAAGGATTGGATGCGACATCATTAACGTAGGTCGGCTCGATCGGCAGTTCCGTCCCAATCTCGAGCGCCCCGATTCCCAGCAGGAGCACTCTATTTTCTTGAAAGCTGATGCAATCGCCCGGTCTAATGGCATACAGCTTGATTGGTTGCAGTTTTCGGTTTCCAGCGGAATCACCCGATTCTTTTATCGACTGTTGAAAAAGAAACTGCACCGGTCAGGACAGTATTGTCTGAAAACTTTTGACTATGCGTATGTCACCCGCGAAGGGCATGTTACCCCTTGTTGTCTCCTGCCTAACTCCAAAATGGGCAATCTGCTCGACGACAGTCTGGGAAACATCTGGCAGAACGGGAAATTTAATCATTTCCGGGAAAACTACCGGGACACCTGCGGCAACTGCGACCTGTGGGTGATCGATCAAGTTCCTTCAAGCGCCCAACCCTCAACGCCGAACCCAACCCACTTGCAAAACCCCCTGCTGGTTAAATAAACCCACAACAAATCTTAAAACCTGCTCCACCT
>Ga0233439_10001613_pt1 | contig 28127 bp, 25 predicted proteins | sample SI_123_September_6_FD_182713 | JGI IMG/M metagenome (GOLD analysis project Ga0233439, IMG submission 182713) | Seawater microbial communities from Saanich Inlet, British Columbia, Canada - SI_123_September2016_100_MG | ecosystem: Environmental > Aquatic > Marine > Inlet | place: Canada: British... | reverse complement strand
ATTTAATAATGTATCGCATTCAGATACACAACGACGCATAAATTCGGTATGTGGTTTTGACGCCATTACCCAATTAGCGGGTTTAGGATGACCGGAATGTTCGCATTTACGGTAATGGCACCCAAAACCAACAAAATCATGTTTATTATTTAATTTATTGATGATGGGCGTGAGGTTTTTCATAACAATAATATCTGAATCCAACCATATACCACCATATTCATATAATAATTTGAGTCTATAGTAATCGGCTTTTTGTGGGATATTTAAAGTTTCGACATCAGTGCGTAAATCTGCTACATAATTATGTATGGTTTTTTCATTTAGAATATTAATTACAAAATTGGAACCGCAATGTTTGCGTACCGTATCGTGACATAATTGTATATATTTTGGTGGTTCCACCGACCCGGACTTATTTTCCCAATAAAGCCATATATAATTCGGTTTTATAGTAAATTTTTCACGATTGTATAAGCGGGTGGTAATTAATAATATAATATATGTCAGTAACAATAATAATATAAGGGTGCGCATAATAATATAGTATAAATTAATAATTTAAAGAATATCGTGTAAATTCTATATATGTTTTTACTCCATTCATATCAATTCATCACCAATAAAGATGTATATATATCTAAAAACCAAAAACAATTAATAGACAATAAGGGTTCGGTCGTTATAGGGTTGGCTAATATACCAAGTAATAAAAACTATTATACTGTTCATGTTACACAGGACATAACCACTGATTACAATATAAAAATTATGGTAGATTTAGATTATTCAAAATTATATGGAATGATTAAAAATAACAAGCCAATACCGAATAAAACCGAATTAATATCATTGATTCAACGTAATAGTCATAAATTGGGATTATTAGATATCCCCGAAACGGACAATCTGTATTCTCACCCACATTCCCAACCACATTCCCTCGCATTATATGAACATAATATTGTGGTTATAAATAACATTTACGTAAATTTAGATACCAAACAGTTCTATTTATCACAACCGAAACAACATACATTTAATGTAAATGGATTAATCATTATTGGCTCGTATGATTATACGAAATGTTATGGTAAACGTATCTTAATCATCCATGATAATAAAAACGCTATACATCATTATAGTAATAAATCCCATGGTAATATACGTAAATATACGGTGGTCGATAAAATGACTTTCCTAAAAAATCCGGAAGTATTATTGGAATCCAAATGGGATAAGGTTATATTGGATAGAATAACCGATCCAGTATTTATTCCCTATACATGCCAATTTAAAACCCCCAAAATACTATTTATTCATCCGACATTAATGACTGAAACCACGCTTCATAAAATAATATATATCGCGCTTGGAACTACCAAGATGAATATTAATTTTAATTTTAATAATAGTCATAATATCGAAACCCTAAAAAATATTATATTTAAATTAAAACCGAAAGTAAATAAAAATATTAATAAAAAAAGCATGAAATTATCCTATAATGAAAAAAGATATAGTAAATATTTAGATACCGATACCTATCGGTCCTATTTAAGTTTTCCGAATAATTATAGTCATAATAAGTATATTACACCACTTGATTTTAAAAAAAAGAATACAGTGGAGCAAATATGTAGTATTTGCCTCGATACTATACTCATCTCAAACATGGCTATAACCGAGTGTCAGCATTATTTCTGTAAAAAATGTATTCATTTTAATTTAAAATTATCGAATTCCTGTCCGAACTGTAGAAAAAAGATTAAACAAAGTTCGGTTTATCTCATCGGTAAGCACGAACATAAAAATAGCAAATTACTATACATTCTGGAAAAAATAAAACAAAAAAAGACAATTGTGGTTCTTTCCGAATATGCTATGACGGTTGCCACTATTAATAATATTATAAAAAGTGAATATGTTATATGTAGTCGTATTAACGCTATAGAAACACCAGCTTTTAATAAGTTATATAGTAATAAAAAAATAAATGAGATTATTTTTATGGATAGTGATAATATAAATTTTACGCATTATGTTAATTTATTGGGACGGTTATTGGATTGTGACACTTATAAATTATTAGAATATAAAGATCAAATAATTAACACCAATGTCAAATAATTAACACCAATGTCAAATAATTAACACCAATGTCAAATAATATGAAATAATACTTATTAGTCCAAACATAATCCATAATGGCATAATGGTTTTATCTTCCCCAGTTCCAAATTCTTTCAGGTTGCCTTCCTTCGTAAATATGAATTGTGGTTTATAGAATAATATTATAAATATAAATAGTAAATATAGTGCTACTGACATTTTTAGTCTCAAATGATTGTTCATATTAGAATTTAATGATATATTTAATTAGTATATTTATCTTAAATTAGTATATTTATCTTAAATTAGTATATTTATCTTAAATTAGTATATTTATCTTAAATTAGTATATTTATCTTAAGTTAGTATATTTATCTTAAATTAGTATATTTATCTTAAATTAGTATATTAAATTATAGTATATGTTTTATATATTATTAATTATTATTCTAATATCGGTTTTATATACAAAATATAAACAAATAATAACTACTTATGGAGGGGTAAGTGAAACGTTTAATAGCTTTAGTTATATTAATGATAAGGGATTGGTAATAGAGAAAAAATTATATAATAAATATAGTCTTGGAACTGGCGAGAGTGAAACACCATATCACATAATTGGAGGGGCATTAAGTAGTGTCAGTAATAATGATATTGGTGTAGAAGTCACCGCTGGCAGTATTATAAATATTAATAAGGTTGACTCTGGAGAATTTGATTTCGCTATATGTCAAGAAGATTTATTATACGATAATGTCTTGGGAATAAATAAAAAAAAAATAAAAAAAAAAAATATACGTTTTGTCACAGGCCTATACGACGAATTATATTTTTTAATTGTTAAACAAAATGAGGGTATTTCTTCATTTCAGGGATTAAAAAATGGCTTCTCTGGTATTGGGCGGAACTATATAATTGGAACGGGAAATTCTGGTAGTGGTTCTTTAGCCAATCTAAAATTATTATGCGAAACATTTACTATAAATTTATTGAGATATAATAAAACTGGTATAAATGATGAAAATAAGAATGGTAATTTATATTACATAGACGAAGATATTAATGTCAATTTCAATTTATTTATCAAGGGTGAAATCGATGCATTGTTTTATGTAAATGGTCCAAAAATGACATATATCTATAATATGTCTCAATTAGTGGCTATTAAATTCGTGCCTTTGGATGGAGATGCTTTCAATTTATTTAATCAAATTACAGGCAATAATACTAAAGAACGCTATATTAAAATGGATGAAAATAGTGCTGATAATGTGGATAAAAAGGATATCGGAACACAGGCGATACGGTCCATATTGATTTGTAATAATAAACTACCAGACGAGGTTGTCTATGATTTTGTTAAATCGATTTATAAAAATATAGATTATCTAAAAAATTATATGGGAAGGCAATATAAGGATGGGACCGATAATTCGTATTATAATGCTCTTATACCATTAGAGATGTTTTATATTAATAAACATATCAAAATTCATCCAGGATCCTATAAATTTTATAATGAAATAGGTTATATAAATATAGATGGTAATAAAGATTGTAAATACGATATTGATAAATCGACATGTAATTTAGTTCCTGGACTGGATAAGAAAAATGTATATTGGAAATATAAAAGTATATTAGCAACTGAGATCCTTAATGGCTAACCCATTTTCTTCAAATTTTTTAGCCGCCTCTGGTTCCGAGCGGTCATTATAATCATTCTCAAAAGCGTAATCTGGTGATGTCATATTTGTATAGTTTATGGCTGTTTCTCCATTATGTTCCTTTATAATATCATTATATTGTTCATCACAACATTGTAAACATTTAATACCAATATGGTTTTGGTCATTTTTACAATTATGGCAAAGTGGTTTCGATGTAGTATCAGCTTGTGTCGGTGTAATCAATTTCATATTAAGTGGTAGTTCACAGACACCATTTACACATCCACCTCTATTATTCTTATAATTTTGATTGGCATTATAATATGGACATTCTTCATTAAAAGTACATTGAGATTTAGCCCATATACCCGGTTTATGTTTTGTTAAATCGTCACTATTTTCCTTTTTGACTAATTCATACGATTCACATTCATCTTTGGTTAACGCATTTTTATAGAAACATTTATAAAGGTCCTCTTCTTTATTCGTCTGTTGTTCCATTCTACGTTTATTTAGAAATACATTACGGTTTTTTAAATAATCCGGATCTGTAGAAAACAAAGTATTACATTCGGCACTTTCTACCATAGAGCAATCGACACCATTACTATCTTTCATATTAATAGCGTTTTTCTTAAATTTACCAAAATGAATATCTTCCTCCATCGAAATCCCGATAATATTTAGCCTATTTACAAAGACGGTTTGTGATGCTGGTTCAAATGATATATCATTATAGAGGTTATAATATATTTCAGCATTTTCTCTATATATTTTCGTGACAAATTTATAATTATATTGTTGATTTTCGTTATCAACTTTTTCGGTCATTCCATAGTAATATAGTTTTTCAAAAATAATGGTAAATTCTTTATTGGATTGTATTTTATGGAATTTTGTTAGATTTTCATATTTAATTAAATCATCAACATTTGTTATTTCTTGTATATTTTGTTCACTCATGGAACATGCTATTTTAGAAATGTTAGTCGTGATCCAGTTTTTAATTAGAGAATAAAGACTCTGGTCGGCTTTCGTTAAATCCATTTTAATTAATTTATTGTCAGATTTTGGGAATTTTTTCTTCAATACATAAAATATACCACGCATCTGTGTCGGGTGTATTTCGGCCTTAATGCCATAATATTTATAATTGCGAACATAGGGTTTAATAAAACCATAATCCTCATCATAGTTGTATTTTAGACTATTAAATTTAGTTATATCTTTACCTATGGGTTGCTCAATGAAATTTTTACCCGCTTTACGGTCCAATTCAGCCTGTCCTATATCATAAATATCGCGTAATTCACGTTCTAAACTTTTAGAATTTAAATAAACACATTGACTTTCATAATTAGAACGGTCATATTCTTCATAGGCTTCACGTGTCCAATTCACATAGGCACTATATAAACTATAAAAGACTATAATTACTAATAGTATTCTATTTAACATCTTAAATAGTATTAATATTTTTATTATTCATCATCATCTTCCATAATATCACGTTCCTCATAAGCAAGTTGGTCTTCACTTTGATTGGAAGTATACGTTTCCTGCCATTCATTATATTGCGCTTCGGTATAATCCGCTCCTAAGGATGCTATAGCTTGTTGTTGAAGATTAATTTCGGGTTCTTCATTTAGCGTCGCGCCCGTATATAATTCACTATCTTTACTGGACAGATTTTTCCAGGTATCCATACCCAATGCTATCATATTTTTTAAGCTACTCCATGCTTCACGGTCCAGATCGCGAATAAAGCGCAAATTGGATTCCTTATCATTTTCCGATTTATGTTCAATCATATTTTGAATATAGGTATTACTATGTTTATCAACAAATTTAGTATCTGTGTCGATGGAGGTAATGATAGAATTCATTAAATTTAAGACCGCATTTTTTTTATATTCAATATTCTTTGTTAGGTCTATATCATAATCGTTATCGGACTCTATATCATCGATGTCATCTGGTTCCTCCATAACCAATACCATTTCGGCTTTGTCTATTTTGTCAACCTCGTTTTCGATAATAGCAGAGAGTATAGACACGAATATATAATGATGTATATATCCAGATAATTTATAACTAATAAATGTTTTTGGTGAACCTTTCAATTTGGCAATATATTTAGTAGATGATTTGATAATGGATATGGGTGTTTCCAATTCGCCTGACGTTATATCATCGAATTTTGTAATGATACGTTCGGCGTTATGATGTAATTTATCTAAATGTTCAGAAACCGATTCATCTAATTTCCAGTGTTTCTCCACCCGCGATTCTATTTGGTTAAAAGGATATACATAACCATTATTTATTCGATATATGGTTCGACTAAGATTTTTTTTTATATATGTTTTGATGAGTTCTTCCTTTTTAATAAAGAATAAATCAGATGCTTTTTGTTGTCCATATTGTTTTTTGTTTGCTTCAAACATATTATGGGTTTCGCCAAGAGATTGTAAAATGGCATTTAATTTATTTTCATCGGCACCAGTGTGTTTCACTAAATTTTTGGTTAATGTGTCAACTTCCACGTTAATTTGTTCTATGATATCAAGAATTATGTCATCGTCATCCATATTACTACTAATTTGATTATTAATGTCGACTAAATAAGCATTATTTTGAAGTGAAACATTATTATCAATAATGTGTGTTAGTATATTGGAATTTAATCCATATTTACGGGAATCTATTGTCCAATAATTTTGCTGCTTGATAACTGTTTTTAATTCATAGTATTCAGCTAAGGTTGGAAGTGACTCAAATAATGATAACTTATTAACACCAGTTAATTGGCATATACCGTTACTATCAAATATATATTTATTACCCATATAGGGACCCTTGTTTATGAAATGGACAAACAAACTGCGAATATCATCTTCCGTTATTTCATCCACTATTTCGATATCTTTTTTAAATGTTTGCGATAATGGTCGTGGTTGAGTTTTAATATAAATTGGTTGTGACCGGCTATTATTTAAGACCTCTTTTTTTTGTTTATAGATATACTTCAAGGTTTCAATAATCGTATATATGTCTTCATTCTTGTCAGCAAAATAATTCAAATATTTATTATTATTAATATCTTCAAGACAACATGAATTATCTAATGGTGTTGGGTCATATTTTATATTTTCAATGGCCGCATCATCGATAAACGCATTAATTTTCGCCATTAAATCTATTGTTAGTAGTTTTTCACGTTGTGTTAATTCACCAATGGATTTAGTCGAACGTGGTTTTCCATAACTTTCCAATTCACTTTTAAACGGGTTTAATGGTGGTTTAAAATTGTCCCATTTATATTCGATGGGTGCGTTTTCAATTATGTCATTTTGGTCATCTTGATATCTATGTCTTTGGACATAACGATACGCGATAATATCATCTTTTATAAGTTGGTCAATAATTTTAGTAATACTATCTTTAATTTTAACTTTTTTCAGCGATATCCAATCACTACCGGTATCTTTGAGGGCATTTAATATACAGGATATATAATCAATACCTTCAAATTTATAGGTTTTATCGAGTGGATATCCATTTAATGATGGCTTACAAATGGAATGTGATTTAGTAATCATATATGGAGGATTGGCGGATTGTATATAGACAAATAGATTGGCGGTAGTATATAAAATGATATTCCTGGTTTTGTAATTCGCATAGGCTACCTCCAATGCCTTTTGTGAGATGGATTTTTTGCTTTTTTTTGCGGCGGTTATCCATGTAGTCTGGTCCTTTATATTATTATTACTAAGTAATTCGCATGATTTAAATACCGCAATTTCATCTTCTTTGGTTAAATTAATTCCCATGAATTTTATGAGAACATCTATTATTTTAATAATACTGAGAGATTTATCATCTTTAATGGATTTATTGTCTCCCTCCAATAACATATGTTGGAGTGATGCTACCAATTCACTACCATCCTTCGATACATATTCTTGTTCATCCTGAACCACTTCATGGGTGACGGCGCGTGATCCGGCGTTGGTGAACCCTTCTAATGTTTCATATTCTGATAAATTTAATTCTTGACCACAATTATTACACCATATATATCCTTCATTTTCAATTCCATAGTCGGTTAATAATTTATCTTGTAATTGGTCGGCAGTTATTATATTATTATAGAACTCAATGAAATAATTATGGTGATTACAGCATATAATTTTCGAACCTTTCCGACAATATATAAAATTCCGTTTCTCATGATCGGTCTCTAATTCAGAATTGGGTCGACCATATTTTTTTATTAAAATTTCCAAACCTTCATAGTAGTCTTTCGGTATTAATGATGCTATATTTTCTTGATATTTATCTATTTTATAATATAATTCTTGATACTCTTCATCATCATCTTGTTTGATTTCAGAATATAATTTAGAGAAATGTTTTTCTATATTGATTTTTTTACGATATTCTAATTCGACATAATTACGAATACTTTTAATTTCAGTTTCATGTTTGGCCATTAATTCGCCACTATTACGCAATGACTCCAGATTTGCTTGATTTTCATATATAATTTCATTTAAATTATCCAATTTATCCTTGATTTTTAGGTATTCGATAGACACACATTTATTTAATTTATCTGAAAATTTACAGTTACTAAATTCTAATAAGTCGTCGGGCATATTTCTTAAGCCAATACCATTTTGTTCACAAAAGGCTTTATGGTCTTGTAATATATCTTCGATATTTTCATCCGATTTTTTTTCCCACACACCCCGATTACGAACATAGAGAACCTTATTATTTGACCCAAGCATTAAAATAGCATAATTACCATTTTTTACATAATTATCCGATTCATTTGGTATGATTTTATCTTCGTCAATATACGCTTGAGTGTTATTTGTAACTAATAATTCTTCGAGACTATAATATATGTTTGTTAATCGAATTGTACCGCATTCTTTATTCTCTATATCAGTGTTATATAAAGCTACATCTTCTTCGACCTGAAGTTTTTGCGCTTGTATCGTATCCAGATATTTTTCTATAGTCGCAACACGACGGTCCTTACTATCCAATAATTTTGTTTCAATTGTATATACTAACATTTTATAGAATAAAAGACCGTTATCGGGTTGGTGGTGGATAAAACGTAGGCGATGTTCTTGACTATCATGTTTCGTATTAAAATAGGGATATGGGCCATAGAATTCCTTAAGAGTGTCGAGCATTTTATTATTTATAAATTTATGGTTCTGGCGTTTTTGAATGATATTAGTATCTGCCCTGTATTTTTCTAAATCCACTGAATTAAATGATTTGGATTTTGATTTGGAATTATTATTAGTATTGAGCACAGTTTCTATATATTTGAAATTATTATGGGTTAGATCATTAATAGATAAATCATATTTATTCAAAATTGTAGAGAATTCATTAACGGAGCGGAAAGCATCAACCGCATTATTTTCGATAATTTCTCTGGAATTCGGAACAATTAAATTTAAATTGTCAATCAACTTGTTATCCATATTTTCATATAGATAGACTGAAAATACATCTTTCGATTCACCATAACATTTGGATTTTGATACACTATTTAATTTGGAAATGGAAACACCGGTATCCTTTTTTTCTAATTTCAATAGTTTAATATCAGATTCAGGCAATGTATCATTATCTGGTTGAACAATATAACTATTATCCTCGATATTTACAATCTCACCCATAAAATGAACTTGTTTTTCAAGACATACGGATACTTTGTCTCCAATTTTTAATGATGCCGATATATGGAATATATTGTCGTCTTCAATATCTTCTTTCATTAGCGTCTTACTTTGATCGGCTGCGACAATTTCAGCAAGATTTTTATTGCCATCATATAGTTTCGGTGTGTAATTGTAGTTATCTGGATATTTTACATATCCTATATTATTGATTTCTTGTCCTTTTACCATTATATCATCGGGGTCATTTGGCATAAATCGGGAATGGCCGAGTGCCATATGTTTATTTTTATTAGATGTTTTGCCATTAGCGGTATTTAATATTGCTGTGTATGTATTACTAAATACTTCTATATCATTATTAAGAATCGCATTATATCCTGGTTTGGTTGGTTCATAACATTCCATCGCTTTATATAATTCATTCAATTCCGCATAAAGAGAATATTTTAGACGATTTGCTCCATATTTATACTTTTTTTTGATGGCAACAAGTGCGAGGATTTTAGTTGTATTTGAGGTGGCATCTTCATCTTCAAATTCAATTTCTTCATTTTCATTTTCAGGTTCGTATTGATATAATTCTTTTTGTTCATTAACTATGGGTTTATAGAGATTATGCTTATCGAAGTTGTTTAAGGATTGAACTAATGGTTTATAGTTGTCTCCTTTTATTTTCACATCAATAATATCATTATTTTCATCTAAAATTGAAAACTCGTTTTTTAGTAAAAGATAGTTTTGAAGAATTTTTTTCTGTAAATCAATTAATTTATGATTTAGACGGTGTTTTTCAGGCATCATTTTAACTAATTCATTAAATACATCATCACCCTGTTGCTTATCGTTCGCTACAACTTTATCTTCGGGAATCAATTCTTCTTCGTATACGACAATATCTTCATCTGGAGCATATTCAATATCCTCTTCCAACACATATTCTTCTTCATATAAATCTTCTTCGACTTCGACTTCGGCTACCGAATCCTTATTATCTAAAGCTACTGCTGTTGATGCTGGTTCTGGTTCTGGTGCATCTTCATTGTCATCGGCTTCTGGATCTATATCTTCATCGCTGGATGATTCTGGATCTATATCTTCATCACTGGATGAATCGATTTCTTCGCCACTGGATGAATCGCCCGATTCTTCATTTGGAGAATCTGGTTTGTCTACAATTTCAATTTCGTCGGATGCTTTTTGCTCACTTGCACCACCAATAAGCATTACAGGCAATCCATGCCCGTTACTATACATATCAGTATCATCCTCATCTTCATCACTATCCATTATATATGGTTTGAAAGGTAATGTAGGTTGGGTGCGAGGCATCACTTGTCCATTAATATATGGTCCGAGATTGGAATTCGTATCCACAACAACTAATATTTCGTTGGGATGGATGGTTCGTGGATGGTTACTTAAATACCGGTTCTGTTTATTCCGTATTACTTGCATACCATCATATTCATTAGAGGGTAATGTCCCCATAATATTATATTCGCATGGATCATTTCGTAATGTCACAATTGTATTGGGCGACAAATTTCTATAGTTTGACATTATAAAATAGGGATATATAAAAATATATAAATATTTATTACATAAGTATAAAAAAAATATATTTAAACAATTATATTGAATAATAGTTATAGTCAATATAAAAGTATGGAGGTTCTTAATATTATTACCAACTATACTAATTTCGATGACCTTAAAACCCAATTGAAAGAATTACATCTACATGTTCGTAAATATGATGAATTGGGTTTATTTTTAGTTAAATATAATAAAAATACTTCCGATATGGAAAATAGTGATGTTCAAAAATGTCGTGGTTTGGTTGGTGAGGTTGCCACAGGCAACTTAGTATGTCTACCACCAATTAAATCTATAGAGTGTGATAAATTTATGGATATTGTGGGAACTGAATTGAATGATGTTAGTATAGAGGAATTTATTGATGGCACCATGATTAATTTATTTTATTTTGGGAATGAATGGCACATTTCAACACGGAGTAATATTGGCGCTAATTGTCGATGGTATAGTCAAAAACACTTTTCCGAGTTATTTGAGGAATCGAATACACTCGATTTTGATATGTTGGAAAAGCAAATGACTTATACATTTGTCTTACGCCACCCAGAAAACCGCATTGTTACTTCCTATACTGAACCGTCTATTACGTTGGTTGCGGCCCGTAAAATAGTAGATGGTCAGGTTATTGACCATGATATTTTTGAAATTGGAGAAGCATTGAAAATAAATGTTCCTACACGCTATGATATGACTACGATAGATGAAATTATTAGTTTCACGGAACGTCAGGATTTCCAATTTCAGGGTATTGTATTAAAAAATGGATTATTGAGAACCAAAATTCGCAATCCAAATTATAATTATGCCCGAAATCTAAGAGGAAATAGTCAAAACCTGAAATTTCTATATTTTGATTTGCGAAAAAACCAATTTGTCCAGGAATATTTGCGATTTTTCCCAGAATATACAGAGACATTTGAAGAGTATAATAAAGAATATACTGAATTACTCAATATGGTATTTAATAACTACCAAAATTTCCATGTTAAAAAATTGGTAAAAAGTATTAAAGATATGGACTATGTAACACGTCCATTTTGTTATGAATTACATGGGGAATATAAAAAAAATAAAGGTGGCAATAATTATTTTAAAATCACACGTCAGTTTGTATCTAATTTTATGAATGAACTACCCCCAGCAAGAATTGTATATGCTCTTAATCATCAATCGCCGGAATCTCCGGAATCTACATAATAGAATATATGTCATTTCATTTCATTTCATTCCAATGGTTTCTTTTTAGATCTCTTTTTCTTTATTACGAGATCTGTTTTAATATTAAGTTGTGTATCGACATCAGTCTTAAAATTATCAATAATATTAATGAGATGGTCGCAGGTTTCACTAATAATTATATTTAATTCCGTTAACGTATGTTCATTGGGCGCTAATTTAATTTCAATTAGATTTTTCAATGGGTGTGGGTTTTTGTAACCAACGAATTTGATATTGTCGTCATGTAGTTTGGAAATATAGAATTGTAATAGATTACCTAATGTATGTGTTTCATTATTTATAATAATTGAATAGGCTTTCATTGTATCTAATGATTCCGAAATTTCCACATCATCCATGGTTATGCCTTCTGTTATTATTTTGGTGACATTATTTTTAAAACGAAGTAGTTTTTGTTTTAAGATGGTTAATACTCCCTTTAATATAAGATGTGGTTTCATTACTCCAACTGATTCGATGTAGAAATGGAATCGGTTTGGTTCGCCATTATCATCTGTATAGAAATGCCGTTCACCTTCTTCCAATAAAAACCGTTTACGTATTTCATCACTTGGTTCTATTTTATTATATGAAAGATAATTCTTATAGCCACTCTCTATTTTGTCGGGGTCTTGGACATTGCGATAATAGATACAAGACACTGGAGAATAACGGGCATTTTTGTTTCCGGATGATCTGGAGGCTTTACCTTCAATATTTATTTTTTCACCTTTATTATTGGGATTCGATTTAAGTTTTAATAATAATATATATTCTCCCGTGTTTTTATTTGGTGGGAAAAAGTTAATAGATGGTTCTTCTTCATTTGTTTCGGTATTAATTACTTTAAAATCCTCTGTAGTTACCGATATCATCTCGGTTGTGGTATTTTCCTTTCGAAGACTAAATGTATACTTGGAATTATAGAATGTATTCACATCTTCTATATTAATTGGAACCAAGCCGAATCTATGTAGAATAAATTCATTATGTAACGAGGACGTATTATCTATTATCTTTAGATCGGAATTTAAATATTCATCTGTATTGAAACCAATAGTTTCATAGTCTGATAAGACTAAACGGCGAAGCGCATTAACAAAGCTGGTGTCAACATCTTCCATATCAAAATTAATTGTCTCATTATCGTGGTTTACTATATTAAGTGACATCGTTGCTTACTATAATAATTATAGGATATTATATATTTTTATATCAAAATTTTATAATCAATTTTAATTATATAATTTTATTTGTGTCTATTTTTTAATATTAATATATTGTTGTTTTTTATTATGGGAAAAGATATAATATTTTTTAGTAATTATTGCGAATATAGCAAAGAAATATTGGGAAAATTACAAGAGGCTAATTTATTAGAAGCGATGGTCCAGGTATGTGTCGATGATCGCAATATAAAATTGCCACAATTTATCACAGCGGTTCCAACAATATACCTTATGGATAAAAAAGCTATAGTCAAAGACGAACAAATAATAGAATGGGTTGTTAGTATGTCTCCCAAAAAGAATACGGTGTTTAATGAATTGGGTTCCTATATGAATGGTGGAGCGGGTGATAATTTTGCGTTTTTGGATGATAGTGATAATCCTGATGCGACAACATTAACATATATCGACCAAGATATGACAATCACTACACCAAATGAAGCTAATCTTAAAAAACGGTCTATAGAACAATTGGAAAAGGAGCGATCCATAGATATGAATATAAATACAGATAATATGCCAAAACAGATATAATCAGTATCTTTATATGAAATGATTTATAATTATAATTATAATTATAATTCTACTTATAATTCTACTTATAATTTTACTTATAATTATAATTATAATTATAATTATAATTAGTTAAAAACAAATTATATTTTTCTTTATACACATTATGTCTGTAGCAAAAGCATTTAATAACGTTTTGATCCAATTCATGGATGATTGTATGATGGTTTTTCCGGAAGAAAAGGAATTTAAAAAATATAAACGTGGGGCTGAAGTATTAAAGGAATATAATCCAAAGAAAGTTCCCACTATTTTTAAGGAATACGCTAAATTATATAGAGAAAAAATCGATAAACGCGACGAAACATTCTTTTTGGAAAATGAATATAGTGATATTCAAGAAGATAATGAATTAATTGGTCTAATAGATAAAATAAAGAAATACTGGAAGAATTTAACCGAAGATAATAAAGATAAAATATGGAAGTATATAGAAGTTTTGGTTAAATTGTCCGACAAAATCTAAAGTTACAACAACAACCCATTATCGTTATCGTTATATATATTTCATTACTTATACCGATTATCTCATAGGGATATGGATATATTGCGGATAGTTTTATATTATTTTTTATTATAACTTTGTATTAGAATGGAAGGAAAAACTAATATAGAGCATTTTAACAGTTATTTGAAATTATTTGTTGAGAACATTATGGATAGTTTTCCGGAATTAAAAGTAGTATTGGCGGATTACTATAAATCTTTATTGGATGTCGAAGTATGTAATGAAGATAAATATGTTAAACGCTATATGAAAAAAATGAAAGAACATAGTTCGTTAATATCCAGTAAAAATAACGACTTATTTAATACCAGCATTTTTATTTTAAAAAATGTCGATTTTAAGGATTTATGGGAATCGGAGGAACTGAGTGCTAATAATAAGGACACTATATGGGAATATATTCAAACACTATATATTCTTGGCGAGACTATTATTGGCGATGCTGATAAAGTGTTAAATTTGGTAAATAATTTCAAGAAAATTAAGGATGGTGAATTTAATGAAAAAGATGCCAATGTTGATGGTGAATTATTGGATATGTTTAAAAGTTTATCTGAAAATAAAAATGGTGCCGTAGATGATAATTTTTTAAGTGAATGTTCACTTGGTAAACTTGCTTCCGAACTTACATCTGAAATAAATCTCGATGAACTAAATTTAGGTATAGATGAAAATAGTAATATGACAGATATGTTTAGTAATTTAATGTCGGGTGATAATTCACTTAATTTTATGAATCTAATCCAAAAGGTTGGACAGAAAATACAGACCAAAGTTGAAAGTGGTGATTTCGATCAAGAAAAATTAATGGATGAGGCAAAAAAAATGATGTCGGGATTACAGGGGGGAGGCGGTGGAGGAGGAAATGATATGTTCGCCTCTATGGCAGCCGCAATGGGTGGTGGCGGAGCCGGTGGTGCTGGAGCAGGTGGTGGGGATATGTTATCTGCTATGGCTGCCGCAATGGGTGGTGGTGGAGCTGGTGGAGCTGGAGCAGGTGGTGGGGATATGTTATCTGCTATGACGGCAGCAATGGGTGGTGGCGGAGCCGGTGGTGGCGGAGCCGGTGGTGGAAGTTCGAATCCTACAAGAGATCGATTAAGGAAGAAACTGGAAAAAAGAGAAAATAAATAAATAAAAAATAAAAGATTATACTATATGACAAACGATAGTTTTTGGTTCGAGGACATGACCGTATTATTATATAAAGATAATCTATCCGAATTTATTCCATTAGTAGAAATGACAGATGAAGAAAAATTAAATGCCGTCGTAAGATTTTGTCTTTATTTATCCGTATTATTGATATTATTTACTAACAATATCAATTATGTGTTTATAGCTATAGGGGCCCTGATTATCACATATACTATATATACAATCCATAAAAAACAGAATACTAATTTAAAGGCGGAATTATTAAATGAAATTGATGGAAAATATAAAAAATATTTAGATAAAAACGAAGATATAGACATTAAAAAAGCAGAACCATTAAATACACAATGTTTAAAACCCTCTGCCGATAATATTTTCGCCAATAATACAATTAATTCATTAAATAAAAAGGAAATTAATTCATGCGAACCTAATGTGTTAGAGAAACAAATGAATGAACATATAGCAAATGATCAATTTGTAGAAAGTGGAAAATTATTTGAAGATAAAATGAGTTTGCGACAATTCTATAAAGTCCCGAATCAATTTGATTCCGATTCCCGTAAACAATTTTTGGAATGGTGTTATAAACCCCCGAATTAAGGATTTTAATAATAAATAATATTATATCTATATTATAATGAGTAATTGTAACGCATATATTAAATCCAAATTACAACTTAAAAAGGATGTCAATGTAGTTCCTCCTACAAATAATGTCCGCTGTTTCACAGCACCAGATTTAACATCTGTTAAAAATGATAGTGATTATATTGAATATGACATAGAACAAAGTAAAGGTTCTTACAATTATGTCTCCAACGACCATAATCAAAATAATGGTAATACATTGATTGAACGTGCGACATGTGAGCCAACAATTAATTTTAAGGATGGTTTGGGAAAAAGCACTCGCAATATTGATTTAGATAGTAAAGTAACATTTAGTAAAGTTAAATATGAACGCAAACACCAAAAACAATTACACGAACGTCCTTTTAGAACAATGCCTTATATTGGACGGGGAACACACAAAGTTAATGACGAAAGTCGTATTATATCGAGTGAAACTACACGACAAAAAAAACAATGTGGGTCGATGGCTGGAGTATCAATTGAAAACTTTTTCACACCATTAGTTCCCAGTATTTTGGCAACAGTTCAAAATAATAAACATATCATTCCCGAAGATTCTAAACAGGATTGGGTTCGGGGTGGGATGTCAACCCGCAATATTATTAAAGATATAGACTATTTTTCACGGTGTCATGATGATGAATCAATCAAACAAGCATTGGTAGAGAAAAAACAATTCATGCATAAAAAATAATTATATTTTTATATATTATATAATATAATAATGAGTTCAAATAATTTAATGTATGATACATGTGAATCACAACAAAGAATAAACGAAAGTGCTGGACCATTGGAATATATGCTTAGTCTTGACCGTTATGAAAACAAGTCGAAGTGTAGAACACAATTGGGTTTAGTAGGTGGAGCGAATGTTAGTCATATTGTTGGAGATTTAGTCGATTTAGAAACCGATTTGTTTGGTATAACGCGTAAAGCTTCATTATGTCCCGCCAAAAAATATTTAAATAAATGTGCTGTTTCAGACGATTTAAATAATTGTCACCCAAGTAATATCCATATTGAAGGCAACCCTTCTACACATGAAAGAGATATAAACACAAATATGGTACATTTACCAAACTGTCAAATGATTAGATATAAACCAGTTCCTTTACCAGAACCATTGGATGTTCATTCATGCGATAATGTCTCTCGTAAATAAATAGAATGTTTATTTTTGCGTCATTCTCATTTTTTATTTATTATTTTATTTTATATAAATGCCAAAAATAAATCAACAAGGTGGATTTATTTTTTCCAATAATAAAAACAAAACCAGTATTAAAAATCTATGTTCTCATAGTAACTTAGAAGAAATACATAATAATACCCGATTAAGTGACGCTTATTTATTAGAATTGTGTCCAGAATTAACAAAACCATCTGGCAAAATTAGTATATTATCTGGATTAACCAGTATGCCAAGAAAGTTTTTAGATTCTATAAAAAATATAGTTGTTCCAAAGGTGGCCGATACAGATCCTAAACATGTCGCACAAACCGGTGGTGGTTGTTCTAAATCCCGATCTAAAAATAAAAATAAAAATAAAAATAAAAATAAATCTAAAAATAAAAATAAAAATAAAACAAAAACATGTCGTCAAAAGAAAACCATGAATAATAGGCTATAATAAAAATAAAATAAAATAAAATATAATATATAATTATATTGTATATAATGAGTTTTAATAATTTAAAATATGATACAAATTCTTATAAACATGTATTATCCGAATCGGTAGCACCATTAGAATATCAATTGGGAACACCATTATCATGTAACGAGTGTTTTGTTACAGACCCCAGTTATATTTTACAGAGAAATGGCGTAAGTGTTGATTCGAAAGTTCCAATGATCGATATCGATTCGGAATTAATGAATATTACCCGTAAACTAAGTAATAATCCAGCAGAACAATATTTACCCAAAGAAGATAAAGATGGTAATTTATGTTCAGAACAAGAAAAAAATCATCCAAAAGATTGTAAAATGCCTAAAATGGAATATACTAAATTATCGAATCCTGCTTGTAATTTAAAAGGAACAGGATGGAATCGGTGGGAATGGTTATGTAAGGACCCACAAGAGGGTATTATTACCCCCTTTTATTTTGGAACGGACACGCGACAATTATCCAAAGATAATCATCGTCCATGTTTACCAAAAATTGTGGATATGAATGATAGTTTACCATCCCCATGTGATAAACCAATTGTTACTACCATCGCACCAGTTGATGGGGTTCCTACAGGTCCTGTCAGTGTGAACTGGCAAAACCTTAATTCGGTTTCAAATTATTAAGTACCATTTTTATTTTATTGAATATAGTATACGCGTCTTTGGAATATATTCTAATTTTTAAATCAGAATTTATAATTATATCTATACGTCTGGGTTTATAGCGTAATTGTTTAATATTTTTATTGATTATTAATCTATTTTTTAAAATCAAATAGGTATTACTTATATGTAAATTAATTTTTTTACGAAACGGCCAGCCTTTTTGCGTAAATACGGTGATATTTTCCGGTATATATGATTTACATAATGGGCATATACTATTATGCTTAATCCATGTATTAATACATTGGAAATGATATATATGTCCACAGTTTAATGCGCGATTGGTTGTATTCTCATCTATGGTATCCAGGCATATTGAACATTGTGTCGTCATAATATATTATTATTTTTATTTCTGTGGATTTTACCCATTAAATATGGGTAACATGGTTTTTAAGCGTTATGATAGTCCATTATACTTTATACTACATAATGTTTTATTTAATTATCGGGTCGTCATGACATAACCTCCAGTAATAAACACGATATGATTATAAGTTTTAGTAATATTGTCGATATTCTGTTAGTAGAGCGTGTGAATTTATCTGTAGCGTTTTAATTCTTATAGTGGTATATTGTATAATATGGATAATCATAAGGATAATCATACGATAGTATATTTCCAAAATATTAAAGATAATTATAAAGAACTCAATTTAAAAAAGTTTAATAATTTTAATAAATTCGATAAATTAGTAGATAACCGCATCGCTGAAATGAATGCTAAAAATAAATTGAAACGCGATGATATATTAGAATTATTGTATACGTTATGTTCGAATACCAGTCCAGACGCGCATATTATGGTTGAAAGTTTAATAAATGAATTTTATGATAAAGAGTTAATCTATTTGACTGAACAGGATGACCTTGTAGACGAGTTTAAGAACGATATATTAACCGTTTTTCTAAATAGTAGTCATAAAAAAATCGTTAATGATATACGGGATATTTATATTAAGTATGAAACCGGTGACGATGATGATATTATTGAATCTGTTAAACAAATCACACGTATGATTTTGTCCAAATATAGTCTTACAGAACAAATGCTGGGTGGAACCCGTCGGTCATCGCGATCACGCACATCATCTTCGCCACAAACAAGAACCCGTCGGTCATCGCGATCACGCACATCATCTTCGCCACAAACAAGAACCCGTCGGTCATCATCCCCTTCTAAAATATCAAAAAATAATTTTAAAGCTACGGTATATACAACTGGTATTAAAACAAAGAAGAAATTGCAATTTCTTGAATTTTTAGATGACCATATTCAATCTGATAACAGTGGTGATTTTAGATTAAAAAAAATAATACGTTGTCCCGAGGAAGGTGATAGTGAAAAGGTGAAGAAACTATTTGCTAAACATAAAGGTCATTTCTATCTCAAACAATATATAGAACGTTTATATAATATTAAAAATTTAGATCGCGGTAAACACTTGGATACTATCGGAACGGACGATAACATAATACATAATTTAAAAGGGGTGCCTGTTGGGGCAATCGAATTCCATAATAGACGAGGACCGAGTGGAATAGATTATGGTGGTATTCGGCCTACATTTTATGAATTATTATCCCATGATTTAGTAGAAAATTATTTCACAGACAAAAATATAAAGAAGGCGAAAGATAATACTTTTTACAACATGTATAAATCTCAAAACATAGATGCCGTGGCCAACTATAAAATTGCTGGTGCTATATTGGCTAAAATGCTAACCTGTGATAATGGTCTTTTTAAAAATGATAAAAAGAAACTACAATATAAACATGGAAAGTTAATAACGCCAACTATTAATATTTCCCGATATCTGGTGGAACGATTAATGGGTAATAATTTCGAAAGTTGGGTCGATATGTTCGCGTGTTATAAAATGGACTATCCGCAAGAATATAAACTAAATGTTAATACGGTTTTAACGGAACCAATTAGTTATTATGATATACCAGACTATATTGGCAACCCAGATACGGATGTTACTGAAGCTAACTTATATGGTTATGTATATACGACGATTTGCGATAGGTATGAAACCGATGTTCATGAAGAAACGGAGAATTTTGTAAAAGGATTTAAATTAATGATTCCCAACAAGAAAATATGTTCCGCCAAAAATGAATGTGTTAATGCCAATGGGTTACATAATTTATTCAAAATGAAGATATATAGTTATAGTGACTATTATAAATATACTAAGGATAATCTAAACGTAGCATACGATGATGTGGCTAATGATATAACCGAATCGCAAGTTGTATTAATTAATGAAGCATTTAAAAAGAGTATTGAGAAATTATACGATGAAGACCGCAATTTCATTAATAAGTTAATGAATTTTTGGACGGGATCACCACGGCTACCACATGCCAATGAACCCGAGTTAACTATTATATTTAATCGCCATGATGCGGGTAGTTTACCTATATCCCATACATGTTTTAATCAAATAGAAATACCGATATATGAAAGACATGGGAAAAACTCCCTATTGTATGTGGTTATGGATAAATTAAAAACGGCGGTATATAATACCGAAAATGATTTTCTTGCTGGTGGCAGTCTTAACTAAAAGGAGCGTTCTAAATTAATGTTTATTTAAAATATATATATAATTCTAACTATAATTCCAAATCTCATTATACATTATATGCTAACAAATCGCAAATACCCATGTAAAATGTCGAACATTCCATAAATAATAACACCATAATGTTATCCAAATTAAACAATTTAATAGAAAGTAAAAATCCGAAAGTAAAGTATGGTCCGGAGCAATAGCAATAGCAATAGCAATAGCAATAGCAATAGCAATAGCAATAGCAATAGCAATAGCAATAGCAATAGCAATAGCAATAGCAATAGCAATAGCAATAGCAATAGCAATTAATAATACTTAAGTTAATAAGTAATAAATAATAATAAGTATAATAAATTATTTAACATGAGTGAATGGACTGTGGTTAAACGAAAAAAAAATAATAGCCAAATGGAAGGGTGCTACTCTGAATTATTCAATGGGTATAATAATTTAAACACGGAACTTACTACAGAATATCTTGAAAAGTATCCCTTTGATTTAAGTAAAACTAATTTAGAATATAAGAAAGTAAATAATCATAATATACCGGATTTGGAACTATATTTCAAAGAGAAATTAAGGGATTTTGGTAATTTTAAGAAAGTTATAAGTGCTGATGCGAAGGTTAATATTGAAGCAATAGAATTATTACAGATAAATAATAGTGTAAAGATAACTAAGGATATTAATAAATGTTATGTTGTTTTAGTATTTGAAACCGATAACAAAATATTACCGTATTGTGTTATTAGTTATAAATTAAATATGTTTTATTTGGATAAAAATGAATATTGTGTATTTCTAAGAAATTGGATGGAAGTGCTTGTATATATGTTTAAATTTGAAATAGATATTAAGAATGATACAACCAAATCAATGATTGCTGAATATCCATTAGAATTTTATAATAATAAAAATAAAATAATTACATTTGTAAATCAATTTAGGAAAATATGGCGTTAACTAACTCGCATATGCAAGTTGACCCAATCCACTCATAATTCTCAAAATATTATAACTAACCGCGTAGACCTTCATAACAGATGTTCTTGTATTATTTAATGATGAATCAAGTGTAACTTCGATAGATGCGTTGTCTAATCGCGAAAAATTACAGGTTCCAGATGGTTGATGGTCTTCTGGATCAAAGGCGAACGAATATACATTAATTCCTGGAGCTGGACATGAGGTATGGTGTTGGTATGGTTGGATTACATTGAAATAGAATCCTGTTCGTGCACTAATACGGTCCGTTCCGTTTAATACTAATTTAGCGGAAGTAACTGGATTGCGACCATTATCTAATAATTTTATTTGTGTTTCTGTTGGTCCCCAACTACCTAGATATGGCGATGGTATTGTAATATTACTATTATTCGTTGTAGTTTCATAACTATTATTTTGTATAGAGGATGTTGAACCAACAAATCGTTCAAGATTTTTATTTTCATACCGGTCGGTAGAACCGGTAGCTTCGGTTTGAGTGGTATCTACGTGATATAATTTAACGCGGTCATAACCCAAATATTGCTGATTCGTTCCGGAAGCACTGGAACTAACTGGAGTGCGCCATTGTGACCCCGCTTCCCATGTATTTGTTACTGTTCCACTAATAACTTCATCTTCTTTTTCCGAGAAATTCGGTTCCATTTCCGTTTTAATATATGGCAGTGTAACCGCTGGTAATCCATACCATAAATTTTGTGATTTACGACCACCAACCATACCAACCCCGGTGTGTGGTTCGGGGGTGCCTGAAAACCCTGTGTAATCCCATTGTGTTGTATAATTGAAGTGTTGCATACCACCTCTAGGTTGAGCATATGCTTTATCTCTATATTTTTGTGGATAAATGACCCATACTAACTCTTTAACTGGATGTGTAAAGTTGAGAGTATAATTTATACTGGAAGATGAGATAGATGTTTTATCGGAACCGATCTGGATAGTTTCTATCAAGTATTCGTGGGCACTTTGTGCGAAACGTTTGCGTTCATCGACATCAAGATATATGTAGTCTGCCCAAACATATGTAGTGGTAAATGATGGCAGTGTGCTAAATATACTATTACCGACTTCATTTCTATATTTTGTAGCGTTTTCATGTGTTCCCCACATACAATTTTCTAAATCTTCAAATTCAATTTCCAAATTCATATCAGCATGTGATAGTGCGACAATGGGTAGTGCGAGACCGGGATTTTTACAGAACCAAAATTGTAGTGGTATATATAAATCGAATGCTTCATTATCTGATGTAAAGAATGAATGTCCGGTTGTATCGACTTCATTTGTCGTTTGTATTTGTGTGAGATAGGGTGTATTACCTACCATTTCCGCATAGGCTTCTGCTTTTTCTCCCTTTTGACTGAGTTCATTGGCAATATGATACCATTCACCGTTATGTTTGTCAATTTCTGTTCCACCAATATTGAAACTAACTTTTTTCAGTAAAATATGTCCCAACCAATTAAGCCATCTAAAGGCCTTATAATCACCTTCGGTACAAGTAACTTTACCTGAATTAATTTTAACTTCGAGATATAATTTATGTAAAAGGTCGGGTCCTTTTAATATAGGACATACACTGGTTGAACTGAAATTTGGTGTGCCATTAAATGTTAGTTTACGCGATTCTATAGCAAAATTGGTATGTCTTCTATAAACAATTTTAAAAAAGGTGATTTGTGGATTTCCGGTTAAATATAAATCTTGTGCTCCATATGCGACCAATTGTAGTAGTCCACCTGCCATTATTATTATTGAATATAATAAATCTTTAAGTTATACTTAAAGAATACTATATTATTGTTAATATTACTATTAGTATATTTATAATTATATTATAATTATAAATATAAATATAACTATAGCTATAACTCTAAATATAACTTTAGATATAACAATAACTCCAACTTTAGCTATAACTCTGTATAAACAATATGTCATTTAAGACAAAAATAAAAAAAAAGAATAATTTAAATACGCGAATTACATTGGAAGCGAAACATAAAGAAATCTTGGATAAGTTTTCGGAACAAAAGATTATAAACGAAGAGAGTTTAAATGATATTATTAATTATAAAAAACAAATAGAGACTGGCAATAATACCAAATTAACCGATGATGAAATAGAACATAAATTATACATGTCTGATAAAGTGACCTCACTTGAAAACAATATTAATATGACTAAAAACGAGGATATAAAATATTTATTAGATAATGGCAATTTACTTTTCGATTATTATAAAAATATTGATAATGTGGCTGATGGCAAGACGACTACAAAAAATAATATAAAAAAAATAGATAATACGAAAAAAACCGTTATGGAATATTTCAATAAGGACATCCATAAAAATGCGAATAATGGTATTGTAGATATAACAAGTAAGGAACATATTTGTAGTGAATATTTGTTTAATACTGATAGTAATTATGTAAAAACAATGAGCACGCCAAATATTGATTTATGTCATAATTGCCATATCGAACGAACATTGTATTTGGCCGAAGGTAAAACAATTTGTCATAAATGTGGTGATGAGAATAGTATATTGATCGATTCCGATAAACCTTCTTATAAAGATCCACCCAGAGAAGTTACATATTTTTCATATAAACGAATAAATCATTTTAATGAATGGTTAGCGCAATTTCAGGCAAAGGAAACCACTGATATACCCCAAGAAGTATATGATGAAATATTGGTTGAACTTAAAAAGGAACGGATTACAGACATGTCTTGTTTATCGCCCGAAAAAATACGACTAATATTAAAGAAATTAAAAAAAAACAAATATTATGAACATGTTCCACATATTATTAATAAACTAAATGGTGTAACGCCACCTATTATGACACGGCAAACAGAAGAAAAACTACGTCGCATGTTTAAAGAAATACAATTACCATTTCATAAATTTTGCCCCAAGGACCGTAAGAATTTTTTATCATATTCTTATGTATTACACAAATTCGTTGAATTATTGGAACTGGATGAATTTATACCCTGTTTTATGTTATTGAAAAGTCGCGAAAAATTACATCACCAAGATCAAATATGGAAACAAATATGTAATTATTTAAATTGGCAATTTATACCGAGTATATAATGTTTATGCCATGTTTATGCCATTTTTGTAACATTTATAGATGGTGACATCGTGTCAATTAGACAATATGTAATAGTTACAATCGAAGATATAATAATTATATCGTCTATAGTTAATTTTTTTGTATTATATAATGCCAAGACGAGTATTAGGAACATTATTATAAATTTAATAAGTCTTCTCAAAAATTCACGGGGATTAATCATTACTATAATAATATTTTATTTTTATTTATTTATCTATTTAAAGACACTATATTTATATTTCATATAATAATGACTGAAGAATATATTGATAACGACTCCCCTATTCTTGGTCAAAGTTATGTGTGCTTGTCGTTTATTTCTCCAGAAAAAATGATTAAACAAAAGGAAATGTTTTGTTTTCATAAATTTATGACTAACAAATTCAAAGAATATTCGGAACTAATGGATAGAGCATTAGATAAAAATAATGGTAATGAAACAGAAGCTGGTCTTAAAAAATTAGATAAAGATTTAAGAGAAAGAACTAAATTGGAGTTCAATTATACATATAATCAATTTAAAGGTAATTATGACGATTTCATATATAAACATGGTGAAGAAATTAATGGTATGTATGACACGGAAACCGACTTTAAAACATCGGTTCGTGGTCTAAAGGTGCGTGGAGTATACGAAACATATAAAGAAGCGGAAATCCGCGCGAAAGCATTACAACGTCGTGACCGATCATTCCATGTGTATGTCGGGACTGTTGGAGCATGGTTACCATGGGATCCAGAAGCCGATAAAATTCAGAATGAAGAATATTTGGAAGATGAACTCAATTCTCTTATACAAGAATATAAAAAGAATCAAGTCCATAAGGATATGTTATATGAACAAGAAAAACAAGACCGTAAAACTGATACTATTAAAAAGAAAATTGCGGAAGATGAATTGGAAAAACAAGAAGCATTAAATAAACAAAGTATGGCGACAATCGAGGATAAATTGGATATGGAAGATCCATGGATGCAACGTTCTAAAGAAGCATTGACGGCCACATCCGCTACACCCGACGAAGCATTGACGGCCACATCCGCTACACCCGAATAAACCATCTATTTTTATTTTTATTTTTATTTTTATTATATATATCTATTTTTATCTATTATGTTATAATAGTTATATGCGAAGTATTGCTTTATTTATTTTATGTTTCCTTATTTTTTATTCGGTATATTTTACTATGAATGAAAAATTAAAAATAACTGAAAAGGATGTTATTATCAAATATAAAGAGGTTCCAAAACAATTATTGGAGGAACAATATACATTTAATGTTAATAAATATTTCGATAATATACGTACCTCAACTAATTTATGGAAAGAACTCGAACAGAATGATTAATATGCTCTATGTCGTGCGAATGGTATAAAATATATAATTATATATTATATATTATCACATGAAACCATTAACATTAATTGTTTTTACATTAAGTATTGTATTTTTGGTTGTAGGATACATGGAATTAAAAATAAATACGAAACAAAAACAGAAAATAATAGAATACCGGTTTATCCCACGATCATTACTCGAAGATCAGATACACCCTGTCAATCTCGAAACCAGTTTTCAAGATATGTTTAAGAAAACCAACCCGTTTATGTATCATAATACGGGCTTGGAAAATACTAACCTTGTATAATATACATGTTAGGTATTATTAATTAATAACCAGCCTTTTTTACATTAATTGGCGGACCTTTTTTACGATGACACATTGGGTCAAATTTTTCATCATCGTCCGAATCATTATTTTGATTATTATTATATTTCCAAAATTCGGGTGCTCCTATTGTAAATTTTTCATGAGGTGCTGCCTTGTACCAAAATACTTGGTCTTCGAGCTTATTACTTTTAGCATTATTATAGATAACTAAACAATTAAAATCCTCAGTACATTGATCCATAACTTGACAAAAACAATCGAATGTAGGGAACATACCGGCATAATTGTCATATAGACGTTTTCGGTTTGATATATAATTTTCTCTTAATATAAAAACATAGTCGATATTTGTTCGTAAATTGGGTGGTATACCAAGAGCATATTGCATTGTAATAATAAACATGATATAGTAATGTCGGCCATTCATAAAAAGTGAGCGAATATTTGTATCACGAACCCATGAATTATCATAGAGACAATCGTCTAATATTAAAAATGCATTGGGATTAATTTTAGACTTCCCATGTGTTTCTTCTTCTTGTTTCATCTGTTTTACTACTTTTTTTTGTCGTTTCAAAGCGTTAGCGACTATACCCGGCGTATATTCGTCATGTATGAATAAACTGGGAATCATATGACCATAAAATTTATTGGCACCTTCGGTTCCCGATATCACCGTGCCGAGTGGTATGTGTCGGAGATGATACAGTAGGTCTTTTACCAAGAAACTTTTTCCCGTATCACGTTTCCCAATAAAAACACATACTTTATCAGGTTTTATAGACCGTATGTCAAACTTTTTTAATTCTAAATTCATTATTGTAATTATATAATTTATTTTGTATTAATTGACGCGTATAGTATATATTTAAAGAATAAAATGTGGTAATTTACCATGGATAAATTAAAGTTTTCTAACTTAACAGAAAATTATATACAGAATATCCAG
>Ga0233439_10001601_pt1 | contig 28297 bp, 30 predicted proteins | sample SI_123_September_6_FD_182713 | JGI IMG/M metagenome (GOLD analysis project Ga0233439, IMG submission 182713) | Seawater microbial communities from Saanich Inlet, British Columbia, Canada - SI_123_September2016_100_MG | ecosystem: Environmental > Aquatic > Marine > Inlet | place: Canada: British... | reverse complement strand
TTCGCCTTCTTCCATCTCTTCTTCGTCTTCTTCTTTACCTTCTGCTTTTGCAGAAGCTTTAGATTTCTTTGTTTTAGGATCAGAAGCTTTAGATGTTCCACCTTCGCCATCTTCTTCCTCTTCTTCTCGGCCATCGTCAGCGTCTAGTGCTGGAAGGCCCAATTCTTTATTAGAATCTTTTGCTTGTTCAGCAATTTTTCTCTCAATTTCACTGTCTTCCATCATATCTGCTTCTTCAACTTGTCCATTTTCTTTAGCCATCTTAATGCTCCTTTAATGTGTTTAGTATACTTATTTATAAGATTACAAACCACCCATAAATCTAGTGAATAGTTCTACCTTCTTTTCTTCGAGCCTTGCTTTTACGGTATTCTTGATTTCTTTTTGAATAGAATATTCAAGTTCACCTGTCAAACTAAACTCTCTACCTTCCATGATGCCATTAACAAATGCGTCAGGAGCACTAGGGTCAGAAACAATATCAACTGTAGAAAGAACAAAATCATCTTGAACTTCGTTTACACCAGATTTATTTGTCTTTACTGAACCAAGGCCTCTTGAACTAACACCCAAACGAACACCAGATTCAAGAAGATTTTTTACAATCTTACCATTTGGTGTATCAATAATTTTTGCTTTACCAATGAAGTTTTTACCATCTTCATTCAATTCTGTGATAATATGAGAAACCCTATCAAGATTGACAGAGGGGCCTGCAGGATGTCCAAGCTCTCCTAGTGCTCTATCTTGTTTTACGAATTTTTCATTAAATGCACTTACTTGTTTTTTAAGAACAGAATAAGGGTATATTCTACCATTCTGATTCTGAATATCAGACTGCATAAAAATACCTTTAATATACTGCTGTTTGTTTTTACCTTCAACAATATATTCTACATCATTTGTATGTTCTGTTATTAGTTTCATTTATTTTTCCCCTTTTCGTTTTTGCAATCTTTCAGATTCTTTCTGTCTTATTGAAGGTAATAATTTTTTTGCTATTCTCTGAATAATTGATTTTTTCTTATCTACCATTTTTTCTAACTTTTCTCTACTAACAAAAGATAATTCATCCTTATCACGATTTTTTAATATTTTATTTTGAATTATTTTTCTAGCTGCTTTGCCTGCACGTTGTTTTAATTTTCCTGAAGTAGCTCTTTTTCTCATAGAAATTTCACGCTTTCGTGCAATTATGCCACTTTTAGCTTTCATCATACGAGAACGCTTCATTCTTTGTTGTAATGTAAGAGCCTCTTCCATCTACTTTTCCTTTTTCTCTGCTTCTTTCGTATCTGCTTCTGCTTTTTGAATTGCAACATACTTAAACGCATTCTTAAAATCATCAATCGCGGCGTATGCTTTATCTCTCATAAGATTAGCAAATTCAGAATTTGCTCTTGAGAATTTCTTATCAATTACGCTCTGTACTATGTTGGACTTTATCTCATCACTCATTTTAATTCCTTTCGTTTAATATAAAAGATTCATCATTTATTTTTTCTCTAAGTAACCCTTCGTCAATCTTAAACTCTATAGAAGCTTCTAAAATTGATTTGTTAATTTTCTCAATTCCGTTTATATCTGTAAGTTTGAAAGCATATCTAATTGCCTCATTAATCTTTTCAGAATCACTTGGAACTATTTTATTTTTATAATTATTTAAAAAGCTAGATTTAGATATACTCATTATCAATCCCCTTGATAGTCTAGTAAGTCTGGGTTAATCTCGGCATCATCAGGATCAGTACCAGTTTCACCTTTAATCTGCCTATCCAACTCTTCGATTTCATCTTCAGATTGTCGGAGAACATTTTTTCTAACCCATTCGTTAGAATAATATTTTCCAATGTATTCATCCAGTGATGAAAGGACTTCAAGACGCTCTCTAAGAATTTCATTTTGTTTCAACTCTGCATAATGAGAATCTTTTGTCCAAACATATTCTATCGCATCTTTAATTTCGTACCAATCATCTTCTTTAATAACTCCTTTAAGAAGCAACTGTACTCTAAGTAAATCTGTAAATAGAGATGAAAATCTTTGTCGTAATCTTGAAATAAACTTAGCAAACTTTATTTCATCGCGATTAATCTCTGAGGTTCTTCCAAGATTGAATGAAGTTGATTCTGTTCCTTCAATCCTTGAAATAGGAATGTTAAGAGACTGATAAAGTTTCTTTCTAAAATATTCTATGTCGTCAATCTCTCCAAGATTCTGTCCTGAAGGCAGAGTATTAATTTCAGTACCCCGTCCACCCTCACGCCTTGGTAGCCAGAAATCTTCCAGCATTGACATTTGTTTTTTCTGATCTTCTACTTCACCCGTCTGGGCATTGTATACAACTTTCTGTTTATACTTATCCATAACAGAACGCAAGTATTGTTCTGCTTTTAGTTTTGGTAGATTACCAACATCAATATAAAAAATTCTTCGTTCTGGTGCTCTTGCCAAACGATAGATAACAAGTGAATCCTCAATCATCCTTAGTTGGTTATAAGGTTTAATTGATTTATATAGATAACCTAGAATAACTTGTTTTTCTGCATCAATCATTCCAGAGTGAACATAAGAGATAGCATCAGATGAAACCTTTACTTCCTCATTATGTTTACCGCCTGGTAAAAACTGGCCAGTAGATTGATCTGGTTTATAAATAAAATATTCTTCAATTTCTTTTACAAACTCAACATTTGATACTACGTCTTTTTCTCTTTTAATCTCTCTTACTTTTTTGATATCAAGAGCATCAACTGGAATTAAATTTTTAATTCCTTCTTTTGGTTTTGTTTTATCTATGATGATATGATGATAAAGTTTACCATCAATATACCATTTTCTAAAAATATCATAACCAGATTTATTGAAATCAAGAATTTTTACAATCTGTTTAAATTCATCAGAAATCTTTTTCTTGATTGAATCACTTTGTTCTAATTTTTCTAAAGATAAATTTATTGAAGATTTTCCAGTTTCATGCAAAACAGCTTCATTGATTACATCTGTAATTGCTAAGTCAACTTCTTGCGTAGTCGCCATCTCCCGATATTTTTGTATAAGGAGATTTTCATCCTTTGCATCAATATCTGTATTGAGATATGTTCCTACAAATCCGCCACCTTCGACATAGGTAATCGCACCGTCATCATTCTCTGGTGTTACGAATGTTTTTGTTGTTTTCTTTTTTGAAACTGAAAATCCAAATAAGTCAAAAGCCATATTACTATCCTTTGTTCATTATTAAAATGAAGGGGGAGAATAAACTCCCCCTTATCAAAAACTTACAATCTGATACTAGCGCCATCACTACCAATACTAACGCGTGCACCACCAATATTACCACTAACATTAAAACTAACATCAAGACCATTACCGTCACCACTAGGCTCTGGAGAACTGGTACTATACCAATTATTCACAGCGAAAGTGATTTGGAATTCTTCAACAGAATCATTAGTATCAAATCCTAGATCAATTGCAGCTACGTTTGTTGGATAAATATCTTCCATCGTATATGTTGCAATTACTCCGCCAGATCGACTTAGCTGTTGAACTGTAGCAATACCATAAACATCGGTAGCACGTACACTCCTAACAGGATTTCTGTGACCCTGAAGAACTTGACTCCATTTTTCAAAATATGACCTTGCTGACCATTCACCATCATTGAAAGCGGTCAATGTCCAATCTTCAAAAGTTCTGTCGCCAGGAACTTTCAATTGTCGGCCACGGTAAGGAACATCAACATTACCAATAGTAGAAGCAGGAATACTTGCTGCTTTTCCCAAAAATTCAAAATTACCAGTACCAACTGGACTTTTAGTAATTTGGACTTTGAATTGATTAGGTCTTACGCCACCTTGAAACTGGGTTTTAAACTGTGAAATATTACTCATTGTTTGTTACTCCTTTAGTTAAATATATTTATAAGACTTAACCGCCAATTTCTGAAAAAGATATATCAGAACGAGCAGCAATAAAGTTAAGTTGAATGAAGTTAATAGACCTGTTTGGCTTAATAAAAATATCACCAACAAAATTATTAGTATCAATAACTTGACCTGTATTATTTGAAGAATCACAAACTACTTTAAAATCTGTGAGTCCTCTACGTCCCTGTACTTCCCTAAGAAAAGGAGAAACAATATTTACAAATTGTGATCTTGTGAACTCATCATTGAACTCAAATAACATCGCTTTAGCAGCAATTGCGATTGCTTTCTCAAGAACGATAAACAACCTACGAACATTAATACGATCAAATGCTGTCGGGGTTGTCTGCATTGTCTTATCACCAAACAGAATAACTCCAGCTCCCTGCTGTGTCGTGATAGGATTAACACCAGCTTGATATAACTCATCACGCTGTGCCTTATTTGGCTCCCAAGAGGATTTTACAATATTCTTAATTGTACCTCTCGTTAGACCAGCAGGAGAAAACCATGCATCATTGGTCAAATCAGTTCTTGCACAAAGACCAGCAATATCACCGTTCATTGGAACATTAACAAAAACATCACGGTATCGGTCATACTGATATTTCCATGCATTATCCATAACACCATAACTAGAAGAACCAAATGCAGTTTTCTGAGCTTTAATAGAAGTAACTTGACTATTTGTAGCTGCAGATACTACTGATAACTTAGTAGGAGAAACAAATGCAATACAATCCTTACGGACAGAAGCAATGTTATCAATGATTTTTTTACCAGTAGTCGGATCAGCAGGCCCCGCCATAATCAACGATACATCTACAATTTCAGCATCTTCATAAAGAAGATATGCTTCCTCTTGCTGACCAGCCGTAATCAAACCACCAGAATCCCCACCAGCCAACGAACCACCAATAATTTTCTGCGCATCATCTGCAGCATTTATTTTTTTGAAAGTTCCACCCGCTTTTGCTTGTCCAGCAGATCTGCCTAGATCAACTGATGATTCAGTAATTTTCGAAGCTTCTCCCAACCAAACATACTTTGATTCATTTCTCAAAACATTTCCTATATAGTTTGATGAACCATCAAATCTTTTTGCATCAATTGCTTTACTTACATATGAATGACGTTCTAATACATCATTAGCTGTACCACTAAATAACCCATTCTCATCTATAACAAGAACATGCATTTCATCAAATGAACCACCTGAAGCTGCAACATCAGCTGATGTGCCGGGAGCATTATCAAAGCTAGATATGAATAATGCTTGGTCTGGTGTTCTTGAAGCTGCATCTGCTGGAAATGATGCCCAACCTGCGCCATCTACTGCAATTACTTTTAAACTATTTCCTCTTGCACTTGGATATTTTGCAATAAACAATTGATTTGTAAATGCCGCAAGATCACTATCATAATCAGTAGGATTCTGAACAGTAACCGCTGTAGCAGCATTAGCAGCGATATCACCGACTACTGCGTTTCGTGCAGTTGCATCTGTGTTTCTTACTACTAACAGATTATTTGAATATGCTAAATAGTTAGCAGCTGTCCAAAAATATTCTGCTGTAGCAGTATCTGGCTCACCAAATGTTTGTACTAATTCATTCTCTGTAGTAATTCTAACTCTCTCTAAAACTGGGCCCCATTGAAACTGTCCAGCCATAGCACCAATACTTGTTGCAACATTGGGCACTACTGTTGTCAAATCTCTTTCTGTAACTACTACGCCTGGGCTGACTTGAAATGCCATTTTAATCTCCTTTACAATTAATTACATTTTTTATATTAATATATTTTTCATCAATTGCATAATTTAATTTACTGTTTCCCATACTGTTCCATCTGAATCTACTTCATATTCTTTCTGGTTTAATCCATTATCAATAACACCAAAAGGTGTCGTTAAATCTTCTAAATTGTTTAATTGATTTTTGTATAAATTATCTCTTATATTTTGATTACTTAAATCTTTAAAATACTGTTGGTCTATTAACCAAGCAAATAATACCATAGTTATTACTAGGTCATCGTTGGTTCCTTCTTCACCCGAAAAGGATTCACCCATAGCAATAAATGTTGTTAGTTCAGTTATAATATCGTAGTCATTGAATAAGAGCTTATTCTCTTCAATCAGTGATTTTAAATTGGAACAACCTATTTTTTTCATAGATTTTGTTGTTCTAACACCGAATGCAGATTCTCTCTTTGCACCACTACTTAATTGCTGTCCATGCCTACCATACCAAGATGTTGAATATAAGTGCTCATACTCTAAATCGTGGTGTAAAACGTCAGCAACCTGTGAACCAATATCATTTATCTCTATTAAAAGATAGGCATAATTATATCTCTTTCCAACAGTATTTATAATATTAGGAAAGTGTAGGGGTGCTACAGTATTATCACGGTATTTAGCCACTATTTTGTACGGAATTGCAGTAATATCGAACACCGAGAAGGCAGAATAGTCCTGTCCTTGGCCTCTAGCAACGTCAACCGTGATAGTGTAAGTATGACCATCTATAGGCTCCTCATGCACATCTAATCCCTCTCTGGAGAATAATGGTGCATTATACGACATTTCTTGCAATCTTTCAGTAGAAATCAGTGTATTTGTAGAACCCAAAAACTCAGCCTCATACTCCTGTCTGAAAGCATCTTCACCAATAGTCGATACAGTTCTCTTATACCATTCTTGATCGCGGCCTGGAACATTAGACCAATGCACCTTGAATGGGAAAAATGTATTGTTTCCAGATTCAGCATCATTCCAAAATTTATAGAATAGATTAAATCCATTTGGAGTAGATACTATAATAACTTTTGTTTCTTTACCAGAAGAAATCGTAGGGTAAACTGAACGAATAAATTCAGATGCAATATGTCTTTGAACGTGAGCAAACTCATCTAGGAGAATACAGGAAAAAGAAAATCCACGAATTGCACTTGAAGATGTAGAAGAAGCGATAACCTTACTTCCATTTTCAAGTTCCATAGAACCTTTATTCCATTCTCTTAAACCTTGCTGAAGAAACTTGGGGAGATGCTGATATGATGTTTGAATTCTACCGAGGATTTCACGTGCAGTAATTGCTTTGTTAGCTAGAACACCAACAATCTTTTCTTGGTTGAAAAGAATATAATGTAACAACCAACCAATAGTAGTTGTAGTCTTACCAACCTGCCTACCAGTTTTTACAATAACATTTCTATTTTCAGTTATTGCATTTACTAATTTTCTTTGAAAATCATACATCTTAAAAGGAACAAGTCCTTCATCAACGTGCACAATCTTTACATAGTTTTCCAAAAAATAGATAGGGTCATCTTTGCATTTGATGTACTCCTCTATTTCTTTTTTTGTAAACTTATGTTCTACTCCTAAACCTTTTAATAGGTTGTTGCCTAAATAGGAATTATCTTCTGGCATATTATTTTTTCTTTTTCATATCAAGAAGTTTTTGAAGTTCGGAAGTACTACCAATGAAAAGATTATTTTCTGTTTTTCCAGATGGAGTTTTATTACCTTCAACTTCTTTCTTGGTTTTTTGTAATATCAAAAGTTCTTTAGTTGTTGCAGCTAACGAATTCATAAGCTGAGTTGCAACTTCAAATGCTCTAGGTTGTTCACCTTCTTTTGCAATACTTAATAATTCTATTAATGCTTCATTTCCTTTTTCAATTATATTATGATATTGTTCTCTTGAAAAATCATAGTCACTCGTTAAGTCAGTAGTAGTTATTTCTACTGCTGGTGCTTGTTCTGTTTTTTCTGGTTCTTCAATATCAATAATATCATCTGCAATATCTAAAATATCATTCAATGTTTTTACTGTTTCTTTTTTCATATAGTCTCATTATACATCAGTTATTGTTGTAGTGGTTGATGGATTATCATCAGGGTCAGCATCAATTGGTTCTGGTTTAATATCAATGTTAACTTCTTTAACATCTTCATCCTTAAAACTTGTTCCAGCATTAACATCTACTTCTCTAATTATTCCAATATCAGAAGTTGGCCCATATAAATAACCCTGAACTGTAAAGGATAAAGTATGGGTCAATGATCTTCTGGAAAGAAAATCACCTTCATAGTCATCTTCTGTTGACATACTATTTAATATAATAGGGATGTCTCTCTTAATACCAAGTGTAGCCATTTCATTTAGAGTAACGTGAAACTCTGGAGTAAAGTATGGTAAAATCTGTTCTAGTATCTGAGCTCCGTCATCACTGTTTTTAACCATAACAGACAAGTCAATCTCAAAGTTATATGGAACGGGAGTATAAGCACTAACCAAAGTAGTAAGACTAGCATCAAGATTAGCTGTCGCCTTTGCCTTTGTTCCACCACCACCAGTTATAGTAACCCGCGGGGATGTAGTATATTGAGTTCCTGCTAAAACAATTGTTATAGAGGTAACAACCCCGTCTGTAATGGCTGAGGTAGCCGTTGCTGTTACTCCACTTCCTGCAGGATCAGAAATTGTTATAGTAGGTGCTGAAGTATAACCTGAACCTCCATTTGTTATTTCAATTTTATCAAGACTACCAAGAGGTTTTATTTCTTTTATTTTTTTCGTTGTCTGTAATTTTCTTGTAGGGTCATAAGACATTGTTGTGATTTCAAATGATAATCTTGGAAGTTTAATTGCAAGAGTTTCCTTATCTTCATTAATAGGAGCTTCTAACTTTGTTAAGTATTTTTGTGCAGGGCCGTATGAAATAGGAACTTTGAATTCACTTTGAGTAGTTCCGACTGTCTGCAATCCAGTAGGAGCTAAAACTCTTTTTACTGTGATATCATTAAAAACTGTTCCAAACAGGATAACAATATTTCTTATGTTTTTATTGTAAAAATATTTTCCGAACATTATAAGTCTCCCTCACTCCAAGGATCGACTTCGCTGAAGTCTAAAATGTTATCCCCGTCTGTTTCAAATATTTTATTATCGTCATATTCAGTTGAAGTACTAATCTGGTCATCTATTGAAATTAAATTAAGAGCAGTAGTACTTTTATTACCTACGACATTTGTTCCTGAAACAAACTCACCAGAAATCCTATACACATTTAATTTAGTTCCACTTTGACTTGCAACTTTAGCAGTAACAGTAGCAGTCGATAAACTTGCACCCTGAAATACAATTTCACTTGGAGTATATAATGTTGAACCAGCAGTAGTCAGCTGAATTGTAGTTGAATTTTCTCTTTCAATTTTATCAAATATTTCACCCATCTCGGCCGCTGAAATATCAAATACCTGATTACTATAACGAAATAATTCACAAGTCAATTCGTATACTGTATTTTTTCCTAAACTATAAAAAGGTTTTTCGTGCTCAACAAATTTAATTTCATATAAACGTTTACCCAATGGAAAGTAAATTAAGTCACCTTCTTTTGGGGCAGCGTTAAATACCTCATCTGTAAATCTTTCTTTATTTACAATTAGAACTAATTCATCTTGAACATCTAAACCAAACTTTGAGACAACATCACCTGCACCACCAAAACCTTCAGGAGTATTAATATACATCTCTACTTCTTTGGTAGAAGTAAATCTTGACAATGCATCTTCATTAAGAATATCATCCCTCTTACCAGATTTTCTCTCAAGATATAATACATCAATCCCATTTATCTGAATTACTTCTTTAGTAAGACTGTTAATCAGTTCTTGCTGAACGAAAGAATTAAAGTTTTTGAAATATTGATTAGTTGCCATATTAACCTATAAACCCGTCTGCCGGAAGTTCGTATTTAAGACTCATCTCTTCTTCTATTTTTATAATTTCTTCCACAGCTTCGTCATATATAGTTTTTCCATCAAGTGTGATACCGCCGGGCAATACTACACCCTGAAACTTTTTCAAGTTCTCTCCCCATTGTCTTTTGATTAAAGCTGTACAATATTTCTTTAGAAACATATCATTCCATACTTCCCCATACTGTGACGGGTTTAATGCACGATATGCTTCAATAACTAATACATCAGCTACATTAAATTTTTCCGACCAATCTGCTTCTAAGTAAACTCTATTCTGTTTTCTATTAAACATCATTGTTGGTGCAATAGAGAATAGTTGCTCGACTAAAGAAAAATTCTGTAATGTCATGCTCCATTGAACCAATGAAGAACCTGAAAAATTATTCAAGTCATTTAGACGCATTTGATATTCTTCGTTGAAAAAACCACCCTGAAAGGAATCGAAACTAGGAATAGGTAGAACCCTAACTACACTAATAACTGGCCCACCATCAGGTGATGCAGGATCACCCATAGGAATAAATTCATTAGTAATATCATCAGCAGTAATAACGTGTTTTAAAAATACTTTCTCAACACCATCAAAATGATATTCTTGAAAAAATTCTAATGCATCGTCAACTCTTTCGTCAAGTTGATCGTCATCAATATTAATTTCAACTACAGGCTGTCCTAATCGCCTTAAGCAATAATCTATTAATCCCTGTCTTGATGTTACACTAGCCATACTATTTTCCTTTATTATTGTGGGGAAATTCCCAACGGCTCAATCTGTTTCAGAATATTTTGCTTATCTTCCTCTGCAAGCATAAGACGTGCTTCAAATTGAACTAATTGTCCATTAGCTTCATTTACCTTTCCTTGAAGAACACTGATAAGTTTTTGTGCATAATTAAGCTGAGCCTGAACCTGTTCAACTGTAACACTTGTGTCAATCGGTGCCTTTGGTGCTAATGGAGTTGACTTTGGTTTTGTTTTTTTTTCTTTTGGTTTTTCAACACCTTTAGACTCTACAAAATCACCCTGCTCTACTGTTGCTTCATTCATTTCATTTACTCCTTAATATAAAATTATTATTATCTTTTTCTAGTTTTCTTTGCTGGTTCGTCAGCCCTTGCTATTCTATTTTCATCAACGTCTAAACCATACTTCGTGCGAACCATCGTATCTAACTTTAAAATATCTGTTTGCAAAACTCTGATACGATCTATGAGCTGAACTAATATTTCTGTTTGATATCCTATCTTTCCTGTAAGTGAATCTTGTAACCATTTTACAATTTTCCAGAACCCCCACCCAATCAATAATAAACCTACAATTGGCACACCTAATTTTTCAATCAGGTCAGCGGTTTGTTCAAATTGCATATTTACCTGCCTGTTATATTTATTTATATACTCCTAAAAAGAAAAAAGGGGGACAGGGAAACCCCCATCCCCCTCTAGTAAATCTACTATGTTGTTTTCTAAACGAATTTAGAAAGTACCGCCGTCCATAACATTTGACCATTCTGGGCCAGATGCGCCAATTTTTAGCGCCATACCAACGGCCTCTGCACTAGTATCAAGTGCAAGAACTGTCATATCATTACCGGCACCACCACCAAGCAAAATACCGCTTGCAGCAACTGCATTAAGACCAGTACCACCGAGGCTTGTAGCCAGTTCAGCTGCAACAGACCAACCACCATTATTGAGCGATGGAACACCAGTTGAAGCTGAGAAATTCTGACCAGTACCACCCCACTCAGAGTCTACTGGATCACCCTGCCAAGCACCAGCAGTAATCGTACCAAGGTCTGTAATGTTTGTCTGTGAAGCGTCCATAATCAAACCATTAATTTCACTGAAGGCTGCTTTACCAACAGCACCAGTGATTACTTCAGAGTTGTTAGTTGCGTCTGGAATATACTTGAATTTATCATCAGTACGATCCATACCCATCCAAGCAAACTTACCAGCTGTTGCAGTATATTTCATTGCAACACCACGATCTAATGAATCAAGAACATTTTCACCCAATGTAAAAATTGGGTCTTCAATTGTTACGACTGTCGATTCAACAGTTGTTGTTCCACCTACAACGGTCAAGTTACCAGCAATTGTAATATCAGTAGCGAAATCAATTTGAGCAGTTGAAGATTCAACACCAACTCCAGTGATAGCTAAATTGTTATCAGTGTTAGTTACTGTTCCAACATAAGAACCTTGTGTATCTTGGCCCAATATAACAGAATTCGCTTGTACGAAGTTGACTGCGGTTGCACCATCGGAATTAATACTAACATCACCTGTAAGACCCTTATTGTCCCATGTATTATTAACACCATCATAGATCAATACTTCAGCACCAGCTGGGTTAACGATGTCTGTATCAGATGCATTTGCAATCGCAACTGTACCACCAGCAACAGCTGTTTGTACGAACTGAGTTGTTGCCAACTGAGTTGTGTTTACATTAGCAGCAGCAGTAGGTGCTGTTGGAATACCCGTTAATACTGTACCATTCAAAATATCTGTAACGAATGATGAAGAACCTGTACCACCAATTTTCTTAACAAGTGCAGTTCCAGATGTCATATCACCAATATACAAACAACCATTTGCTCCACCTGCAGCAGCACTATGATCTACCCATGCGAGTTCGCCCTGTTCCAATGAACCAGCAACTGGTGCTGTATTATTAGGGGAACGTCTTAATTGAATTTTATTCATTTTTTTTCCTTTAAATATTTATTGTTAGGTTTGTCACATTTAACATTGTAATCATTAAATAAAATTCACGCCCTACTCCATGTCATTGTATAATTTAAACCCACCACTTATTTTATTTTTTAAAATACACCACCATCATTATCATTAATAACTTCTATATCTATTGGAACAAACTTCCCTGTGCTTTGATTATAAACCAAAACATCATTATCGTTTAATCCAGTTTTATTTACATCTGATAAATCTACCAATGGGGGTATAGATACATCGTCTTCCGCATTAGTCAAAGAAGGAGAAAATACAGAATTTCCATTATTAGTATTAACTTGTATTGGCATTAATCAGTTGTTATCTCAGGCCTAATTGTTATCACGCCCTGAATAACCCTTTCTTTTGGATGTTTTTTAAAACCACTTCCGCCACTAACTATATTTATAACAGTTATTACCCCATCTACCACTGTCGCAGTAGCTGTTGCATTTGTTCCTTTGTGCGGTCGCAGGTCTGGGTCAATATCTATTGTGATAGTAGTTGTAGCTTGAACATAACCACTGCCACCATTAATAATAGTGGCACCAGTAACAACTCCATTAACATCTACAATAGTATGTATTACAGCACCACTGCCATCACCACCAATATCAACTTGCGGTTCTCTTCTGTCTGTCAATTCTACATCATAAATATATTTTCCAGACTTTAAGAGTGCAGTTTGCTCAGCAGATAACATCAATCTTATATTTCCTGTAAGATGATTCATAATCATTAAGGAAACTGTATCTTTAACTGAAGCTGATGTATAATGACGTTTTATTTTAGATTCAAGAGTATGATCTGTTATATCACGCACACTTCCGTCAGCGTTTAACAGATTTATGTCGGTCATCCATGTCTGGCCAGCATTCAAATCTTGATTCCATTTTACTGTTGCCATAATTTACACCTTTTTTTTATAATATTATTCTGTTGCTTCAACCCATGCAGTTGTATCTTCATCCCAAGTATACATTTCACCGTCTGTTGGGTAAGGGGTTGGAGACTCCCATTGACAAGTAGCTTCTACCAATGTCCAACTAGCATATGGTTGAGGTGCGATAAACGCATCTCTAGTTTTATCATAAGTGTAGCCAGACCCTGCATAGTTTTTACGGAAGTTTCCATTGTAAGATGTTTGTACCCAGTTAAAGCTGTCACCGACAGCACCTGAGTTGATGAAATCTTGTTCGGCAACGATTACTCTTTGTACTATATTGTCTGAATTAATTTCTGCGAAGTGAGACATATTAGTTTCCTTTGTTATTTATTTATTTATTGAAATTGGTATCGGATGATTACTACGCCTGAACCGCCAGCACCGGCAGCTTCATGTGGACTAGCGCCACTGCCCGGAGCACCGCCACCTCCACCCGTATTAGCTGTGCCGGGATTACCAACAACATTCGACCCATGTCCACCCTCACCACCGCCACCATTACCGCCCTCTCCCCATGTCGGAGAGCCAGCATCTGAGTTGCCTCCTCCACCACCACCTCGGAATATTGAGGAGCCAGTGATTGAACTTGCAAGTCCAACTCCACCATCTCCCGGCTGAGTAGTAGCGTTACCACCAACTGCACCAGCACCGCCACCTCCGGGCGATGTGCTAGTACCAGCTCCATTACCACCAGCATAGCCTTGACCGGCTGGAGAGGCCGCACCTGCCACAGTGGATGTACCGCCTTCCCCAGAACCAGAACCACCGCCACTACCACCCGGCCCACCGCCTGTATTCGTTGTCCGACCTGCACCAAACCCTCCACCTGTGGATATTATAGTGTCTAATGCTGAATTAGAACCTTTTGTTCCGTTAACCTCCGCATTACCATGAACAGAACCAGCACCGCCACCTCCAACCGTTACAGTTAAACCTGTGTTAGTTACAGTAAGTACAGTTTCACTAGCACCACCCCCACCAGAAGTTTCAGTACTATAACTATTTCTATAACCTCCAGCACCGCCACCGCCACCACGATTCGATCCAGCACCACCACCACCAGCAATAACCAAATACTCTACAAAATCTCCAAACCCTGCTGATCCAATAGTAGGAGTGAAAGTTCCCGAAGAATTAAAAGTTACCACTTTATAATTTCCGTCCGTTGTTTCTGTACCATTCGTATTGGTAGCAGTCATATAATTTTGTACTGGTAGCCTTCCAGTACCGTCACCTGTATTAATCCAAACATTAGCACCAGCCGTAGCGTCTGTTAAAGAATACATTTCTCCTGTAGTTGTGTTCAACCAAATTGTTCCTAAACCACCAGCAGGATTTGTATCAGCTGCTGGATCACTAGCACTCTTTGTAACACTCTCTACGCCTGTCAAAGCCGTACCATCCCACGCAGGCATCGTACTTGAAGCAACTAAGTTATCACCTGTAATTTTTGTTGTCATTACTTATTTCCTTTTTCTAAATTATTGTTTATCACCCTAATGCGATTGCCATCGTAACAGCGTTTGATCCTGCTGGTGCAGTTGACATTGATGTTCCATCAGAAAATGTAATTTTATTCCCAGACATTATATGAATACCATCACCTTTAATCTGTATAACTGCTCCACTAGAACCATTCTCTTGCACGTGAAATTCTATAATAGCATCTTCACTATTAGCAGATGCGTCAGATATCTTGCTGGTTATCTTTGCAAATACTACTTTATCACTATTATCATTTTCACCTTGAAACTTAATTTCTCCGATTGCATCAGAGTCAAATGGAGAAAATGAATTTCTGTATAAATCTAATACAGGGCCTGCAGCAGAACTAGTGTCTGTTGATGTTAGTTCTAACGCTGCCTTACCTACAGTAGCATCTGATATTGTAACTATTGAATCATCTGATTTTCTAGTATATAACTTTTGATCTGCAATGTTCATGCAAATCTCACCAACTGCTATGTCACTAGTAGTTGGTATCGAATTAGATGTTTCACTTCGTTTTATTTTTATAATGTTTGTCATAAATAAACATAAGACTATTTAAATTTTTATAGCCAAGTTGGCTGAAAGTCGCGAATCACTTGTTCTGCTTCTACTGTATATTTATCTAAGTTTTTCTTATGCTTATTATAAAAATCTTCTGTGCAATTTAGTGATGCAAAAAAACCATGATAATATTTTTTATGTTCAAGGATATGTCCTTTTGCATGGTAGGTAGCAGGAGACTTTAACAACTTACCGAATGGATTAAATCCGTATTCTGGAGTAGCAACACACCACTGTCTATCATCAAACGTACCTATGACCACATCTGTCAAAAAGGGTAAAAATTTCATTAAATCATTTTCACCCCTACTAGATGTTAAAAGAATATCTTTCCTCATTACTATCTCCCGTACTTTCCTCATTACTATCTCCCGTATTATTTATATGTTATCAAGTATTTATAAGGTTTATAAGGGGGATATTTCTATCCCCCCGTTTTTATTAACCGAGAGCAATTGCCATTGTTACTGCTGTTGGATCAGTTTCAGTCATTGTAACTGCTGCCCACTGTCCATCGCCTCTTAGGAAGGTTGTACTATCAGCAGTCCCAGTTGCTGACAACATCGTAGGTGTAACCACACCAGCACTAATGGAAATATTATTAACCGTACCAAACATCATTCCGCCAACAGAAGTTCCAGAGGTGTTTGTTGAATCCGCTGCCCACTCAGGAGCAGTCGCACCAGCATTGATAGTAAGAACCTCACCAGCACCACCCTTAGGCAATCGTACATAATCTGTACCATTGTAATAAAGAACGTCACCAGCAGCATCACTACCCATTGCAATCTTCGCACCCGTTACAGCATTATCAGTAATCTTTGATGTGATAACTGCATTGTCTTGAAGTTCTGCAACCGTGATTGCGTTGTTAGCAATGTCTTCAGCAACGATAACATCAAGACCTAACATTGCTGAAGTGATCGAACCAACAGGAATTGTAATGTTTGAAACCGTACCAGTAACATCACCACCGACTGCAGTACTACCAACATTGGTTGAATCCGCTGCCCACTCAGGAGCAGTTGCACCAGCATTCATTGTCAATACTTGACCAGCTGTGCCTGCACCCAATCGTGCATAATCTGTTCCGTTGTAATAAAGAACATCACCAGCTATATCACTACCCATTGCAATATGTGTTCCATTAACTGCGTTTAACGCAATATCCTGTGCAACAATAACACCTGCTGCAATCATTGCGGATGTAATGGTATTGTTAGGAATTGTAATGTTTGAAACTGTACCAGTAACATCACCACCAACAGCAGTTGTACCAACATTCGTTGAATCAGCATCCCATGATGGTAATCCACTTGCAAGTGTTAGAACTTCACCGTCTACGCCTTTTACAAGACGAACCCAACTAGTTCCATCATAATACATTATGTCACCAGCAACATCTAATCCCAGAGCAATATGTGTACCGTCAACTGAATTAGGTGCAATTTGTGCATTGTCTACTGTACCTGTTAAGTCACCACCAACTGCCGTATTACCAACATTGGTTGAATCAGCAGACCATGAAGGAGCAGATGCACCTTGAGTCAATACTTGACCAGCTGTACCTTTTGCAAGACGAACATAATTGGTTCCGTCATAATACATAACGTCACCAGCTGCATCTGAACCAAGTTGGATATGTGTTCCATCAACTGCATTTGCAGCAAGTTGAATATTTGAAACTGTACCAGTAACATCACCGCCGACTGCTGTACCGCCGATATCTGTTGTTGACCACAAGGGGTCACTTGCACCCATCGTAAGTACTTGACCAGATGTTCCTTTTGCCAATCGTGCATAATCTGTTCCGTTGTAATAAAGAACATCACCACGAGCATCAGAACCCATTGCAATCTTAGTTCCGTCAACAGCATTATTCTGAATCTTAGCAGTTGCTACGGCATTGTCTTGAAGTTCAGCAACCGTAATTGCGTTGTTGGCAATGTCTTCAGCAACAATAACATCTGCTGCAATCATTGCTGTCGTAATGGTATTGTCAGGAATCGTAATATTTGAAACTGTACCAGTAACATCACCACCGACTGCAGTACCACCGACATCTGTAGAATCATTTGAAAAAGACAATGTACCATTACCATCTGTTGTCAATACTTGACCAACTGTGCCATCCGTTACTGCAAGTTTACCAATCGTTACTTGGTTATCAGCAATCTTGCTTGTTGTAATAGCGTTTGCAGCAATCCTAGAACCATTAACTGCAAGTGCAGCAATTTTAGTTTGAGTTACAGAGTTTGTTGCCAAGTCAGAATCAGTAATTGTAGCATCAACTATATGAGCTGATGTTACTGTATTATTTGCAAGTTTAGTTCCTGTAACTGCACCTGCTGCAAGTTTACCTTCAGTAATATTCAAATCTTTAATATGATTTGTTGTAACAGCTCTTAATGCATCATTTGTAGGATGATCTGACAATTTATCAGCTGTTACTGCATCGTTAGCAATTTTTCCTGTCGTAACATTTAGATCAACAATACTAGTTGTTACAACTGCGTTTGCAGCAAGTTGATCTACTGTTACTGCATCATCTGCAATTTCTGGAGTTCCAACTGCATCTGCTGCAATCTGAATATTTGCAACTATACCTGTAACATCACCACCAACAGAAGTACCTCCGACATCTGTTTGGTCTGTAATAAATGACAATACACCATTACCATCTGTAGAAAGGTATTGTCCACTGCTTCCGTCTGTAACATCAAGTTCTGTAATACCAACTGAGCCTGATGCAATCTCGGTTGACCCTACAGCATTAGCTGCAATCTCTGGAGAACCGACTGCATTAGCTGCAATCTGTGCATTTGCTACTGTACCTGTTAAGTCACCACCAACAGAAGTACCTCCGACATCTGTAGAATCAGCTGCCCATGAAGGTGCAACTGCACCTTGAGTCAATACTTGTCCCGATGTTCCTTTAGGCAATCGAACATAATCTGTTCCATTGTAATAAAGAACGTCACCGGCAGCATCACTACCCATTGCAATCTTAGTACCGTCAACTGCGTTTGTTTGAATCTTAGAAGTTGCTACTGAATTGTCTTGAAGTTCAGCAACCGTAATTGCGTTGTTAGCAATATCTTCGGCAACAATAACATCAAGTCCAAGATGTGCTGATGTAATTGAATTATTAGCAATCTCTGTTCCTGTTACAGCGTTTGTAGCTATTTTTGCATTGGTTACTTGGTTATCTCCGATGTTTGCTGTCTCTACTCCGCCATCTGCGATATTAGCTGTTACGATTGTTCCATCAAGAATTTTAACAGCAGTTACTGAATCATCAGAAAGTTTCTGAGTTGAGATAGTACCATCAAGGATTTGTACAGCAGTTACTGCAATAGTCTCAGCATCTTGATGACCGCGAAGAGATATGTTCTGCAAATCCAAATCACTAGGAATATTTGAATATATTCTGAATGATTTCAACCAACCACTACCAGAGTTTAATCCAGTACCATGAAAAAACTTAATAAGAAAATCATTACCAGCAGATTTCAATGGAAGATTGATACTTGTATCTGGAAAATTAGGTGCAAGAGAACCATTCAGTGCAGCATGTACACGATTTGGTGCAACGGCTAAAATATTAATAAAGTTAATATGTCTTTCTGAAGTAAAACCAGCATCATATTGTGCTGCATCCAGCTGCTGAGTACTATCAGAAATTACAGAATATTTAGCATTACTAAATAATGATACACAATTTGTATTAGTTACATCTTGATAATGATACATTGGTGCTACTGTCTCAGTAGTATTTAAATGAGCACCTTCCATCCATAAAGATATACCAACATCCATATTCCACTTACTCCACAGACTTGACAAAAAACAAACATCAGCTGCTCTCGAAACTGCTACTGTAGTAGTAGGAATATAGGAAGTAGCATAAGGTTTATTTTCAGATTGTGCTCCCCAAAGATAAATACCTTGACCGCTGGTAGTACTATATGTAGTAGAAACGGCATCATCGCTTCTTGCCTTGAAATAAACTTCTGTATCGGTACTTGCATTAGCTGTAAATGTTACTTGACAGCGATACCATCCATTTGGATATTCCATAATTTCAGAACTATCAACCGTTCCACCAGAAGAACCAAGAGCACCAGTAGAAAGATTAAACACTTTAGAAAATGTCATCCCACTAGTACCATCGTCTTTATTTGAAATCTCTAGGAAATTATAACCTTTTTTCTTTGCCCACACTGAGACAGTATAGGTTTGTCCATTAGTATATGTCAATCCCTGCTGACGAACAGCTGTAATGCCTGTCCCTGTTGCTGATGAAGCCACCGTATCTGCGTTTGCACTGCCATCAGGTGATCTTAAAGAGTTAGTCGTAACTGTAGTATTATTTGTTTGAGCAGCAGTTGTAGTGATCCAAGTTGTACTGAAATCTGTAGATTGCAATAAGGAGTTTACTGAACTTTCTTCAAGCAACCATCCTTTAATATGTCCTATATCATTAGGATAATAATCTACTCTAATTTCATTAGCATCTACTAATTCCACTAAACCAATATTGTTTAACCGCGTAGCAGAAGAGTTTCTGGAAAACTGAATATCAGGAGATAGTATTGGTGATGCATTTATAGTTAATGTACTCTTGACTAGTGACATATTATTCGATCCTTTGAAATGTTGTGAGTATGTTTATTATATTTATAATTTTTTATTGGTATCTATTGAGTTTTATTGAAATCTATATCGGATGATTACTACGCCTGAACCGCCAGATGAACCATTCTGGCTACCTATCAGATGACTACCTCCTACTCCACCACCACCGCCTCCAAGATTAACTCCCCCATTATTCGGTGTTTCAGAATATGTTCCGGCTCCGCCTCCACCAGAACCTCCAGCACCACCACCACCAACCGAATATCCGATACTACCACCACCGCCACCTGCTCTTGTTACTGCGGAACCTGTAATTGAACTTGATAAACCTGCACCACCTGCACCACCTACAGTAGTCGTGCCATTTGCACCAACTCCTCCTTTTCCACCACCACCAGCACCGCCATATTTAGGCCCAACATTAATTCCTGTTCCACCATTACCGCCTTGACTACCAGTTCCAGCAGTTGTCACAGTAGACCCTGCACCACCACCACCACAACCACCATCAATATTTCCACTGATACTTTCAGACCTGCCACCACCGCCACCTAATGCTGTAATGGTTGAAAATACAGAATTATTACCACTCGCCCCATTTGTCGTTTGGTTAGGAATACCAACCCCACCAGCACCAACCGTTATAGTATAGGTTCCATCTGCGACAGTAAAACCTGATGCTGCCAACGTACCCCCTGCACCAGCACCACCACCACCACGATTTCCACCTCGGCCGCCGCCACCACCACCAGCAATAACTAAATATTCAACCTTATTGCCAAGAGTTGCATCTAGCCCAATAGAAGGGGTAAAAGAACCTGAAGTATTAAAAGTTACTACTTTATAATCTCCGTCCGTTGTTTCTGTACCATTTGTATTAGTTGCGGACATATATGCTGGAACACTACCACTACCATCACCAACATTAATCCAAGAATTAGCGTTCGTGGTAGCGTCTGTACAAACATACATTTCGCCTGAAGTGGAGTTTGACCAAAGCTGGCCAAGAGTTTTATTTGAAGTGATTGTCGGGTCAGATGCTGATTTGAATATCGGTGTTGCCGCTGCAGTTATTCCAGTAAGTGCTGAACCATCAAGAGCAGGTAGAGCACCAGTAATTTTACTAGAAGAAATACCTGTTGCTATCTTAGAATCAGTTACCATTCCATCAACAATTTTTTGTGATGTTACAGAAAGATTTTTTGTGTCAACTCCTGAATGATTACCAACAACAGCAACAACATTAACACCAGCTGCAGGAGCTGTGGAAAATGTAAGAGCGGTTCCTGATACATTATAATTTGTAACTGGGGTTTGCCGCACTCCATCAAGAAAAAGTAATACATTGTTTACTGAGCCGGGAGAATCAGAAAGGGTCAGTGTAGTATCAGAACCATCACCTATCATTGTGGTAACGGTTTTACTTTCCTTCAATACACCGGCTAAGTTTTTTCCTATATATGCCATTTGATAATCCTTTAATGTTTATTATTTTTCATTGACGGTTATTTGAATGATTTATTCTGTTGCTGCTACCCATGCAGTTGTATCTTCATCCCAAGTATACATTTCACCGTCTGTAGGATAAGCAGTAGGTGCTTCCCATTGACAAGTAGCTTCTACCAATGTCCAGCTAGCATATGGTTGAGGTGCGATAAATGCATCTCTAGTTTTATCATAAGTATAACCAGACCCTGCATAGTTTTTTCTAAAGTTACCATTGTAACTTGTTTGCACCCAGTTAAAACTATCGCCGACTAAACCAGAGTTGATAAAATCTTGTTCTGCGACGATTACTCTTTGTACTATGTTGTCTGAGTTGATTTCTGCAAAGTGACTCATTGATTGTTCTCCTTTAATTCTTTGTTATTTATTGAAATCGGTACTTAATTATGACAATTCCAGAACCACCAATCTCAACGCCGACCGCGTTGAGATTTTGTCCACCACCAGCTCCACTTCCTGAGTTAGCTAAACCTGCACCACCTGAAATAGTGGAATATTTTCCTCCATTTCCTGCTCCAGCTCCACCACCAGTTCCTCCATTAGCACTAGCATTTCCTGCACCGCCTCCTCCGGCCGCTCTTGTGACAGAAATACCAGTTATTGAATTTGCTACTCCATTTCCACCATTTCCTGCCTGGCCAGAAACAGCATTAGTACCAGCAGAACCAGCCCCGCCGCCACCACCACCACAACCAGAAGTACTTACTCCAGCACCATTTCCACCGTTGAAAACACCTGTTCCACCACTAAAACCGTTAAAAGAACCACCACCGCCTGATCCACCGTTATTACCATTATCAGCTACCGTACCACCAGCACCACCACCTATAGCTGTTATTGTGGAAAATACTGAGTCTTCGCCATTGGTATCCGGAGCACCACCGCCACCGACTGTTATTGTGTAGTTTTGTGCGGTTACTGCAAAACTTGAACCAGAAAGATGTCTACCAGCACCACCGCCACCACCAGCGGTAGCACCACCTCCGCCTCCACCACCAAGTACTAAATAGTCAACTACACCACCGATAACATCCGATATTTCATAAATATTAAATGTCCCACTACTAGTAAAACTATGAACCTTAAAATCACCAAGCGTAGCAACTGTCCCGCCAGTAGGTGTTGGATAAAAACTCCCACTACCTGCACCAACATTAAGCCAAACATTAGCACCTACTGTAGAGTCTGTGCAAATAAACATTGCACCTGTTGTGCTATTTACCCAAATTGTTCCAACTCCATTACCCGTTGCAGTCATTGAAGAAACAGTAGGGTTACTTGTTTCATTTATTAATACAGGGTCTATAGCAGATACACCTGTCAACGCTGAACCATCAATTGCAGGTAGAGCACCAGTAAGTTTACTTGCAGAAATTCCTAAAATCTTATTATTAGTAATTGCTGAATCTTCAATAACATCAGTGTATACTGTATTATCAGATATTGTCTTAGAAAACTCATCAGCATAACTTAGTATCACTACATTGACGTTACTAGCAGGAGCTTCTGAAAAAGTAATTGTTGAACCGGAAAGTGTATAATCTGTAGTTGGAGTTTGTGCTACGCCATCGTAATAAACAGACACATTATTTACAGAGCCTGGAGCAGTTGGAGAACCTAAAACCTTCGTGGTCATCACACCATTACCCGTCATCGTATCACATACCATATTAATAGTAGATAGAGTCTCATTGACCGCATCTAATCCTGCACCTAAGTATGCCATTTGTTAATCCTTTTTATTATATTATTTATTTGATGGTTTATTATATATTTATAATGTATTTTTTACTTGAATCTGTAACGGACGATTACTACACCTGAACCGCCTGAACCGCCATTTAAATTACCGGCCTGTTGACCACCACCGCCGCCACCTAGATTTACTGTCCCGTTGCCTGGTGCGCCAGTAAAAATTCCACCAATACCACCACCACCATTGCCACCATTACTTACGGGCTGACCAGTGTGGGATGCTCCACCACCGCCTCCGGCATAGAATACATTCGTGCCTGTTTCTTTTATATCATTTGCTAAACCAACACCACCATGAGAAGCTCCTGATCCACCATTATTAGTTCCTACTGCCCCGGCTCCACCACCGCCTCCACCACCATTGGGAGAAGAAACAGCACCAGTACCACCAGCAAACCCTTGACCAGCTGGGCTTGCCGATCCAGCTGATGAAGATTCAACACCACCACCACCACCAGAACCACCAGATAAACCATTTTGTTGTGCCGGACTTCCTCCACCGCCACCAGTAGAAGTGATAGAACCAAACACTGAATTACCACCGTTATTAGGGGTCTGATTACTAGCTACCCCTACACCACCAGCACCAACAGTAACAGTTATTGCAGTACTAGTAACAGTAAAATTAGTTGCTGCAAGATAACCACCAGCACCACCGCCACCAGCCTGATTAGATGAAGAGCCACCACCACCAGCAACCACTAAATACTCAACCTTATCACCAACAGATGCATCTGAACCAATAGAAGGGGTAAAAGAACCAGAAGTATTAAAAGTTACTACTTTATAATTCCCGTCTATTGTTTCTGTACCATTCGTATTGGTAGCAGTCATATAAGGTACACTACCAGTGCCTTCGCCAACATTAATCCAAATATTAGCACCTGCTGTATTATCAGTACAAACAAACATTTCAGCTGAAGTCCTATTCAACCATATATGACCAGCAGCTGCTGGGTTTGTATTAATTGCAGGATCACTTGTAGTAACAGTATCAACACCAGAAACATTAGCACCACTTACACCCGTCACCGCTGAACCGTCAATTGCAGGCAGAGCACCTGTTAGTTTACTTGCAGAAATACCTGATGCTATCTTAGCATCAGTTACCGCAATATCCATAAACTTATCAGTGCCAAGTTTAGTTAAAGGAATACCAATATGTTCACCGCCTCCAGTGATAGCAACAACTTTAAGGCCAGCAATAGGAGCTTCTGAAAAAGTAATGGTTGAACCAGAAAGCGTATAATCTGTAGTTGGCCTTTGCATTATCCCACTAATAAAAATTAATACATTATTTATAGATATAGGAGCGGATGACAACACCAAAGTAGTAGCAGAACCATCACCTACCATTGTGTCAACTGTTCTATTTTCTAACTCTGCTTTACCTGAGTCTTGTTTGCCTATTGATGCCATCTATTTATTCCTTTTTTAATTTTGAATCAGTCTTTATTTTATTTATTCTGCTGTTTCAACCCATGCAGTAGTATCTTCATCCCAAGTATACATTTTACCGTCTGTTGGCATAGGTGTTGGAGACTCCCACTGGCACGTAGCTTCTACCAGAGTCCAGCTTGGATAAGGTTGAGGTGCAATGAACGCATCTCTAACTTTATCATAAGTGTAGCCAGACCCAGCGTAGTTTTTACGAAAGTTACCATTGTAACTTGTTTGTACCCAGTTAAAGCTGTCACCTACTTGACCACTATTGATGAAATCCTGCTCTGCTACTATTACTCTTTGAACGATACTGTCTGAATCTATTTCTGCGAAGTGAGACATTGATTTAGCCTTTTATAAATTAATTTTAAACACGATAACGAATTAATACTACTCCTGATCCACCAGTATTCCCAGCAGTACTGTTAACGTGAACTGATCCCCCTGCTCCACCGCCTGTATTAACAGTGCCAGCCCCGCCCTGAGCAGCACCTGCCGACTGAGGGCCAAATCCACCACCGCCTAATCCACCCGCTCCACTTGAGCCCCCCTGCGCACCGGCTCCAGCACCGCCACCCGCTATATATCTAATTGATGACGATAAAACCCCAACACTGGCGGTTGTTAGCATTTGAGTAGTAGCTGCTTGAGTAAAAGCTACGGAACTTTCATCTAGGAAATTATCTTCTCCTATGCCTCCAACACCGCCATGTGAGTTAGCTACGGCATTGCCTCCAATCCCTCCTGCGCCTCCACCGCCACCACCTACATTATTTGTGGAATCACTACCGCCACCAGCATAACCCTCTACTGGAGTGTATGATCCTGCGTTACCTGCTGCGCCTGTTGTTGATCCACCAGTCCCAGAATTGTGCGCTGCACCACCGCCTGATCCACCAGCGTTTCCAATGTCTGCTCCAGAACCCCCAGCACCCCCGCCTGACGCAGAAATACTAATCCCAGTGCCAATAAAAGATGAAACTGCCCCATTAGAGTTAGAAGAACCTCCCGCCCCTATAGTGACTGTGTAAGTAGATGCAGTAGGCGTTTGCAACGTGAACCAACGTAGTCCACCAGCACCCCCACCAGCCCCATTACTCAATGCATTAATTCCAGCCCCACCACCTCCACCTCCCGCAACAACAAGAACATCAAGGCCAGTAAGCCCGACAGCAGATATAACCAAAGAACCTGACGAGGTAAATCTGTGCATTTTATAATCTAAACTATCCACTGTGGCTGTGTACGTTGTGGTTGTGCCACCGGATGCTGTTGTAACCGGAAAAACATTGCCCGTTCCCGGCCCAACATTAGTCCAAACATTAGCACCAGCAGTAGCGTCTGTTAAAATATACATCTCGCCAGAGGTGGTATTTGCCCAAACTGTACCCACTCCACCAGCAGGGTTAGTAGAAACGGTAGGATCACTCGCACTTTTTGTGATACCATCACTTAAGCCTGTCAAAGCACTACCATCCCATGCTGGTAATGTGCCAGCAGAGGCTAACATTGAACTTGAAACTTTCTGTGTCATTTATTTATTCCTTTTTTTAAATTTTGAAACTTATTTTATATTCAATAAGTGTTTCTAACCAATGCATTAACCTGTGATTTGGAATCACTTCAACTCTTAATATTTATTCATTGTTAAATGTATTTATAATATTTATTCTGCTGTTTCAACCCATGCAGTAGTATCTTCATCCCAAGTATACATTTCACCGTCTGTTGGCATAGGTGTTGGAGACTCCCATTGACAAGTAGCTTCAACTAGAGTCCAGCTAGCATATGGTTGAGGGGGAATAAACGCATCTCTAGTTTTATCATAAGTGTAGCCAGACCCTGCGTAGTTTTTACGAAAGTTACCATTGTAACTTGTTTGTACCCAGTTAAAGCTGTCACCAACTGCACCTGAGTTGATAAAGTCCTGCTCAGCAACGATTACTCGTTGTACGATGTTGTCGGTATTGATTTCTGCGAAGTGAGACATATTTGTTTTCCTTTGTTATTTATTTTATTTACGCTTGGAATTGGTATCGAATGATTACTACGCCTGAACCGCCTGCTCCTGCTACTGCTGCATAAGCACCACTAGCTCCTCCACCACCACCGCTATTAGTTGTTCCAGCTACAGCAACTCTAACCCCATTATTATTACCGCCACGCCCTCCACCTCCTGCTCCACCAGTAGATTGAATATCATCGTGAAACGCTCCACCGCCACCTCCTCCGGCTCGTGTCACTGCCGATCCTGTTATTGATGAAGCTGCTCCTGCTCCACCATTACCAGCACCACTAGTTGCACCATTTACTCCTGCGGCTCCAGCACCACCACCTCCACCACCAAGATTTTTCCCTTGTCCATATCCAAGTCCCCCATTATTACCCTGAGATGGACTAGTAGAAGGAGTATTACCTGCTCCCCCAGTTGGAAATGATCCACCAGCAGCCGTATTATTACCACCACCGCCACCAGAGCCACCAGCAACTCCATTCACAGCAGTACTGTTAGGTCTATAAGAATTTCCTCCACCACCTCCAGATGAGGTAATAGAACTGAATACACTGTTGCTCCCACTTGAACCGGGCAATCCCGTACCATTACCAGTATTACCAGAAGCTGCTCCCCCACCTCCGACAGTAACAGCAAAAGCTGTGTTGGTAACAGTAAAATTTGTTGCTGTGCGATAACCTCCAGCACCGCCACCACCACCATGCTGAATAGCTCCACCAGCACCGCCAGCAATAACTAAATATTCAACCGTATCGCCAACAGTTCCGGTATTCCCAACAGTAGGAGTGAAAGTTCCCGAAGAATTAAAAGTATGCACCTTGTAAGAACCATCAGTAGTAATAGTCCCGCCAGTAGCGGACATATATGTTGCAGGCGATACAGGAGTCCAAACATTAGCACCAGCAGTAGCATCAGTGAGAGAAAACATCTCGCCGGAAGTTGTGTTCAACCAAACTGTACCTAAACCACCAGCAGGGTTAGTTGATACTGTTGGATCGCTTGCACTTTTTGTAATGCCATCTGCTATTCCCGTTAAAGCACTACCATCAACTGCAGGTAGAGCACCAGTTAGTTTAGAAGCAGTCAAAGCTGGGATCATTGAATCTGTAATTTTTGATAGTGCCATTTAATTATTCCTTTTTTTTTGGTTTTATTTATTTATTTATTGAAATTGGTATCGGATTATTACTACGCCTGAACCGCCATTTAAACCATTAGCTGTACTACCAGCACCACCACCGCCACCTGTATTGACAGAACCTGCTGTACCGTCTCCTCCACCACCTGCGGCATACGCACCATTACCACCACCACCATTACCACCAATTGCTGTGTTAGCAGCTCCGTAAGTATAACCAGCACCCCCGCCACCTCTAAAAATAGCAGTACCAGTAATGGACGAACTCAATCCTGCTCCACCGTTACCACCATTCAGACTTGCTGCAGCTCCTCCGACTGCACCTGCTCCACCACCACCGCCACCCTGTTGAT
>Ga0233439_10001600_pt1 | contig 28303 bp, 33 predicted proteins | sample SI_123_September_6_FD_182713 | JGI IMG/M metagenome (GOLD analysis project Ga0233439, IMG submission 182713) | Seawater microbial communities from Saanich Inlet, British Columbia, Canada - SI_123_September2016_100_MG | ecosystem: Environmental > Aquatic > Marine > Inlet | place: Canada: British... | reverse complement strand
CCCACCAGGCTCATGATACTCATCATTAAAATTGTTTTAATTGTACGTTTCATTACTACCTCCTAATTAAAATTAAATAGAATTAAAATTTGGTCTTTCAAGTTTAACGTCCAAAACATAATTAAAGTTTTTTCTGCTCCAGACGTGCTATCAGGTTAAAAATACCCATAGCTAGTACAAATAATGCCAAAATAAACCACCATGCAGACCAACCTGTCATGGATGGTAAAGTTGCTTTTCCTAAGTTTCCAATATTCAGAATATTTGCCTTTATCCAGGGATAAACTTCCGCATATAAACCTGCACCCACAATCATTCCCAAAACTCCTGGGACCGCATGTCTGGAACCTTCACCTATGGCGGCTACTGCGGTGCCAGGGCAATAACCCAAAACAGCCATGCCCGCGCCAAAAATCAGTCCGCCTAAAGCGTTTCCAAGAAGGGCCGTGGCCTTGATATGCAGACCGATGTCGAACCCCAAAGCCAGCATGCCATATATGCCAACACTACCCACGACTATCGCCGTCAACATTATTTTGAGAACTGTAAAATCTTTGAACAGGAATTGGCCAACAATCACGCTGTAGCGGGTCACCCCACCTTTTTGCAGTAAAAAGCCAAATATAAATCCAGTGACTCCTCCCATCAAAATGGTAGTCGGATCTGCAAAAAAATTCTCAAACATGATCTTTGCCCTCCTTGCCATATAGTAGCCAAGCCGTAACTATTCCCGAAGCGAACAAACAGAGAAAAAATATCCAGGACGAGACAGCTAACTGCAGGCCACCTGAAATCCCATGCCCGGAGGTACAACCTCCAGCCAAACGTGCTCCGAAAATCACAACGATCCCTGCCAAAAAGGCCCCAGCGAAACGAAGCCTCTTAGAAGAACCAAACCGCCATTTCCAAAGATCCGGAACGGCTTCCTGTATTCGAGAAGAAGAAAGAAGCGCTGCACAAAACGCACCAACAACGAGCATGACCACTAATGAAAATTGCCACTCGAAAACAGGATTGGGTTCTGCGGCCGTTCCCAAATATTTCAAAAAATAGGGATTTGACTTCACATAGGTTTCAGATACCAGCCCCTCAACAGCTCCGGCAGTCCGAACCAGAGTTGTGGAAACTCCTAAAGCTTTATTCATCAAAGCAAAGGTAATCCAGGAAAGTATGCCTATTCCTGTTCCCACTGTATAAGGGGACCACCGGGCTTTTTTAAATATTGAAATCATTTTCATCTTTCCTTTTCAGGGATCTCTGATTACATATGATGAGGTTTACAGGTATTGATGCCAAACAATGTATATGCTGGACAATTCCCCATTAATCCCGTCCCCAGTGGTATCAATCCAACAATACCCATGATCACTCCCGGGCTACCTGATGTTACGATCCCCGTTATGACCAGAACTACTCCCAAGGCTACTCTCAAAATTCGATCTGCTTTCCCAATATTACAAGTCATTTTTTTCTTGCCTCCCTAAAAATAATTTTTAATAAAAATACCTTCGGCTGGAATCCTCGAAAAACTCTAATTGAGATGTTTCCAGATACCAGCTAAAGAAGTAAAAAACTTGGGATCTGCGCATCCAGTTTTCTTTTTAACTCCCTGGATAACTTTTTAACTTTTCCAGGCCCCGGATTTAAACCCGGATCCTGTTCCTCAATCTTTTTCCAGTACTTGCGACTCAACTCCTGACTGGAAAGTATTTTTTTTAGTCTCATCTTTGCGTTATAAATTCTAACTTCATGAAACATATTCCACCTCCTTCAAAATGAATCAAAGGGCAAACTGGTTCCCTTTCTGCTGTTCACTCAGTTGACTTAAAATTTTCACAATCAACTCAAATTCCAATGATTTATTAAAAACGAAACCTGCTCCCGCTACTTTCAATTGGACTTCAATATCTTCATAGGGTTGTTCCGTCAAAATCATGAACGAAGGTTTCTGTTTTGAGGATCTCATTTCCGTCATGACATCCAGAGCTGTTCCATCCAGCAAATATAAATCAATCACCAGCACATCTGGTTTCAGGCTACTGATAGATTCGGTGATCTCTTTTACTTTTATCAGCGTAATCATTGGGTCCACTCCGGGAATGCTCCCAACCAACCTATATAAACGATCCAAAACGCCCTTCGAGTTATCTACCGCCAGCAAGACTTTCATTGCTCGCCTCCTTCACTTCATTCACTGGAATTAGTATGGGCAATAATTAGAAAATAAAATATCGTTGTGCTTGGGGTTTTAGGGGTCGGTGAAAGGAGATTTAGCGTGTCGTAGATATTCGACAGGAGGGTGTTGCGAATTGAGTGTGCGTCAGGAAATTATTCTATGAGTTGGTTTTTTAGCGCGTAATGGATGAGTTCGGCATTGGACTTCAGGTTCATCTTTTCCAGAATTCGCGATCGGTGGGTGCTGACTGTGGTCACACCTACCGAAAGCTCTTCAGCTATATCTTTCAATGACTTGCCTGACGCTATGGAGCAAAAGACCTGAAACTCTCTAGGGGAAAGAGTTTCGTGGGGGGACTTGTCAGAGTCCTTCCCCAGTTCATCGACCAGCCTTTCGGCCATTTCCGGGCTGATAAATTTTCCGCCGCCAGCGACTTTGCGGATCGCTTGTACCAGTTGGTCCGGGGCACCGGCCTTGGTCAAATATGCCGAGGCTCCCGCCTTGAGAAACCGTATTCCATACATGTCCTCAGAATGAATACTCAAAATAATGATCGGAAGTTTTGGGTACAGGCTTTTCAGTTGCGGGAGGACTTCCCAGCCGATTTTTACTGGCATTTCAATATCCATGACTACAACATCAGGTGCGCAGGCTTTAACTTTTACCAGAACCTCGTTGCCATTTTCCGCCTCATCAACCACTGAAAGATCGGGAGTCTTGGACAATATCTGTTTGATGCCCTGACGCACAACGGCATGGTCATCCGCAACAAGGACTTTGATCACATCTGATTTAGTCATGGTTCAAGTGGGATATTTACAACAACCTTTGTCCCCTTACCCGGTTCACTTAAAAACTCAACCTCTCCACCCAAAAAAAGAATCCGCTCGCGAATTCCTATAAGCCCAAGAGATTGCGAATGATCAATTTTTTCCAGAGGCATGCCTTTACCATCATCCTCAATTTCCATGGTCAGGCTATCACCCTTTTGGAGAAATCCAACGCGAACCCTATCTGCCTCCGCATGGCGAACAACATTTGTCAAAGCTTCCTGAAAAACCCTGAATAAATCCGTGGTCAGTTCCTGGTTCAATGGAATATGTTCACAATTAAGATCAAATTGAAGGTTTGTTCTTTTCTGATATTCCTTGGCCTGCCATGCAATGGCCTCACATAATCCCATTACATCCAAAATCTGAGGGCGCAATTCCGAAGATATCCTTTGAACCGAGGTGATGGTTGAGTCAATCAAACCAGACATGGACTGAACCCTCTCCATCATCTCAGGCTGTTGCGGGGGCAACTCATCTTTCAAACACACCAGGTCCATTTTTAGCGCTGTTAAAGACTGTCCCAGTTCATCATGAACTTCGCGGGCGATCCGGATTTTTTCTTCCTCACGGACGCTCTGTAAATGATTACTCAGGTTGCGCAATTGTTCCCGAATATTTTTTAACGCGTTTTCTGCACTGGTCCTTTCCACAACCTCTTTCTGCAATGAGGTGTTGACCTGTTTTAAGTCCGTGGTTCTTTCCGCCACCAGTTCTTCCAAATGGCTACGATAATTTTCCAGTTCCTCTTCAACCAGACTATGCTCAATCGCATCGGCCACCAATCCCCCAATAGAAAGAAGGACTTCCTGGCTATGCTTGTACCAGGAGGGATTGGTATTGGTGTACAGGAACATCACTCCTATAAGTTTTTCCCGGGTCTTGAGGGGAACAATATAGTGGCCGTGGGCCTGCATGCCTTCATATCGCCTCTCATGCCGGGCATCGCTGAAACAGCTTTCACTCATCAACAGTTCACCCGACTCGGCCACCCGACCACATAGACAACTCCCATAGGGAACCACCTGCTCATTTTCCAGAAAAACGGGGGTGAACTCACCCAAAGTACAATACAGGTTGAGAACCTTTTTATCAGTATCGACAAGAAAAATGCCTGCCTTTCTTTCAACTTTCAATTCATCGAATCCGGTGAGGACTAACAACACATTCTCCAACATACTCTTCATTCCCTGGGAAGAATGGAGAACGCGGGCCACCTCATGGAGCACTTCGTACTCCTGGGTCAGGAGTCGGGATTGAGGGTCTGGCGAGGTAGGTCTTGTCGGCATAAGATTTGATTTTAAAAAGGTGTTACCCCTTATACGGGCAATACAGTGCTGGCCTCACCCTTAGCGGGCCTGCCGGACCAATCTTAAGAAAGCATCTGTACCGGATATTTTATCCTGATAGGCCTGGCCGCCTTCGTCTTTATAGGAAACCGCCACCGCTTTATTACGTTTTTCTTCGCTGGTCCAGGTACCCCAACCCGCACCTTCTGGGAACATGCTGTCGATAAAAATTTTATCGCCGTCTTTATCCACATTACGCTTTCTCCTGTCATACAAAGTAGCGGCTTCATCAGGGGTGGGCAGGCGCCAGTCCCGGTACCCAGCGAAATTTTTATTATTCATACGCTGGGCGTACTCAATTGCGGTATACCAGTTGACCCATTTAGCATTCACCTGCCAATAGTCCTGAGTCATCCAGATTAGACTGGTTTTTCTATCCAGAGTCGTACCATCCGCAAAATTGGCAAAACGTTTATCGGCAGATTCGGCAATCGGCTTTTGATCCGCCCAAACACTTGTAGTAAAGAGCAAGGCCATTAAAATGATCCCCATCCTTGTAATACTTAGTGATGACATAACCTCACTCCATTGAAGAAAAATTCACAGCTTTACTAAAATCAAAGAATGTAATAATTCTACCTGCTCGCCCAACTCAAGTAAACGGGAAATCCCCTTGAACGGGTTTTGTGCTTCCGGTAAAATAACAGGAAAACTCATTCAAGGTCCCTCCCATGAAATCTTTTTGCGATCCAAAACGCATTATTCTTTTAACAGTGCTTTTCCTTTTATTTTCCAGTTCGTCTGTGTTGGCCCACCCCAAAGACAAAGACCGATGGGACAATAAATACAGCACCGAGATTTATCTCTTTGGAGAAAAGCCTATTCCATTTCTGGTGGAAAATGTTCGCCTGCTCCCGAAGGGCAAGGTATTGGACATCGCTATGGGAGAAGGAAGAAACGGAGTTTATCTCGCCACTCAAGGGTTCGAGGTTACAGGTTTGGACATTTCTGCGAAGGGACTGGAAAAAGCTCATAACTTAGCGAAAAAAAACAACGTCACTATTGAGACAAGGGTGGTCGACCTTGAAAGTTTTCAACTGGAACCCAATAGCTATGACGTGATCCTTTGCACATACTATATGCAAAGAAATCTTTTCAAACAGTTCCAGTCGGCGCTGAAACCCGGTGGAATGATCGTAGTCGAAACCTATAATGTCGACTATCTGAAATATGCCCGGTTCAGCCGTAAATGGGCACTCGACACGAACGAATTGCTGGATATCTTTAAAGACATGCGAATCATCCGTTATCAGGATTATGATGATGGCAAGGAAGCTTATTCCAGCATCATCGCACAAAAAGCCTCACCTTAGTGAATCCAGTCGAACGATTTTTTATTGCTCTGGCAAATCTGTTTCCCGTCTGGGTACTGACTGGAGCCGGACTGGCCCTCTGGAAACCGGAAACAGCTACCTGGTTTCAACCTGATTGGATCCCCTATTTTCTTGCTCTCATCATGCTGAGTATGGGGCTTACCTTGAGCTTGGAAGATTTTTCCCGTGTCCTGAGGATACCGAAATCTATCTTGCTTGGCGTTGGCCTGCAATACACCATCATGCCAGGGATGGGCTATGCACTGGCTCTGGCTTTTAACCTGCCCATTGACTTTGTTATTGGACTCGTTCTGGTTGCCTGCTGTCCAGGCGGAACGGCCTCCAATGTCGTCTGCTTCATTGCCAAAACCCATGTCGCCCTTTCCGTCAGCCTGACCACCTGTTCAACATTACTGGCTGTTCTTCTCACTCCGTTTCTGACTACCTGGTGGGTCGAGTCCATTTCCCTGGAGCTAACCGGATTAAAGGTGGACGTTGACACCTTGGGGCTTCTACTTAAAACCTTGAAGGTGGTCATCCTTCCCGTTTTGATTGGCGTCTTTCTGAACCATTTTTTCCACCGCGCGGTAAAAAGAGTGGAGGCCTATACCCCTTTTATCGCTGTACTTTCTATCGTTTTCATCGTGGATTTTATACTGGCGGCTAAAAAGTCTGCCATTCTGGATATCGGGGCTTCATTAATTTATGCGGTGATTTTGCTTCACTTGGCGGGATTTATATTGGGCTATGTTTTATCGCGTTTGCTACTTTTTCCCGAGCGGGATGCGCAAACTGTATCGATTGAGGTCGGAATGCAAAATTCCGGTCTGGCAACCGAACTGGCGAGAAGCAATTTCCCCACCTATGGTTTGGCGACTGTTCCCGGAGCAATATCTGCCCTCACCCATTGCATATTGGGAAGCATCGCCGCTGGCCTGTGCCGATGGCGCAACACTTCTGCAAAAAGATAAGTACAGAACATCGTGAAAGTTTCAGCGAGGAAACATTTCCCAGGTGAGGATTTGTTCGGCAGATATGGCGACCTTGGAAGCTTTTCCAAGTACACCATCCAACTCGTTGGGTGGAATGCCCGTTCCCGGACGCTTGCAAGCCAGCATGGATGATTCTAAAGGGGTTCCAGCCGGGATATCGACCCGCGCCACCAAACTGCGCCTGGCAGACAACCTGACCGGAATTTCCGACTCCTGGATTTCCTTTTTTCCTTCACCCAGAATTTTTGTAACATTAAGAATATCTGATTTTAATTGGCGAAGGTCTTCCGGCTGCATTGAAATCGACTGATCCACCCCGGGCAGTTTGCGATCCAGAGTAAAATGTTTTTCTATCATCACCGCACCCAAAGATGCGGCAACCACAGCGGACAAATTATCCAAAGTATGGTCGGATAAACCCACGGGTAATTCAAATTGACCGCTCAATCCTCTGAGATATCCAAGGTTCATCTCTTCATACCGTGAAGGATAATTGGAAACACAATGAAGGAGAACCACAGAGTTTGCTTCGCCTAATGCACGTAAGGCCTCACCTATTTCCTCGTCATTGCCCATTCCTGTCGAAAGCACAATTGGCAATTCTGTTTCGGCGGCTTTTTTCAGAAAGGGTATATAAGTCAAATCCGGTGAAGCAATTTTCAGCGCGGGCACACCCAGTTCCACCAGCATATCCAGCGAAGCATCGTCAAAAGGAGTGGAAAACAGAGGAATTTTTAAAGTACGTGCATGGGCGATAAGAACCTCGTAATCCTCACGGGAAAGTTCGTAGCGTTGGAAAAATTCGTAGAAGGGGATTTCGTTGCCCGGGTTGTCCGGGTCATCGGCCAGCAGGGTATTTGAAATCATCTCATGGGCCAGGAAGGTTTGTAGTTTCACTGCATCGGCACCATTTTCTGCGGCAGATTCAATCATGCGTTTGGCCAGTGCCACATCCCCATTATGATTAAAACCAATTTCTGCTACGAGAAACGCAGGATGCCCTGCCCCCAAAAGTTTGCCGCAGAACTCGAAACTATCGTTATAAATCATTTCAAAAATCCATTTTTTTCACTTTATGGGTTAGACAACTATTTCTTTAGGGAAAATTATTTCAAACCATGTCTATCAAAGATCATTATTGCATGAATATGTGGTTTTTCAAGAATTCCCCTCTTCACTCACACTGAAAGATTTATCCTTCAACTTCTCCACTCTCTCAACCGTTAATAACATATAATGATTGGAGAAATTCAATGAACCTCTCCTATGGAAATGAAAAATAAAGATCCCATGCCAGAAATTCAGGGAGTTGATTCCAAGCTATACGATAAGAAATATTTTGAGTCCATTGATGGGGCTCATTATTTTTCCGAAGACAAAACCGCGCCAAAGTTTATTTATGCTGTCAACACAAGCGGAGTTACCAGTGGTGATAGCGTATTAGATATTGGATGCGGGCGTGGCGACCTGATGATGGCTCTGGCTCAAAAAGGAGCAGATGTCACGGGCATCGACTATTCACATGAAGCTTTGGATATCGCACAAAAAGCCATAGCTAGACAATCCGCCAAATGGAAGGATAAAATAAAAGTCTTGCATTCAAATGCAACAGCCTTAAATTTTCCGGATCAAACTTTTGATTATGTATTTATGACGGACATTGTAGAACACCTGTATCCGTTGGAATTAAAAAAATGTTTTGAGGAATGCAAACGCGTTTTAAATCCAAGAGGAAGGCTTATAGTCCACACTGCCCCAAATCGATGGTACAATGATTTTGGCTACCCGTTCTGGGAACAACCCATCAATAAGATTTTAAATCGTCTATTCCGACAAAATCTATTAACACGGCCCATCCGCACGGAACAGGATTACAAGGTTCATATCAACGAACAAACCATTTTAAGCTTGAAAAAATACCTGGTGGAAACCGGTTTTGATTCAAAAATTTGGCTGGGCTCGGAATATATTACGCCTTCTAAAAAGGATTCTTCATTCACACAATTTCTGGAAATTTTCCGACAGGTATTGTGTCATGCTTATCCTCTCTCCCTACTTCCCCCTTTAAAATATATTTTTTGTAACGACATTTGGGCAATCGCCAAAAAACAATAAGAACGCGCTTATGGTTATCCCCTGTCTTTTTCCATATAAACAGCGGCTTGATCCCCTTGTGAAGCCCTGTTAACCTCACGGGCCATTTTCTTATAGTTTTTTATTTCTGTTTTAGAAAAAATCGACTTGGCGGGATTCCTAGCATAAGAGTTTTCTGCCAACAAAGGTATACCCTCTAAATATTGTTGGCTCCCCCAGAATTGGGACTCATTGGAGTCAAAAACAATTTCCCTGATTTTAAATTTAGTTTTCCTGGCAAGCACTTTTAAACTGTCAATGGAATACAAAAAGAAATGTCGAGGCGCATCCAACTGCATCCAATGGACCCCATATTTTTTCCAGGCTTCTGAAGAAACGATGGGAATTCTAATCAAACAGGTTCCACCGGCAGGCAGTAGCTGATGCACCTTCTCCAGGGTTTCAATCGGATTTGGTAAATGCTCAAAAGAATGGTGAAACATAATTATGTCCTGTTCCGCATTCAACTCATGCACATGAGCTTTTTTAATAGTCAATCCATTGGGATAATTTATATCCGCATCAATATGAGGCTCTACGCCCAACACATTTTCGAACCCTGCTTCTTTAAGAAAATAAAGCAGGAAACCGGTCCCGCACCCTACATCAACGATTCTTTTTGGTCGCATTAGTTTCAAACGTGACAGGCTGGCCATGTCCAAGCACTCTGGATAAACCAGCCTTATCAACCTGCCCCAACCCCCCTCATTTAAAAGACTGCTACTATCTCTTTTTCTTCTGGCCCAGCTCACAATCGGGTTTAAATATAATTTTTCCGGACTCTGTGAAAGGCTAAAATAGTCCTGAGGATAGTAGGGGGACATGTCTGGAGGAAATTCTGATATTTGCAGGCATTCGCATTTTGCGCATTGAAAGTAACTAAACTCTTCCTTCAACCCGTACATCATTTCACGAACTGTATAAACAGAGCTTTCACCTGAAAACCCGCAAATACGACAAAGACAATTTTCAATCATATTCATTATCTAAACTAATTCCCTGAAGGACGAACAAACCATTTTGACCAGTGATCTAATTTCGGATAGACATTTATAAAAAGTTGCCGCTGCTCATCATTAAAAGGCTTCACAAAAATAAGTAATGCCAGCAGTGTGGTTAAATATAAAGTTAAGTTGATTACCAAATGTCCGCTACCCAACCAGGACAAAATTAGAGGCGGTATGGAAGCTATGAGGCAATACAAAAAACAATATCCAATAACGTAAAAAACCGAGGTAATTTCCATTTCTACTGTTAGGGTTTTTAACTGCCTTAATACCATATATACCATCACTAGTCCTGTTGCCGTTATGGCTCCCATCATACCAAAAGTTGGAATCAGGATAAGGTTCAACCCAATATTCAATACGCTACCTTCTACCGTAGAACGAAGAGCCACACCCTGACGCCGAATAACATATAAAGACGATACGGTAAAATTTATACCCAAAGCGGTTTGAATGCCTGCAAAGGTAGCATATACTCCCAATGCGCCCGCTCCCTCTACAAACTCCGGACCATATATAAAGCTGATCAGATGAGAAGCATTTAGAACACAAAAAACATATATAGGAATGGTCAAATAGGAAGCCAGCCCAACAATTTGACAATACAGTTTTCCCAGACTTTTAATTCCATCCTTTGCATAAGTCTCGGAAAACAGGGATAGCGCCATGGGCGCCACGCCAGCAAGAAGAAAGGCCATTGTCCCCCCAAGCCCTGTAACCAAATGATACAGCCCGATATCTCCACGACCTACATTAAAAAAATTCAACAATAAAACATCACTTTGGGTCATAAGACCAAAACCCAAAAAGCTGATTCCATAAGACACCCAGGCTAGATGGCCCATGTCGTCCCATTCAGGTTTTTTTGTCGGCCCTAAATACTGCCTGCGCGCCAAGATCAAATAAATAATACTGGTTGCACTTGCAGAAAGAATATAAGCATAGAGAACTCCCCTGATTCCATAATCTAACGAAATAAATAAACCGAGTAAGAGTAGATTTAGAAGAGCTCCTAAAATTTCTGTTTTGGCTAAAGTTTTAAAGCGAAGCAATGTCATGAACAAGGTGCTCAAGATAGAATCAACCGTTATGACAATGAAATAAAGAATCAATATCCAACGAAATTCTATAAGCCGCTGGGTATTAATAAAATCGAGGTAATACGGTAAAATGAAATACAACAGGATGCAGAAACAAAGGGTTGTCAAAAACCTTAAAACCAGCAACCTCGCAATCAGATATCTTCCCTGTCCACCCGAAGGATCTTGAACATTAAGCTCAGGAAGTTTTTTATTAATCAACGTCTCCAGACCCAAGGAGTTCATGAGCCTGATAAATACCGGGATCACTAACAGAGTCGCATAGTCCCCCAAACGTTCCTTACCCAGATAGCGTGTGAGAAAGATCGAAACGCCAAAAAGCAGGATCTGCACACAGACCTTACCGAGAACACTCCAAGATATATTTGATATGAACCTTTGAAAGGAAGACAAGTGGAATTGCTCCAGCGGGGCGAACACCCCATGCATGCAGATCAGGACAATAATAGTACCCGGCACAGACCGCGGATTTTAAAACATTTCCTCACACGTTCTGGACGGCTTATTATACACTAGGCTTTACATATATTTTTAATCCTTAAAAGGAGGAGAAACCCTTGCAGTACAAAGTTTTCATTGCCGTAGAATTTAAAGGTTTGGGGGAAGAGGGCCACAAGGAGATTGTAGAACGGCTCGAAGAACATGGTTTGGAGAAAATTCCTACCGTTAGCTCTGCATGGGAATATGCCTGTGAAGCGGAGGATGACACCGATGCCAAAGATAAAGCCATTCAGGAAGTGGTCAATGTAGTCCGGACCTATCCGTGCGAAATGGGAATTGTCGTTCAGGCCGGGACATCTCAAATACTCCGACGCAAGAAAAAATTCGACCCATAGAACATTGCCGACCTTTTCCTGGCGTCAAATGTTATGATAGATATCATTTAAAAAATATTAGCAATTTCGCAATTTGCCCCATCAGAATGAAGGTTGGCAAGGCTTGGGGAGCTAAACAGAGTCGTTTCGGGTCCTCGGGGAGATGAATCAATGAATATAATTTTAAACAGTTACTGCAATCTAACCTGCAATTACTGTTTCGCAGATGAGTACATGGAAGAAACGGTGAAGACACCGGGGAAATCCATGGAATATGATTATTTCCAAAACGAGTTCCTGCCAAAAATCAAAAATGCGCCCATCATCAATTTCATGGGTGGGGAACCTACTCTGCACCCTCAGTTCAACGATATATTTCAAAATACTTTTGACCGGATCCTGCCGTTTTCGCATCTAAGTGTGTTCACCAACGGGTTGATGCCGGACAAAGTACTGGACCTGTTACTGAAGACTGCCAGCCCAAGCGGTGCCCACAGCAAACAAATCACCTTTGCAATTCTATTGAATTGGCAAACAAGGGAAAATATCTCAGAAAAAAATCATGAACGGTGCAAAGAAGTTGCCGAACGCATGTTGCGAGTCAATGGCTACAGCGTTACCTTCAGCATCAACCTTTACTCCAAGGACCAGGAGCTCGAAAAACAGTGCGAGGAAATCAATGCGATTTATCAGAAAGCCGGCCTGCCCCGCGACAAGCAATACAAAATCCGGGTCAGCCCTGCATTTCCCATCATAGGAGGGGAAGCCAACACTTATCTCCCCATCAGAGATTTTCCAAAAGTCGGAAAACAAATGCTTAAAATTATGGAACGATTTCCACAATTATGTTTTCGGTTCGATTGTTCGCTACCTCCTTGCTTTTTGGATGATATCAGCGAAGACCAACTTTCATTCACCGACAGAATTTATTATCACGGCAATAAACAGGTTCCCCCAATGGAAGAATGGAACCGTAATGAATTCTATTTCGGATGTGCAGACGGTAGCCCAATGGATATTGACTCTAAAGGGGACTGCTTCAACTGTTTTCCCTTTCACAACCTAACACTGGGAAATGTTTCAGATTTTAAAGAGGTGAACTCTATCGCTATGGCTCAGATGGGGGCTAAATTTCTGACCACGGTATTTGAGAAAACCGAGGCAAAAGAACCTTGCCGCTCCTGCCCGCATTATATGGTCCGGTGCTCCAGTGGTTGCTTTGCTTACAATTTTGTTGGGGAAGATGCAGAAATGCTTGCCATTAAAGAATCCGGTCCAGCTTGACTTCCTGACACATAATTCCAATATGAAAACCCTCGAAAGACTCTACCGGACCAAACACTATTCCTTTATGTAAGGTCATTTTTTCAAGCCCCTCACGAATAAAATCATCCAACTCGTCATTGTTTAGCATTTTGAAACCGCCGCGTGGTTGCCGGGGGTCGTTCTTATTCCAGCCAACTTCCAGCCAGCCCAGGTTGCCGCCATCCTCTTTGGATGCAGAACAAATGCTATATTTTTCTGCCAGATTCATCAGCATTTTGACTCGAGCCGTTTCCCCAGGGATACTGTCGATCGTTTCCTTGAGCAATTCTGCGACTTCTTTTTTTTCGACCAGAATATGTCGTATCTGAATTTGATGCGTTGCGCCTGCCATGCCAGTTCCTTGTTGAGGAGGTTAAAATTTCTACTAAGTAGGTAATGGGACAATATATAGGATTTGCTTCCAAATTTCCACCCACTCTCCTGGGAGGGAACTGGAAAAAACCCATTAAGCCTCCAAGATTTCTTGCTCGCCACCCTCTAGCAAGGGAAGCAAATGGCAACAGCTTATTAAGCCGAGAAAAATATTTGCTCGCTAGATAAAGCCATTGCTCCTTGGCCCTACGCCTTGCGGGTTGTGCCCGACTTTTATTTCATGTATGTTGCAGGATCTATGTTTGAGAACACACCCAAATTAATTCTGGCGTCACAATCTCCCCGCCGATCAGAACTGTTACGGCAAATTACCGACCAATTTGAAGTGGTTCCCAGTTCAGTGGAAGAAAACCTGGATTGGGGGTTGCGCCCGGAAGAAAATGCCCGGTTATTGGCCCGTGCCAAAGCAGAGAATGTTGCTAAAAATTATCCTGACTGCTGGGTGATCGGTGCCGATACTCTGGTGGCTTTGCACCATGAAATTTTGTGCAAACCCGTGGATGTTCCAGATGCAAAAAGAATTCTTAGTCGTTTGAGCGGTAATGAACATCGCGTCATGACTGGCATTTGTGTTGTCAGTCCGGGAAAAACAATCGACACCGCTGTGACCTCAAAAGTCCGCTTCAAATCCTTAACGGATGAAGAAATATCCAACTATATCCAAACCGGAGAACCGATGGATAAAGCCGGAGCTTACGCTATTCAGGGAAAGGGTAGTTTTATGATCCGCGAATTTTCTGGCTCGGAATCCAATATTATTGGACTCCCCATCGAAGAATTAAAAATCCTCCTGGCAAAAACTCGCTTCCCGCTTACCCCTGTTAACAGATGAACTCATTTTTATACCACGCCTGAACCCTTGATATTTTTCTAAAACACAATCAACCCAGCGAAAAAACCTTGACTTTTCAATAGGGTTGAGCATTTTAAACATCAAAGTTTTTTATAATTTGCTTGCGGATTAAGTCTCTTTGTAATTTAATTTATAAGTAACATCTGATAATCAATGACTGGAAACTAAGAATGCGCCAATTACGAAACAACATGGAGATCCACGGCCGATGCTCAAAGTGTCAGGGTCCGGTTTTTCTGAATAGCAGTATGGACTGGTATGGCAATACCATAATGAGCCTTAATTGCTGGAATGGGCATTACCAGTGGATCAACATAGAAAATATTGAAGCGTCCAAGGACCTCTCTCCTGAAACCAAACGAGATCTTGTTGCTCATATAGGATTTTTTGATTTGTCATGACCTCACGGTGCGCCAGACCCTATTTCCTCTTTTTTTTCATTTTCGCAATCACCTTTCTTCACACTCCCATACATGCCCAGCCGGAAGCTCCTACAGGAATGATCTATATCCCGAAAGGGTATTTCCAAATGGGATCTTCTTCCGGAAAAGAAGATGAAAAACCCATGCATTTTGTTTTCACCTCCGGTTATTTCATCGATAAATATGAAGTGAGCAATAAGGACTATGCGGCCTTCATGCTGGCCACAGAACACCATGCCCCGAAATTCTGGAATGATTCCCGTTTTAACGAGCCAGACCAGCCTGTTGTTGGAGTTAGTTGGCATGATGCCATGGCCTACGCAAAATGGAAGAAGCGAAGACTGCCTACAGAAGCAGAATGGGAAAAGGCCGCACGGGGAAACGATGGTCGCCTTTGGCCCTGGGGAAGAAAGTTTGATAAAGGCTTCAACTTTTTCTTCGTCAATATTTTCGGGGAAAATGATAACTATCCCTACACCGCTCCGGTCAACTATTACCATTCCGGAGTCAGTCCTTTCGGATTATACAATACCGCCGGGAATGTCTGGGAATGGTGCCTGGATTGGTACGATAAAAAATATTATAGCGCCAGCCCTGAAATCAACCCGGAAGGCCCACAGGGACCTTTAAAAATGAAGGTGCTCCGAGGAGGCTCTTGGGTAAATAGTGTTGAAGGAATTAAAGTTGTCAAACGCGCACGTAATTTTCCCCATATAAAAAACGAAATTTACGGATTCCGCACTGCACAATCCTCCCAGTGAGCCAGACCTCCAACAAACTCGCTATCTTCTCCTGGTGCTTGTACGATTTCGCCAACACCATTTTTTCCATGAACGTGATCTCACTGTATTTCGCGTTGTGGGTTACGGTCGATCATAACGGCCAGGATATTTTATACAGCACCGCCCTTTCCCTTTCTATGCTGGCCGTGGCCTTGAGCGTTCCCGTTTTCGGAGCCCTTTCAGACGCTACCGGAAAACGTCGGGCCCCCCTGATCGGACTCACCCTTCTTTGCATTGTTACCACCGCACTGATCGGAACCACAGACCATCTATGGACGGGCCTGATATTGTTCATGGTCGCTAACTACGGATACCAATCGGCATTGGTTTTTTATAACGGTATGCTCCCCTCCATTTCACGAGGCACCCATGTAGGCCTCGTTTCAGGATATGGAGTGGCTCTCGGCTATCTGGGTTCCATACTCGGCATGGTGCTGGTGAAACCGTTTGTCGAGTCGGGCGGGCGCTCCTCAGCCTTTCTTCCCACCGCTGGTTTACTATTATTCTTTTCCCTGCCCTGCTTCCTGTTTGTTAAAGATCATGAAACCCGGACAGCTCCCTTTTTCCGCATCAAGGAAGCGTTCAATACTCTCAAGGCAACTTTTCTTCGCGCCCGGAAATACCATTCTTTGTTCCGGTTTATTCTGATCCATTTCCTGGTTCTCGATGCGGTGAACACCATTATCGCTTTCATGTCGGTGTATGCCAGCAAGGTAATCGGATTCAACGATGGACAAATCATTAAATTTTTGATCTCCTCAACAGCAGGAGCAATGATCGGATCATTGATCATCGGCATTCTGGTTAAGCGAAAAGGAACCATCTGGTCCTACTGGCTTGTATTGGGACTCTGGATCGTTTCTCTTTCGTTGACTGCCGTAAGCCAGAGTGAATCCCTATTTTGGCTGGTAGGCCCCATCGCCGGAGTAGGAATGGGAGGCGTTTGGGTAGTCAGTCGAGCTTTTATTGTCGAGCTGTCTCCCCCTGAAAAAGTCGGTGAATTTTTCGGATTGTATGGACTCGCTGGCAAAGCGGCCTCTATATTAGGCCCCATGCTTTGGGGGGGAGTCGTCTGGGCTTTGAATACAACAGGAACGCTTAAATACAGGGTTGCCGTAACGGTACTATTGGGCATCATAATTGTAGCGGCCTTCCTCTTCCGCGGTCTGACCCAACAACTGAAACCTCAATAAATCGGTTGACATAGAGGAGTTGAATGATTAGTTTTAATGGCATCTCTTAAACTTTTAAATCCCCATTTGTTGAATGCATCGTACAGAAAGGGTTACCCGCATGAAACGATTTGTTTGCTTAAGTATATATTTGTTCCTGTTTGGTACAGGTCTCTTTATTTCCGCCATTCCTGTAAATGTTTGGGCTCATACCGGCCATAAGCACGATGAGTTAAAAATCAAACTTCCCAAAGTGGTGGCCCAGGTCAATGGTGTGGATATCAGTGGTGAAGCTATTTCCCGCGAATTGAAAAAGGCCGCAAAACAATACAAGAAACGCGGTATGCCTCTCAATACAGATCAGGAAAAAGCGGCCGCAAAACAACTGATTGAAGACGAAATCGGACGCATCCTGCTGGTCTTGAAGGCTAAAGATTCGGGAATTAAAATAACAAAAAATATGTTGGAAAAGCGGATTCAGGAAGTGCAAGCCAAGTTCAAGTCTGAGGCTGTTTTTGCTCACAAACTTGCTGACCGGGGTATGAACCTCGAACAATATAGAGCCGAGCTGGAAACGGACTCATATATTGACCAGATCATAAAAAAAGAAATCGAACCTAAAATCCAGATCTCTGAAAATGAAACTCGGGACTATTACGAAAAAAATAAAAATAAGTTCACCAGTCAGGAACAAGTCAAAGCCAGCATCATCCTGCTAAAATTTAATCCATCAGAAGGGAAAGCCGGAGAACAGAAAACCCTCAAAAAGTTTCAATCTATTCTCGATCAAGCCCGTAGTGGTACTGATTTTTCGGCATTGGCCAGGAAATTTTCCCAGGACAGCTTGGCATCCCTGGGAGGGGACTTGGGATACTTCACTCGCAAGCAAATGCTTCCGGCTTTCAGCGATAAGGCTTTTAAAATGAAGGTAGGCGAAGTCAGTGAAGTTTTTCGCACCGGGCACGGATTCCACATCCTTAAAGTCACAGATAAAAAACCGGCGGGAACCAGTCCTTTTGAAGCTGAAAAAGCAAAGATCAAAACTTTTCTCAGCCAAAAGAAAGTTTCACAAGCCACCCGTGACTACATCGAAATCCTGAAAAAACAGGCAAAAATAAAAAATTATTTCTAGATAACTAAATCATTCGTGATACCGAAGGGGTACAATCCGTCCAAGAATACATCGCTGTCTCGGAAAACTATTAATTCAGGTGGGGCTGTCCTCTCCCATACAGGGAGAGGATAGAGGATTTATTTTTTCTTGGATTTTCCGCCGTCAATCTGGCTGAGTTTGCGCTTAATGGTTTTTTGCTTATCTTTGTCAAAATCGACTTTAAGATAAACCGTTTTGGGAAATACTTTATCTACTGTCGCGTCTTTTTTCTTTCCAGCAAAATCAATTTTAATCTTATCTCCTGCTTTCATAGCTCCACCTCTTCCAAATATTCAAAAAACCTATTTCTATCCGGCATATCCGCAACTAAAGCGACCTATATGCTTTGAAAAAGTTGAGATTAGAGGAAAACTTCCAGCGAGTCAATTTTTTCTTACTTCTTAGCAATGGCTCTGTCCAATTGCAAACCATCATGAGCTATTGGCCCCACGCCGGGTGGGTGGTACAATCTGGAAAATTTCAGAAAGTCCTGCCCAGATGAATACCCAGACCCAGATGGAAATCGAATCCTTTGACGCAAAAGCTTCCACCGAAAAGCCATATGCTGAGGTGGTGTTTAACCTGCCTCTCCGGGACCCGTTTACTTATATCATTCCTCCGCAATTGTTGGGGAAGGTCCGAGTCGGCATGCGGGTTCTCGTGCCTTTTGGCAGAAGACGCATTACCGGGGATGTGATCAACCTTGCGGAAAAATGGGATAAGCCCATAGCCCTCAAGACCATCGCCGAGCTTCCGGACATCGAACCAGTCTTGAGTGAAGAAATACTAACTCTCACCCGTTGGTTGGCCGACTATTACCAATCCGCATGGGGTGAGGCCATCAGTTCTGCTCTCCCAGCTGGACTTGATAAGGTAGGCTATCAACTTGTCAAGTCGGTTCGCATTGCCAGCGACCTGCCTACAGAGGAAGAAATAGAACAACTTCTCAAACGCAGTCCCAAACAAAAAAGTGTGTTCAATCTCGTTCGGCAAAAAGAAATCCATCTAACGGAGTTGGAAACTCTGATTCCAGGGGGCAAATCCGCCCTCCGCGGTCTTAAGGAAAAAAAGTTGGTGGAAGTTTTTACCGAGAAAAAAGAACGCCAGGCTTGGGTTCCTGAAGGCACCATGGACCAGCCATTCGGTACCCACCTAACCTTTACACCTGAACAGGAAACCGTATTCAAGGAGCTCTCCTCAGCAATTGATGAAGGCAACTTTCAATCTTTTCTGCTTCATGGAATTACGGGAAGCGGTAAAACAGAAATATATATCCGATGTATCCAACGCATTCTGGAAAAAGGTAAAACCGCAATCATGATGGTTCCTGAAATCTCCCTGACACCGCAAACGGTAAAGCGTTTTCGTCAGCGTTTTGGAGATCGAGTTGCAATTTTACATAGTGGCTTATCGCAAACCGAACGCTATCTGGAGTGGAAAAAAATCTATGAGGAAAAGGTGTCGATCGCCGTCGGCGCCCGGTCGGCGGTATTTGCGCCCTTTAAAAATCTGGGCATAATAGTTATAGATGAAGAGCACGATGGCTCTTACAAACAGGACTCCAATCCCCGCTATCACGCTCGGGATACTGCTGTCATGCGTGCCCGGTCGGCCAACGCAGTCGTCCTTATGGGATCAGCCACCCCTTCCATGGAGTCCGTTCATAATACCCGGTTAAAGAAATATAAATATTTATCTTTGAAAAGCCGGATCGGTGAAAGCCTTCTGCCCATTGTGGGCATGGTAGACATGAAGCGTGAGCGCAAAGAATTCAAAAATTTTGCCATGCTTTCCGGTGTTTTGCGTAGTGCGATTCGCGACAGACTTTCCCGTAGTGAACAGATTTTCCTTTTTCTCAATCGCCGTGGAACAGCGCGATTTGTATTTTGCCCTGACTGTGGTTACGTATTAGAATGTAACCATTGCAGTGTCACTCTCACCTTTCACGGCACCGAGGACCGGCTACTCTGCCATTATTGCAATTTCAAGGCACGAATGCCCAACCATTGCGTGGAATGCCATGGAGAAGTGATTCGTTTTAGTGGTTTTGGAACCCAAAAACTGGAGGAAGAAGTAAAAAAACTATTTCCACAGGCCCGAACAACTCGAATCGATAGAGACACCACTCGGGGACGCGACTCTTTCTCCGCTATGCACCGGGATATGAATGCGGGGAATATCGACATCCTCATCGGCACCCAAATGATAACCAAAGGACATGATTTCCCCAACGTCACACTGGTCGGGGTGATTCATGCAGATTTAGCTTTGAACATACCCGACTTTAGATCCTGCGAGAGAGCTTTTCAGTTGTTGACTCAGGTTGCAGGGCGGGCAGGGCGCGGAAAAGTTCCGGGAAAAGTAATTATCCAGACTAACAATCCCGATCACTATATGTTTGAGTTTGTTAAAGAACATGATGTGAACGCTTTCCATGAAAAGGAATTAGAGTTGCGGCGGCAACTCAATTATCCTCCATTCACCCGACTTGTAGCTATTGAACTTGTCAGCGATAATGAATCGTTGGTAAAGAGCACCTCTGAAAAACTGGGCCGTGCTCTTACCCGGCAGGCCACTCGCAAAAAAGGAGTAGAAATATTAGGACCTTCTAAAGCGGCTTTATATCAGATTCAAAACAAGTTCCGCTGGCATGTGATCTTACGGGGTCAGAATATGCAGAGTCTGCAAAATATTCTGGCAGACAGCCGGGAACTCCATGAACTCAAATCTGCATCAAGTGCAAAACTCAAGATCTCTGTCGATGTCGATCCCTTCAACCTTCAATGAATTCGGTTTGGCAAAACTCCATTAACCTTACTTTGAATATACATCCATGAAAATTATTCGATCCATGTACGATTGGGTCCTGCATTGGGCTGCTACCCCCTATGCGCTCCCGGCTTTATTTTTTGTCTCATTTGTTGAGTCTTCATTTTTCCCCATTCCGCCTGATGTTTTATTGATCGCCATGACAGTAGCAGTCCCGGCGCTATGGATCAGGTTTTCCTTCTTTTGCTCCATCGCATCCGTTTTGGGAGGCATGTTTGGTTATTTTATCGGGTATCAGTTCATGGACCTGATTGGCAACCACATTGTGGAGTTTTACCATTTGCAGGCCAAGTTTGAGAAAATTGGCGGTCTCTATGACGAGCATCAGGCTTGGGCCGTTGCCGCCGCAGGCTTCACCCCTTTGCCTTATAAAATTTTTACCTTGGCGGCAGGAGCTTTCAAAATCAATTTCCCGACCTTTGTTCTGGCATCGGCAATCAGCCGTTCAGCCCGATTCTTTTTGGTTGGATTTATCATTTATAAATTTGGACCTCCGATCAAGGTAATCATCGAAAAATATTTCAATATATTCAGTATCGTATTTTTCATCCTTCTCGTTCTAGGGTTTTATTTATTAAAATTTGTACTTTGATGGGGACCTGCTATGAGTGAGCATTGCGTACTATTCATCACCGTTGGGTCAAAAGAGGAAGCGGATAAAATAAGCCGGGGATTGGTCGAAGACAAACTGGCCTTTTGTGTCAACACCGTTCCAGGAATTCAGTCGACCTACCACTGGGAAGGAAAACTCCATATTGATAAAGAATTCCTTTTGATCGTAAAAACCCGGAAAGACCGCTACGATGCTTTGGAAACCTGGGTCAAAATTAACCACAGCTATGAGGTACCAGAAATCATCGCCCTGCCTATCGAGCAGGGACTCCCTGCATACTTGACGGGAATTGATAACTGGGTCACCCATAAGGACTTATAAGAAATGGCCCATATCCATTTAAAAAATGATTGGGAGATTTCAGAAAATCTGGCCACACCAGAATCGGTATACCTGCGCAGGCGGGAGTTTTTGAAAGGCACAGCGATAACCACCGCCGCCACCGTTGGGGCTCTTTATGGTTGTGGCCCTTCCACCCCCCCGAAAAATCTTCCTAAAGTGGAATGGAGCGAACTGGATAAATCCATCTATCCCGCAAAAATTAATTCGACTTATGAGTTGGATCGACCCTTGACCCCGGAAAATATTGCCTCTTCCTACAATAATTTTTATGAATTTGGATCCGACAAAACCGACCCGGTGCAATACGCCCAAAAACTCAAAATCCGCCCCTGGACGATTCAGGTAAATGGATTAGTCAACAAACCAAAGACTTTCGATGTCGATGACCTGCTTAAATCAATGCCCATTGAAGAACGTGTTTGCAGACTACGATGTGTGGAAGCCTGGGCCATGGCGGTGCCCTGGACGGGGTTCCCGTTAAAGGAACTGCTTAAACAAGTCGAACCCAAACCTGAAGCAACCCATATCAGACTTGAAACTTTTTACACCCCCTTCACTGCCCAGGGCCAGTTGGCATTTTGGGAACCCTGGCCTTATGTAGAAGGGTTAACAATCAAGGAAGGCATGAACGAATTGGCATTTTTAGCCACTGGAATTTATGGACATCCGCTATCCAAACAACATGGCGCCCCGATCCGTCTTGTGGTCCCCTGGAAATATGGATTCAAGAATATCAAATCTATCGTAAAGATAGAGTTGGTCAACTACCGCCCTGCAACATTCTGGAATACACTGCAAGGACTGGAATACGATTTCACCGCCAATGTGGACCCGCGGATTCCCCACCCACGCTGGCCCCAAACCCGTGAGAAAATGATCGGTACCGGAGACATTCGCCCGACCCTTATCTATAACGGTTATGAAAAATTTGTCGGCAACTTATATTCATGAGGAACATGATGCCATCTAAAATAATTGGTTTTATAATTTTCGTTCTGCTTCTTTTCCCCCTCACTGCATGGTCGATAGGAGAAGATGGAAAGACAAAGGATGAAAAACACATCTATACCGTTATCGAATTCGAGTCCACCTTCATGAACCGTAGAAAAGAAAAAGTGCTGAAGGTTCTTGGTGAGCCAGACAATAAATGGGAGCATCAAGATAAAGAAGTTTGGAAGTACTTTCAAATCATTACAGATCAGGAAAAACTATGGGATCAGAATCTCATGTTCGATTTCGGCAGGGTCAACGCAATGTGGCCCACTAAGCCCGTCCGAGCGGCCGGTGGCAATGGGCAATCCACTGGGCTTGGGGCCGAGGACTAACCCTAGGCTTAACAGACCAGCAAAAATTGCTCGTCATTGCGACGCGTAGCAAATCAATCCAGAAAAACTCTGGATTATATCCAAATCGTTTATCAGCCCATACCTAGCAGGATGTTGAAAAACCAGCCTTAAAAATATTTGTTTTGAATATCTGCTGAGTTCATCGAAGCATACACACTAGCTTAAAGATTTTCCTGCCCTTCGAGGACCTCAGGGTGACAATTTTTTCAATCATAAATATTTTTTCAGCACCCTGTTAGCGGCGGTCAAAAAACATTTGAATTTGTGCGCCCATGAAACCAGCAATGGCTCCTCCGCTTCCTGCGGCGATGATGAGGATATCCCTGTCACCGGTACGGTACCCAAAAAAGGCCCCAATTAAAACTCCCAGACAAACGATAACCATAAAAAGCCTACCCCCCAACCAGCCGACAAACCCACCTATCACTAAACCTAAAAGCCCTGCTATAGTCATTAAAAGCGGACTGTGCACCACCCAGCCCATAGCAAGTCCGGTCATGCCCATCAACCCCATCCCCAGATAAATTTCACTTTTGCTTTTCGAATTGGGCATACAAGATTTTCTAAAAATGAAAATAAGTCACTTATGCTAAAGTTGTATCATGAAAGCCATAATAGCAAATTTGCTCACCGTCTTTTTGTTTATCCCCCATCCTGCCCAGGCATTTCGTGTTGGCGCTTTAAAAAATCCAGCAAGTTTTATTGTTGATCCGGCTTTGGGGAATTATTTCATCTCCAACATCAACGGTAACCCCGCAAGCCGAGACAATAATGGCTTTATAGTAAAACTCGATCCATCCAGGAAAATCCTGTTTGTCATCCGTGGAGGAGACCCACAAGTAACTCTACATGCCCCAGATGGACTGGCACTAAAAGGAAATGTCCTTTATTTAGCAGACATCGATTCTTTGCGTTGGTTTGACAAAAATAATGGGGCACCGCTCGGCCATATTGATTTGACCGGACTCGGGGCGAAACAATTGAGAGGTTTGGCATTCGATGATGAGGGGAACCTATACATTTCTGATGTGCTGGCGAATACCATCTATAAAGTTGAAACCAAAAATGATCACAAAATTTCTATTTTCAGCAAAGACAATCGCCTGGGTAATCCAACCGGGGTAGTTTACGATTCCATACGCAAAAGATTGATTGTAGTGACCCGAGCCACAGGAAGAATTTGGGGGATTGGGTTGGATGGAAAAATCATACCCGTCATTCACACAAAAAAAGTATTTAAAAATCTAAGTGGAGTGGATTGGGACCGCGAGGGAAACCTGCTGGTCTCTGATCGTGTAGAAGGGAAAATCTATAGAATCCGAAATTTTTACCAGGTAGAAACCGTTCGGGAAAATATTCTGACTCCGGCAGGCATTTCTTTTGACTATGTCCACAACCTTATTCTCGTGCCATCCTCAAAGGGCAATCTAGCTTTCACGATTCCCTAAAAAAAATCCCCCTGCCGTTTAAAACGGAGGGGGACGAACAGCCATTTTCTACTACAGATTTTTGAAAACCTCATCCAGGCTTGTTCTGGCATCGCCAAACAACATTCGCGTGTTCTCTTTGAAGAACAACGGATTCTGCACTCCGGCATAACCTGTTGCCATTCCGCGTTTCAACACGATGGTGGTTTTACCTTTCCAGGGTTCCATCACCGGCATACCGGCGATCGGGCTATCTGGGTCCGTTTGCGCTGAAGGATTAACAATGTCGTTGGCCCCAATGACGATCGAAACATCAATTTTAGGAAAATCATCGTTGATTTCATCCATTTCAAAAACGATGTCATAGGGCACCTTGGCTTCGGCCAGTAAAACATTCATGTGCCCCGGCATTCTGCCGGCAACGGGATGGATGCCAAACCGCACATTAATTTTTTTAGACCTGAGAGTTTTAGTGATTTCATTAACGATGTGCTGTGCCTGCGCCACCGCCATGCCATAACCCGGAATGATCATGACTTCTTTGGACTCCGCCAACAACGCGGCTACCTCGGGAGCTTGTAGGGCAACCACTTCACCCTGCTCTTCCACTGAGGCCGAAGAGGAGCCCCCACCTGTGGTTGTACCGAATCCACCGGCAATAACCGATAAAAATTTTCGGTTCATTGCTCGACACATGATGTAACTGAGGATGGCACCACTACTACCTACCAATGCTCCGGTAACAATGAGCAAATCGTTGCTGAGCATGAATCCTGTTGCAGAAGCCGCCCAACCGGAATAACTGTTTAGCATGGATACCACTACCGGCATGTCCGCCCCACCGATGGCCATGACCATATGAATCCCGAACAAAAGCGCGATTCCTGTCATGATCAATAGTGGCGTGAGTCCCCCGCCAGCCGCCGATTGATCCACAAACATTTTACATAAATAGATGGAGCCTAGTAGCAAACCCAGGTTCATCCAATGCCGGCCCGGTAATAACATCGGGTTGCCACCAATTTTGCCACTCAGTTTTCCAAACGCGATAACAGAACCCGATAAGGTAATAGCACCAATGAGGATTCCTAAATAAGTTTCCACATCATGAATGGTCAACTCTATCCCGGTGTAATGTTGCAATCTTCCCGGGTCCATGAAATTGGCGAATCCAACCAAAACTGCGGCAAGCCCTACAAGGCTGTGCAACATAGCAACCAGTTCAGGCATTTGTGTCATTTGCACCCGCTTGGCCAAAACCAAGCCAATGCTTGAACCCAACAGCAGACCACCAATGAGTATCCCCAGGTTAGCTGTTACGGCAGACATCGTGGCGATCAGAGCCACGGCCATGCCAATCATTCCGAACAGGTTGCCGCGTCTTGCAGTCTCCTGATTGCTCAACCCACCCAATGCCAAAATAAATAAAATTGTTGCCCCTACATAAGAGGCGGTTACAATCCCTTCACTCATCTTCGCCTCCTATCTACGAAACATTTCAAGCATGCGACGCGTTACCGCGAATCCGCCTGTGATATTAATAGATGTAATCAACACTGCAAATCCGGCCACCCATACGATCGCCTGTTCCTCTGAACTGATCTGCAATAGAGCACCGATAATAATAATACTGCTGATGGCATTGGTCACACTCATAAGTGGAGTATGTAACGCCGCTGACACATTCCAGATCACCATATAGCCAACAAAGCAGGCCAGTACAAATACTGTAAAGTGAGCCATGAACGATGCTGGAGCAACCGCACCTAATCCGAACAAGGCCAAGGCTCCCACCCCAAATGTAATCAGGGGACCCATTGCCGAGGGTTTTTCTTCTTCTTTAGGTTTTACCTCGGCAGGTTTTTCAGCCGGTTTTGCCGGTGCCGCCGAAAGTTTTGGCGCAGGGGGCGGAAAAGTAATTTCTCCTTCTTTCACCGCCGTTGCTCCTCGAACCACCTCGTCGTCAAAATCGACTTTGGCGTTACCATCTTTTTCCTTGGTCATGTCTGTGAGCAGGTGGCGCAGATTTGTGCCATATAACTGACTGGCCTGTGCCGCCATGCGGCTGGGCAAGTCGGTGTATCCAATAATGGAAACCCCATGCTTCTTGACCACTTTTCCGGCTTCAGACAGTTTGCAGTTACCGCCCTGTTCGGCGGCAAGGTCAACGACCACGCTACCGTCTTTCATGGCGACAACATGTTCTTCCAAGATCAGCTCTGGTGCAGGTTTGCCCGGAATCAACGCCGTTGTAATAATAATATCTACTTCTTTCGCCTGTTCAGCAAAGAGGGCCATTTCTGCTTCGATAAATTCTTTACTCATCACCTTCGCATATCCACCGGTGCCCGAACCCTCTTCTTCAAAATCAAGTTCCAGGAACTCCGCGTCCATGCTCTCGATCTGCTCTTTCACTTCTGGTCGGGTATCAAAAGCCCGCACAATGGCACCCATGCTTTTTGCCGTACCTATTGCGGCCAACCCAGCCACCCCTGCACCGATCACCATAACTTTCGCAGGGGGCACTTTGCCCGCCGCAGTAATCTGTCCGGTGAAGAACCTACTAAAATGTTGAGCGGCCTCAACCACAGCGCGATAACCTGCGATATTCGCCATCGAACTGAGCGCATCCATTTTCTGAGCACGCGATATTCGCGGTACCATGTCCATCGCTAAAGCAGTAACTTTTTTATCAGCTAATTTTTGCAGTAATTCAGGATTTTGCGCCGGCCAAAGAAACGAAATTAAAATTTGGTTCTCTTTGAGCAGGTCCACCTCTTCGGTGTTCAGATCTGGATTGAGCTCAGGTCCTCGCACTTTCAAAATAATGTCGCTTTCATCCCAGACCTCTTTTGCATTTTTGACAACCGTCACACCTGCCTCGACATAGGACGCATCTGAAAAATGCGCACCCGCACCGGCACCTGATTCAATCACGATTTCAAAACCCAGTTTGATGATCTGTTTCGCGACCTCCGGGGTAGTCGCCACTCGTTTTTCGCCAGCATGAACTTCTTTAGGAATACCAATCTTCATCGTATTTCTCTCTCAGTAAAGAATGGGTTGGGGGATCATTAAAGCGCATAAGACTACCATAAAATTGCAAATTTTTCTAACCCCTTAGCAGGGGAGGCTTATAGCAGGGACTCGTTTAGCCGAGAATACGGTTACCAGCACAAAATACTACAGCAAACTGGCCCCGTCCCCCTGGGCGGTGGTTAGTCATCCTGATCGTCAAAGAGGTTGGAAGCAAGGCTTTTTCTGGCTGTGCGGGCTTCCTGGTCTGCGCGGGTGATGCCTCCATCGTAGTCGTTGTAGTCCACGAACTGCAGGATCGGTTCCATCTCAGGATGGCGCTTTAGATAGAGGCGCGCCATCATCTGCGCGGTTCGCCGGTATTTAGGGTGTCCGGCTTTCTGGGTACGCAGTTCCACAAGATGCCCCAACTCCCTGAGATTCATGCCCACATTCCAGCGGATAAAGTGATTGAACAACGTTGCATATTGGGCCTCTTGCTCCATACCGGCCCGTTTCAGGTCGCGATGTAAAGATTCAGTACGCTCAAAACATTCCTGCACATCCTGGCCCATGCCAATCTCATCAACTTCTTCTGGCACCGAATAACCCAAATCTATCCCCAAGTCCTGCCTTTGCTGAGTGAGCATTCGGTGACGTTGCAGGTCTCGGTACTCAGCGAATCCTGCAAGAATATCAAACTGAATAGGATAACCATATTCCAATCCCCTGCCGGGACGATCACGCTTGCTCTGCCGCGAACCGATATAGGTTGCAAAAATTTGTTTTTTTCGTTCTTCAGGTAAGGGCTTCAGCATTTCACGAATTTGGCGGGAAGAATGACGGACATATGGGAAAACCATATTCGACAGCAGATTGACCCACTGGGCTTCTGGACTATCTTCCAACAATTCTACTTCGGCTGAGGTTTCAATT
>Ga0233439_10001597_pt1 | contig 28315 bp, 28 predicted proteins | sample SI_123_September_6_FD_182713 | JGI IMG/M metagenome (GOLD analysis project Ga0233439, IMG submission 182713) | Seawater microbial communities from Saanich Inlet, British Columbia, Canada - SI_123_September2016_100_MG | ecosystem: Environmental > Aquatic > Marine > Inlet | place: Canada: British... | reverse complement strand
GACAAATCTGTTCCGGACCAAAGCATTGCTTTAGCGACTTTCCCCATTAAAGAAATGATAATCGCAGTAACTATATAAATTGCTCCAAAAGCAATTAATTTAGACAGGGGTTTGCTGGGAATGCTTTCCATCAAAACTTGCGCAAAAGTGTTTTGATATTTGACAGCCATTAAATATCCCCCAACGTAGGAGATTAGAGAGAATATCTCTCTTACAAATCCTTTCATTAAGGAGAAAATCAGGCTGAAGCCGAGAACAACCGCAACAAATATATCAAAAGATGTCATTAGAACTTGTTCTCCAATTCTATTCCTGTGGAAGAAATATATTTAATGTCTCTAATCAAACCAAAAAGCATTTTAAATGATGACGTAAATTGGGCGGGATTCAAAGACACTTCTTTCTGGACTTTAGATAAGCTGAAAAAAGCACCTTCACTGATTTCTTCCTGATTTATTATAATCTCAGCATCCGTTACGCAAGAGTAGACTTGAACATGTTCATTATAAGTTTCCTGGCAAGCTGAAATTTTCAAGGAAGTTTTCAAGTTAGCTTTCAAGCTAAGTTCTTCCCAGAGTTCGCGATGAGCGCATTCATCGTAGGATTCCCCTGCATCCACATGCCCGGCTGATGAAGTGTCCCATAACCCCGGGTTCTCATCCTTGCAAAGAGCACGTTTTTGCAAAAACAATTCATTCCTGGAGTTAAAAACCAGAATGTGAACGGACCGATGTAGTAAATTTCTTTTATGAATCTGTTTGCGACTTGCTGTCCCTATTACCCTATCATTTTCATCAACTACATTATAAATTTCATTTTCTACATTCATAAAGCTCTTATTCAGTCATTACCTTGTTGGGGACGCAAATAGCTTAATTGACGAGGAAATTCTCCTTCTTCACAATAATTATTCTGAGCAAGTATTTTAACGTCATTGATGGCCTGCTTGGACCCTTCCATAACAACTTTTTTATAGCCTTTGTCTGCTAGAACACCTCCAGCCTGTAATAAGCTCATAACTGATTTAGCGTTAAATTTTTCTTCATCAATAATCATATGCAGTTCGCCTTCATGATGTCTCGCAATTAATGAGATGAAAGTTGAAGGCCTAGCGTGAAAACCTAAGGGCTGGGGAATAAGCACCTCTGCACGGACATTTTCCACAAACTTCAATAAAATATCCTTCACTATCTTGTCCCCCTCGTGAAGGTAAAACATGCTGTAATGAAAAGCAAAGTTGAAAATTTGCCCCAATAAGATCTCTTTATTCACAACTTTTGAGATTTTTTGTCTACACTCACCATGACGAATATCATCTTCATGGCGTTCATAGAAGTGACACAGCCAAAGAACAACCTCAAGAAGATGAAGAGGCATGGAAATATAACCCCTCATATTTTTTAAATCCCCTCGAGTCTGTTCCAGTTTGGTGTTTTTGACATAGGTGTCATATTCAGACTGCACACTATGTACCAACTCTTTAAACATTCGCACCAGTTTTTCATCCAATTTAGAGGGAATAATATGGCGGAACACTTCAAGATCTTTATTCCTTTTAAACCCAATTTCGTTAACCATTTTCGCAACTTTTCTATATTTTTGGCACAGGTCTATAATTCTCTCCTTCTCCTCCTTTACCTCATCTTCTAAAATAGTTCTTGGAAGGCGTTTATTTGATTCAATTTCAGAAAACTCATCCAATGCCAACGATCCTTCAGAAATTTCCAAACCGTTTACTTGGCCGGACTTAACCACCTCGGTTCTTAATCCTAATATTGATGCATTCAGAAAATCCAAAGCTTCGTAGGCAGAATCATGAAAAGCTTGAGCCTTTTCCTCAGATTCGCCAAGATTATAATAAGGATATCGATCTAAAAGATGCTTAATATAAAATGCGGCAATGGAAAGATTACGTATACAAGCAACATATTCTGAGAAAAAGGACCATGTTTTATTTTCACGGGCCCCATGTTCATCCAGAACGCTTTCCAAATACTCCGTTTCCTGGATAAGGGTGGAATAATATTTTCGGGAAATTTCCTTTTTGGCCTTTATTTTTTCACATAACAAGGCACTAACATTAAGGAATAGTCTGGAGGGTTCCTGAACAATGTGTAGAAACTCATCTTCAGGAATAATTTGAATGAGTGATTTTGCTTCCATCTTTTTACCGCTTAAAGGAATGTTATTAAAAAATAAACGGAACCACTGCCACGGATAGCAATACTGAAGTAGTATACCCGGATAAAGGGTGGGTTAAAAGGCTACAGATTTGGCCAAAATATTTTTTGGAAGGTATTTTTGCCAGATTTCAATATGAGAATCCGGCCCGGAGGGAATGTTAAAAGGAACGAATTGATAATCTGGCTTTCTTGGAGGGCGATGCAACTTCATATCTACTTCCAAAGGAGTTCGGTCCCCTTTTTTGAGGTTGCAAGTTTTACAAGCAACAACGATATTCGTCCAATTAGTTTTGCCTCCTCGAGACTTAGGAACTACATGGTCTACCGTAAGAAAATGGTTGGACTCTCCACAATATTGACAGGTGTAATTATCTCTTCTTAAAATATTTTTCTTACTAAATGCCAAGCCTTTTTTGCGATTTCGATTAACCATTTTCAACACCCGCACCACAGTAGGAAGTTTGAAACTAGTCGATGGGGTACGGACAAAATAGCCAGCACTTTCCAATTCTTCAGCCCTGCCACCAAAAACCATGGTTATAGCATGACGCGCACTGCAAAACTGGAGTGGCTCATAGGAATAATTCAACACTAGTATTTTAAACGAATCGAGCATGGTTCCAAACCTCACAAATCTGAAATAACTTGATTTAGTTTAGCAAATCCCTATCCGCGATAATCCAAAAAATTTTACTCTTTCCTTCATTACCCTGTCAATAAAAAGGAGTTGGCAAAAGATTTCATAGAATATTTCCGACACCCAGCCTATTCTGTGGGTCAAGACAATGTTTTATCTTATATAATTCCTTCAAGCCATTTGGACCCACCATTTTTGCGAAATACTCCTTTTTCAATTTGCCAATTCCATGTTCAGCAGAAATTGTGCCGCCCCATAATAAAATTTGATTTACAAAAGTATCGTAAATAATTTTCGCTTTATCCTTTTGGGATTTCTCAGGCAGAAGGTTTATATGCAAGTGGTTATCGCCTAGATGTCCAAAAACAATGTGATCCACATTGCTATTATTTAAAGTTTGTCGATAAAATTGCATCATGGGTAAAAAATATTCATCTGGAACAGCCATATCTGTCCCTAACTTCACTCTTCCTGCCCTGCTATTTTCCTCGTTTATGAGCACCGGCAGGTCATGCCTGAAATCTTGAAACATCTGCACATCTTTTGGTCCCTGAGCAAACCAAGAGTCCTCTAATATAATATTTTCAGCATTTAAAAATTCATACCAATTCTCTAGAATCAAATCATAGTCATCCTTTTTTCCTACATTCTGCTCAAAATACAACCCAGCTTGGGAATAATCAGGAATATTTTTATATTTGGTCTTTAATCTTTTTAGTGCGTTGTGATCAAAATATTCCAGAGAACAAGGATCAATGTATTGATGATCCTTGGATTTGATTTTTGGAATCAGCTCCCAGCAAGAGTGCTCCTCTTCAAAAAATAAGACCCCACTCACAAAATCATTGGGTCTTGCAACTACTCGCAGGATTATGTCTGTGAAAATTGCCAGTGTTCCATCAGACCCAATAAAAAGGTCAAGCCAGTCCATACCAGGCTGTACAAAATAACCTGCCGCATTCTTGCATATTGGACTTTGGTATTTGATATCTGGAAACTTTATTTCACTACCATCTGTAAACGTGAGCGGTTCAGAAATTTTTAATCCACGTTTAAGAGAAGTTTTCCGGCCATCCACCAAAATCATTTCAATCTCTTCTACGTAATCACGAGTCACTCCATATTTATAGCTACGTGACCCGGAAGCGTTGGTTGCGAGGTTTCCCCCCAACGATGCCCATGTTTCGGTAGGATTGGGCGGATAAAACCATTCTGTCGGTGCCAAAAATTTTTGTAATTCATTTAAGGTCACTGCGGGGCCAACCTGTATCTTATCCTGACCTCGTTGACAAATATCATTTAACCGCTCCAGTGAAACAATAATACCTCCAGATGGAATGCGGGAAGCGGTCAATCCTGTACCAGCACCAGCAATAGTTATGGGCCGGGTTTCATTTTTCAGGAAATCAGCTAATTCCTCAGAAGATTCCGGAATGATAACCTCCTCTGCACTTCCACCGGAAAAATTAGAAGCATCCTTTAAATAGGGGGCTATGAATTCCAATTTGGTTTTTCGAATCATTGCAAATTCACGATACTAGAGGCGAGAAGATTCCATTAATCCATCCGCTTGGGGGGGCAAAAATCCTTGATAGCCGTTATGTCTTTCTATGAGCTCCAAAACTGTGTAGGCATGACCCTTTTGGATTTCTGGTTTGGTAAAGATCTGTCTTAAGTCTGTATTCTTAGCCCCAACAATCTCACCTGTAAATTCAATTTCACGGATTTTCATTTTTTGAATCGCATGCTCAATATCATGAACCAATATAGCAATGTGATGGAAACATTGATCTCCATGCTTATTAACCCAATTAGGAATCAGGCTGGATTCACCGCGTTCTCCCACAAAGGCTTGGTCCACAAATAAACTCGGATAGCCCGGTTTTCTAAATACCTTGGCCCACCAACTATCAAATTCCAAAACTCCTAATACCTTATCCTCATTAAAACCAAGGCCAAGAAATTCTTTAGCGCGTGTGTTTACATCAAGTGTACGTATCGTACAATGATCGATTAACGGCATTAATCCCACGCCACAATTAGAAAGTTCATCTTCTAAAAGTTTTGCGGCTTTGTTTTCAGACAAAAAATAATCGATATATTTTGTAAAAAAGGTATCGACTTGTTGGCTATCGGATATCATTTGGGGTCATCCAGCGATGAATTTTTCTTTTCTGCGTCCTGCCGGCGTTCAGCTTCTATTTTAGGTTGGTTATGGATAAATTTTGCATATTTAATCATTAGGACCATCATCCCTACAGCTAAGCCCGCGGCCAATATTAAAAATAAGTTGTCCACACCTTCTCCTCTCATTGAAAAAAGTTAATATTATTGTAGCATTCCTATAAAGACCTTTAAAGGTTCAGAACCATTCCATAGTCCAGCTTGACAGGAGACCCAAAGCCTAAGTATTCTGCAAGTAACTAGGAATCACAACTGCGGAGGATTTCCGCCAAACCCGCTAGTTTAAGGAATATATATTGAATACAACAACAAAAAAAACAATCGAAATTAATGGGGTCACTCTGCACCTGAGTCAATCAGATACAACACAGTCTGAGTGGATCGGGCAGGAGGAAGTCCTCAAACAGATTCAAGCCTGCTGGATGGTTGTCTCCGAAAAGGACTTTCCTCTTTCGCCAAGAATAACTGGAATGCCAGGAACAGGGAAAACCACTCTGGCTATGGTGGCGGCGAACCAAAGAAAGCAACCCTTGTACATTTTTCAATGCACCAGTGACACACGGCCTGAAGATCTTCTGATCACTCCGGTTCTTTCAGAGAAAGGAAAGATTTCTTATCATGCTTCTCCTCTGGTATGCGCCATGATCGAAGGCGGAATCTGCATCCTTGATGAAGGCAATCGTATGAACGAAAAAAGTTGGGCCTCTCTGGCCCCTCTTCTTGATCACCGTCGTTACGTGGAATCTATCATTGCTGGAATTCAGATTCAGGCCCACAAAGAATTTCGTGCCTGCGTGACGATGAATAATGATGAATCTACTTTCGAAATTCCTGATTATATTCTTTCTCGCTTGCAACCCACCTTGCAAATGACAATGCCAAGTTATCAGGATGAACTAGCCATACTTCGATACCATCTCCCATTTTCCGAGAATGACCTTTTAAAAATGACGGTGGAGTTTTTGCAAAAATCCCATCAGTTGGATCTGGATTTTTCTCCCCGAGATGGCATTCATATCATTCGTTATGCACTAAAACGAATCAGCCAGGAGAAAAATAACCCGTTGGCGAGGGATGAAATATGGCAAGAAGCCGTCAGCAAAGTTTTGGGAGAAGAAGCGCTAGATCTGGATACTCTTGCCGCTCAAAATCGCAGAGCTTTAGGTGAGGAAAGGCTTCCAATGGGTTTGGGCGATTTCTTTTTCAACGACGATAATCCCTTACATCCTGATAGTGATAAATGAGGACTTGAAATCATGAGTCAGGTACTTAAGCTTAGCGATCGCATTCAATTTTTACCTGTGATTTATGGTAGTGGCAGTTTTGCACGGGAAGTTCGACATCAACTTTTATCACTTCCCTGTGACAGTCTTGCGGTCGCGCTCCCTCCAGAATTTAAACAGACAGTGGAAGAAGGAATTAATTCTCTACCTGGAATTTCTTTAAGTTGCCAAACTGAAGAAAGAGGTGGAATGAATTATGTACCTATTGACCCCAGCCAGCCCGTAATTATGGGCCTGCGCATTGCCATGCAGGAAGGAATACCTCGTCATTTTATCGACTGGAGCACCGAGAATTATGAGAAAAGAGGCATAGATTTCCCCGACAGTTTTGCCTTGAGCAAAATTTCCTATGAAAAATTTATAAGTACTCTACTTTTAACCCTTAAACGCCCGGAGGAAAAGAGCCAACACTTTTGGCGTGCGAGATGGATGGCCTTTCAACTCCATCAACTTGAATTGGAATATTCCCAAATCATATGCTTATGTTCAATCCTGGACTGGCCCTGGATAAAGGAAGCTTATGATGAACGATCAGAGATACTCCCACCCCAAAAACCCGAGGGTTTACCTTCGTTATTTGGAGTAGATAAAAGGACCCTGTTTTTCGCGTTATCAGACTTTCCATATGTAACCTATTTGTATGAAAAAAAACGCCAGGAATTACGTCCCGACAATAATGCTCCCGTTGATGGTGTTAAAGAAATTCTTTTACGTGCCCGGGATTTATTCATTAAAAAACATAAAATTCGTTATCATAATCTGACTTCTCAGACTTTTCAGTTCCTTTTACAATACATTCGCAACCTGACTTTAATGGAATCACGACTTCTGCCGGACCTCTTCACCCTGGTAAATGCCGCCAAGCAATTTGGGGGAGACCCTTTTGCGGTAGCCGTCCTGGAAGCATCTAGAGAATATCCGTTCGAACCGAACGATAATTTGCACGAATCCCTTTCAATGGGGATCGATCAGGCCCTTACTCAAGAAGAGGGATCTCAACCGGTGTCTATGAAGAACCGCTTGTCCGAAACTCAATTTGAATGGCGTACTCTGGATTTGAAACCCGACCCAGATATTAGAACCCAGAAAAAGTGGCAACACCGTTGGGACCCCTATGGTCAATGCTCCTGGCCACCCGAAGATGAAAAGATAGAAAATCTAAATACCCATGTGCGAGAACAAACCAAACTTTTATTGAGTCATGATTTGGCCAGAACCGAAAAATTCACATCTTCCGTTAAAGACGGCATAGATATAAGAGATACCCTTCGTCACTGGTACACGGGTGATATTTACGTAAAAGAAATTCCTCCTTCGAGAGGACAGGTCGAAATCATCGTCTTCCTTTTCGATCCAGAGCCTGAACCGCATAAATATAACTGGTGCCAAACCTGGTACGCGGAACATAATGAGGAATCAACATTATGTTTTTACGCAACCGAGTACATGGAACAATTAATCGGTCCAGGTATCGGGCAATCCACCTATGGAGGATGCATGATGATTTACCCCCCTCGCCCTATTCCCAATATATGGCAGGATCCTCGTTTTCATATTTCAGAAACTTTGGAAGAAAAACTTCTGGAAGCCGCTTTTTATCATTCCAAAGAAAAAAATGTCACGGTTGTTTCACCTTGTGCCCCAAAAATAAAATGGCGAAGATTAGCCAGAAAATACGGAATAAAAATTATTCATATCCCATTAAAAAGATTTTCCAACCAGACGATTGAAAAAGTAAGGCGATTTCATGTGCTGAACGGGAAAAATATCCGCTCCTACGCCCAGCGTTTTATTCAGGATCTTTGAGGACTTTTTAATTTTTAGATTTAATCAGATAGGTCTGAACGCCATCGATAATTGTTCTTCGCTCGCTTGTCTCAACTATATCCTGCAAAACTTTTTTTCCGCTCCCCACAGATGATAAGATCATGGCCATCTCCCATTTAAAATCGCCAAATTTGCTCTCAAAATCATTTTGGTTTGGATTTAAATAAGGGTTCAATTTGGCGGCTGAGGTTTTTGAGGGGCCTTGATCCACTATCATGGTTCGGAAGAAGGTTTTGTGCCATTGCGGCTTTAAAAAAAGGTTTAATACAAACCCTTCATTTTTACCTACATCAATATTCAATACATTTGTTGCACCCATCGAAATAAAACCCGAAGAGGAGTTGTCAATAAAAAGAGATTTATTCCCTACGGCCTTTGGGTCTTCGATTAAATAAGTCTCAGCTTGATCGAATTTAAGGCCTGCCACTAGACTCTCAAAATCCAAACTATTTTCCGCAGAAGAAACCCTTGATAATTCAACATCCCATTCAAAAACCTCAAAACTTTCGAAAGATTTAACCAAACTCACGTTTTCCCCAATTTTAGGAGTCGGAATTTCACTTATTAATGGGTGTAGCGGGTATTTATATGGAGGTAAGCCTGTTTTACACAAAAATAATATTTTCTCTATATCTTTTCCTGCTACGAATGCATTCATTCTCTGGCCAATATTATGACCCATATAATGAACCAATATGCTCCGTCCTGTGGCCGCATTCATGATTACTGGCAGTGTGCTTAATGGTTTATTGTTAAAATATTCCTGCAGTTTGATGGCATCCTTCATGAAGCCATTACCAACATGCACACGCTTTGGATAATAGTGAACTAACGATACAATAGGTTGATAAAAAATCCAGAAAGCTAAAAAACCTAAAAAAACGTACGCAAAATTTTTATTAACCCGTTTGGTTTTTTCATATAGATAATGGATTCCAAATGCCACAATTATAAAGAAAAAGGGCGAAAGGTAAATATAGACTCTGGCAAATCCTACTATTCCGCTAATCAGGCTTAGTGCAGTAGGGATTAAAAAAAGCACTAAAAAACCGTAACGAACGCTCTTTTTAAAACCAGAAAAAAAACCGACGATAAAAAATGGGTAGAGCCAGCTTCCCCAGGGAGAAACTAAAAACTCAGCGATTTCCTGAAAATGCTGCCAGTGAATATTCCCTCTTGAATTAGCCTGCGCACTGAGTTGCAGGTCACCAAGATTAATCAATAAATATGCAACAATCAGTAAAGACGACAAGATATAAGGAATCAAATACTGTGAATGAGCTTTTTGATTCTCCTTATTTTCTGATTGATTAAAGGTCCATAAAACCAAACAAAAGCCAGCCGCACCCGCGACAAAAAATGCATTGCTGGGAAGAGCAATAACCATAGAAGTGGCACTCACTATCAGTAATATTCTCCATAGCCACAACTTTTGGCTCCCTAAAATATTAATGGAGCAAAAAATCAAGCAAAGAGCTATAAATACTGTAAGAGCATAGCCGCGCCCTTCTTGGGAATAGGCAATATGCGGCACATACAGGGCTAGAAGTAAGGAAGATAAAAAGGAAATAAATCGGGAAAAACCTAAGGAACAACAAGTATAAAAGGTCAAAGGTATGGCTAGGACCCCAGCCACTAAAGATGGAAGGCGAAAGGCGACCTCGTGATCGCCAAAAAACAGCAGGCAAATATTGGATAGTATCGAAAATAACGGGTGCTGATTTGAATCCGGATAGTTAAAAAGAATCTCTGAGAAATTGAGATGCACATAATGATTAAAAGTTACGGCCTCATCACCAGCTAGAGGAGAACCCATTGTGTATAACCTTGGAATCATGCCTCCCAGGAACAAAGCCCCCAATAAAAGATTTTGTTGGTTTATAGATCTATCCATTTATATAATTATGCAATTGTTTCTTGCCCGAAAGAGAACTCTATCGACTAATTTTAAATTGTACTTTTTGAGTTAATAAAATGGAATTAGAAATCAAGGTTCGCGAAGCTCATGAGGGTGATCTTGCCATATTGGTACTAAATAACCAAGCTTTGGCAATCGAAACCGAAGATTTACAGCTAAACAAAGTCGTGTTGAAAAAAGGAATTGAACAGGCTTTAAAAAGAAAGGAATGTCATTATTTTGTTGCCACCATTGAAGGGGAAGTGGCCGGGCAAACCATGATCACTTACGAATGGAGCGATTGGCGCAATGGGATTATCTGGTGGATGCAAAGCGTATATGTGCTACCCGATTTCCGCAAACAGGGAGTGTTCCGCGAGCTATTTTCCCATATTGAAATTCGCGCCCGAGGTCACAAAGAAGTCAAAGCACTGCGACTATATGTTATGCAAAACAACAATGCTGGAAAACGCACCTACCAGAGTATGGGAATGAACAATTCCGGCTACATCGTTTACGAAAAAGAAGAATTTTCCTGAACGGTTCTTTAAACAAAATTAATTTAACTGGTCTGGAGAGGGTGTAGAGTTTTTCATAGATAAAAAATCTCCGGGAAGTGCTGAGTTACGGGAAAAGGCTTCCTGAACAAGATCAGGAAAGTTTCGGTCGCACTCGCTAAGATACTTCATTACCGCAATCATCCAGTCCGACTCATGCGGTGCATGAATTATTGCAATATTCTCGTCTTCATAATCTTTACAAATTTGATCCAATGCCCGACTGGTTCCGGGAACAGTATCTCGCTTTTTTATAGACAGCGGACGAAGGGGGTCAACATGAATGATTTCAAGTCCTTTATATTTCTCCGGGATATCCTCTTCGATAAATTCTTCGATGGGTATACCATTAACATTTGTAAGCCCTGGTTGTGCTAATGAAGCAATATAGATAGGGACTCTTTCAATCGATGCCTGTTCTGCAAAACCTTCGCGAAGAACCGTTTTATTATTATCGGTTTGACCGAAAACCACAAAATCCCAGTGACCATAAGTCAACCGCTTCTGCTTTTGAATAATAATTGTTTTTTCATAAGCTTCCACAATCTTTTGATAAACTTTTTGATCTTTGGTTCTAACTTTAATTTTTGGCATTTAGCATCCTGATAAGATGAAGTTCATTTGATATAATTATAACATGCTCTATGATCCATCCTATCTATATAGGATAAATGTTTTAGTCGTACTCAGGCCGACTGATGCATAAAATATTTTGCATTCAACAACTCCAGCTTTGCTATACTTCTTCTGGTAAAACCTCGTCAATGAAGCGTTCTAAATTTCCCACCCGGACGAAACCTAAATGGAAAGCAATAAAAATCTAGGTAAGGCAGCTGGCGCAGTGAGCGGCATGACCCTGTTGTCCAGGATCTTTGGCTTCCTTCGCGACCTAGTCATTGCAATGGCATTTGGCTCTTCGGCTTCAGCGGATGCTTTTTTTGTTGCCTTCAGAATTCCAAATATGCAACGTCGTATTTTAGGCGAAGGTGCTGTAACAGCCGCCTTCATTCCAGTTTTCACTGAGACCCTGACCCAAAAAGGGGAGTCCGCCGCATGGAAAATGACCGCCAACCTATTTAATATTCTTTTCATTGCACTATCCCTGGCCTCTCTATTTATCCTTATATTTTCCCCTGCTGTCATCACAGTATTTGCTCCTGGATTTATTGATGAACCCGGAAAATTTGAACTGACGGTGAAGTTGACGCGTTGGATGGCACCCTATTTATTTTTTATTGGCCTCGCTGCATTTTGTATGGGAATTTTAAATACTTTGAAAGTTTTCGCCCTTCCCGCCGCGACCCCAATTCTGCAAAATGTCAGCATGGTTTTATCCGTTCTCATAATTGCCCCACTCATGGATGAGCCTATTATGGGACTTGCCATCGGTGTTCTAGTAGGTGGGATTCTACAATTATTGTTCCAACTTCCCGCTGTTCTTAAAAAAGGATTCCGCTTTAAAAAAACACTCGACTTCAAGCAGGAAGAAGTCATTAAGATTACCAAATTGATGGGGCCGGTAATATTAGGCCTTACTGTTTATGAAATAAATATTATGATAGACACGCTTCTCGCCTCCCTGCTTCCTGGCGGTTCTATCTCCTATCTTTATTATGGTAATCGGTTGGTCCAACTGCCTCTGGGTATATTTGCGGTAGCGTTGGGGGTAGCCCTTCTGCCCACTCTATCGGGGCAGGCCGCTAGAGGCGATTTAAAAGAGTTAGTCCAAACACTTAGTTTCAGTATTCGCCTTATACTTTTTATAACCATACCCGCAACGGTAGGATTGATCATACTTCGCGAACCCATTGTCAATACATTGTGGGAACGTGGTGAATTTCTAGTTTCCACCACAGAGGGCACAGCCATTGCCTTACTTTATTATTCCATTGGTCTTTGTGCTTATTCAGGAATTAAAATAATCGCTCCGGCATTTTATTCATTGCAGGACACCAAAACTCCGGCAAAAATTGGTATCTATTCCATGATCCTAAATACCATTTTGAACCTGATTTTAATGGGTCCCTTAAAACATGGAGGCCTGGCATTGGCCACCTCCCTGGCGGCTCTATTCAATGTCGCCTTATTGATTCATTTTTTGAGGAAACGTCTGGGTCTGATAGGAGGAAGAAAAATACTAAATTCGACTCTTAAAATGTCTTCTGCGGCCTTTGCCATGGGAATCATTACTTATTTTTGCAGGGAAAGTTTTTTTCACACCAGCGACCCTTTTTCAATTCGTATATTTGCCTTGGCCGCTTGCATATCAATCGGAATACTGGTATATGCCTTAATTGCTCATTTCACCAAAAACGAAGAATGGCATTTTCTTCTGGATATGAGGAAGAAAAAATAATTAATGTCTAGAGTTACTTTCTTTAACGTTATAAATAGAATAATGGACTTATGATCGTTACCTGCCTGGATTTGGAAGGAGTTCTGGTTCCTGAAATCTGGATCGCCTTCGCCGAAAAAACTGGAATTGAAAAGCTACGCCTTACTACACGAGATATCCCCGACTACAATGAACTGATGCGTGGACGGCTAAAGATTCTCGATGAAAACAATCTCAAACTCACAGATATAGAAGAAGTCATTGGGGGCATTGCGCCACTACCCGGAGCAAAAGATTTTTTGTCCTGGCTAGAAAGTGAATTTCAGGTCATTATACTTTCTGACACCTTTAACCAGTTTGCCGGGCCTTTGATGGCACAGCTAGATTATCCTACCTTGTTTTGCCATGATTTGGTTATCGACCCTACTGGGCGAATCGCCGATTACCGCTTGCGCATCCCGGATGCTAAAACAAAAGCCGTAGCGGCGTTAAAAAACCTAAACCTGAAAGTTATTGCGGCAGGGGATTCCTATAACGATACTGGAATGCTGAAAGAAGCAGATGCCGGAATTCTATTCCGGGCACCGGAGAATGTCATTGAAGAGTTTCCTCAGTTTCCCGTAACTCGAACCTACGAAGAGTTTAAGTCAGCAATCCTTGAAGCCCGAAAAAAACTGGACGGTAGTATTATTTAATTTCAGAATCTAGAAGCCTGTTGACCAACCAACCAGTTCGAGACTTTTCTTTTTGATTCGATTTTGAACGGATTTTGGACCACTTCCCCTTTTTCTCCAGCACTTCTACCTCCGTGCCTTGAGTCAATACAAATAATATGGTGCTAGTCTTGGTATTCGGTTCATTACGCAAGTTGGCAAAACTCACATTGACCTTAAACACCATTTTATAGTCTTCGTCTTTCGCTACTTTAAGTGGCACTTCTTGCTCATCCATTTTCTGAAACAGGACTGTTGAATCGATTCCAAGCTTGAATACTGCTACAACTACAAATACCAGTACTAACAGAAAAATGCGCAGACAAGCCTGGGAAAAACCCATGCCCTTTTCAGGGTCAGGTTCGGGATGCTCTGGAGGATTACATTGTATGCAATAAAATCCTGGTGCTGGAAGGAGGGTTCCGCAAGAATCACAATATTGGTATTCGCGTTTCGTTTTAGGATAAGGTGACATACTATAACTGGGATTCATCCTTTAGTTGAGTCGATAAATTTGGTGGTATTTCTCTTTCAAATAATCCAAAAAACTATCCGGGTTCAAGTTTTCTCCCGTCACCTGCTTTACCAGGTTAGGCACGGATAATAACCTACCCTGCTGATGAATCTGAGACCCTAGCCATTCGCGTACAGAAGCAAAGTTTCCCATCTCAATCTGGTTTTCCATGTCAGGTTTAGCGCGGATTAATGCCTGATAAAACTGACTGGCATAAACAGCCCCTAATGTGTAAGAAGGGAAATAGCCAAAAGCTCCTCCACTCCAATGGGTATCCTGCAAAACTCCCAGCGTGTCTGTAGGAGGCTCCACGCCTAAATACTCCTTCATTTTAGCATTCCACATATCCGGCAAATGCTCAACATCAATGGAGCCATCAAATAGACCTCTTTCCAACTCATAACGCAGGATCACATGCATGGGATAGGTTACTTCATCAGCCTCTACTCTAATTAGCGATGGCCCGCTTACATTCACCGCCTCATATAAACGCTCAGGTTGCACCCCTTCAAAATTCTGCGGAAAAGTTTCCGCAATCAATGGCAGATAATACGCGCAAAATTGTTTTCCCTGGCCTATCATTCGTTCCCAGAATAAAGACTGGGATTCATGGATGGCCATAGTAAGTGCCTCCGATACAGGCAGGTCACGCCCCTCTTGCATACGCCCTTGTTCATATAGACCATGGCCCGTTTCATGAATGACCGCATATAAAGATTCAACAAAGTTATCGGTTCGATAGCGAGTGGTGATGCGAACATCTGTAGGGTGACTCCCACCACAAAATGGATGCACCGAAACATCCATTCGTCCCCGATCAAACAAGAATCCCATATCTTTACTAATTTTTCGCCCTAACGCTTCCTGCTTTTCAAGGGGGAAATGTCCAGATAAAAATTGGGTGTCCGGTTTGTATTCAGACTCCTCGATCGCTGTTATCAAAGGAATAAGTTCAGCCTTCAGTTTTTCAAATATCGGGGTGATATCTTTTTGAGTGGTACCTCTTTCATAAAGATCGATATTGGCATCATAAGGTTCCTTATCCGGGAAAACATAACCGGCCCATTTAATTTTCAAGTCCACCAAACGCTTTAAAACAGGTACAAAATCTGAAAATTTGTTTTCAGAACGAGCTTTCACCCAAACCAGATGCGCCCGGGAAGATAATTCGGCTAATTCTGTAACTAGAGTTTTGGGAACCCGTGTCGCCATATCGAACTCCCGACGGGCTTCGCGAATATTACACCACTCAAAAGTACTGAATTCATCTTCATCAGCCTGGGAGATAATATCTAGTCGCTTGCCCATTTCAGGGCTGGAAGATTTCTCGTGCAGGATTCCCGCCAGGGTTCCAAGTTGTTGAGCGCGAGATTCTGAAGCACCCCCAGGCATAATAACCTCCTGATCCCAATGCAGAATACCCATGATTCCGCCCAATCGACTGCTCTCTTCTAATTGATTGACCAACTCATAATAATTTTCTCTTATTCCTTCCTTCATTCTATTTGGAGCTCCAAAATATTTAAATATACTTTATATTACTTAATTTGATCCCTTACAATTCGGACTTTACCTGAATCCATAATCAATACCCGCTCTCCAGCTTTAAGCTCCTCATCATTAACCTGGACCACCGCATAAGGTTCTCCCTCATCAGGTTGAATAATAAATTCTGAGGCAGATCCGCTGGTGATTATATCTTCAGTAGCAGTGCCTACCAACCCACCTACCACGGCACCTCCCAGGGCGCCTAATGCGCGGGTCGCCGTATTTCCCCCTAATGTCGAGCCAGCCAAGCCACCGGCTGTTGCTCCAGCCACGGCTCCGGCTCCAGACTCCGTTCCCTTGATATCAACATCTCGGACTGAAAGGATAATTCCTTTCTTAAAGTATTCAGGTGAACCCATTTCAGATCTTTCATAAGTCGAACCCGAATGAAGTGAACAACCTGAAATGATAAGAATAAAAACGGCCACAAGACAACTCACTCTTTTTATTTGCATAACCCACTCCAATTAATAGTGCATTACTCTGGTATAATTCATAAGATTATTAGTAGTTTGGTATGTAAGAACTACTTAATTAAATTTCTAATCTAATTTCTACTCATCAATTTTATCAAATTCTGAGGTATATATGGAAACCAATAAGGAAACCCGAGCTACAATACAATCCCGTTTGGACGTTTTGCGTAAAGGGATTATCAGTGAAGAGAATTCAGTGAATTATTACCAGACTCTCATTGATAAAACTTCGGAAGATTCTGAAGCTAATATAGGGATGCGCCGCATGTATACCGATTTAATGTCTGAGGAAAAAAAGCATGTAGAACGCTTCCAAGAACTGATAGCGAAATGGGAGCAAAAACTTAAAGAACTTTAGAATCCCCTAGCGATTTTTGTTATTGGCAAAGCCCCTTAGTTTTGCCGTAAACCGTTTAAACCCCCATTCAACCACTCCAATTTTCATTTCTATTCTGATTTTCCTTTTCTTGACAATTTAAAGACTTATCGCTATTATTGATAACAATTCTCATTATTAATATTTAGAATATAATATTAAAAAACTCTAATACTATCAACCCCCTAAGACTCATTTATCATGCCATCCAACATTATGCCTCATAGATCTCACAATCCAATATTGGTACTGACTTTATTTTTTCTTTTCGCTCAGGTCTTCTGGATTACCAATCAAGCGGAAGCGACTAACCAGGCAACCATAGACAGAACTAAAAAAATTGTCATGATGTTGAATATAGCCGCTAAAGAATTTGAAGAAGGTGTAGTAGATGGAAAAGTCGTCGTGGCCCCCGAGTACGAAGAAAGCCAAGTGTTCTTACAACAGGCAATCGAAAGATTTGAAAGAATAGCACCGGAAATATCAGATCCTAAAAAAGCAGACGACCTTAAAAAGAAGTTTACCAGCATGGTGGCCATGGTTAAGGACAAGGTCAGTTCCCAAAAAATATGGGATGAAGTGAATGGCATTAATTCAGAGTTGTTAGCAACTTTTAACATTGAAATCAATAAAACCCCCATTACTCCGGTATCACTGACTAATGGGAAAAAGATATTTGAAAATAATTGTTCAGTTTGTCACGGTTTAAAAGGAAACGGTGATGGCCCCATGGCCAGCCAATTTGACCCCTCCCCTGCTGTTTTATCGAATCCTAAACTTACAGGAGATGCAAACACCACGGCTTACGACAACTTTGAGGTGATTAATGTTGGCATTGCCAATACAGCGATGATTGCCTGGGCTGGAATTCTTTCAGAAACACAAATTTGGGATGTAACTTATTATCTCAGAACTTTTTCCAATATGAACTTACAGCTCCCTCCCGTAAATCTTGAATTGGCCGCTATAGAATCTGCCGAGGACACAGGTCTTGCCGATCAGGTTGTGAGTGAGATCAGAGAAGTTCTTGAAAGCAGTTTAGCCACCTATAAAACCGGCCAGGTAGAAAATGCGGCAGAATTGGCTTTTGACGCTTATCTGGCCTATGAAAAAATCGAGTCCAACCTTATTACAAAAGACCGAGACCTGGGAGTGAGCCTGGAATCAGCCTTTAGTCGCTATCGTGGAGAAATTAAACGTAACGCACCTTTGGAGCGTGTGGAATCCCTGCATAAAGAAATCAACCTGGATCTTTCAAAAGGATTGGAGTTGCTCAAAAATGAAGTCGGTTTTACCGGCATGTTCTTCCAGTCTTTCTCCATCATCGTTCGAGAAGGCTTTGAGGCAATTCTTATAATAGCGGCACTCATCGCATTTTTAGTTAAGTCACGAAATCAGGCTCGCGTTAAGTCCATTCACATTGGCGTTGTAGTCGGAATTCTTGCCAGCTTTGCAACGGCTTATATTGTTCATGAAATTCTTCACCTGAGCATGGCGAGTCAGGAAGTTCTTGAAGGCTGGATCATGCTGGTAGCCGTTGGCGTTTTATTCTGGGTCAGCTATTGGCTGGTATCAAAAATTGACAACAAGAAGTGGCAAGAATACATCAATAAACAAATGCGCGGAGCCTTGTCCAAGGGAAACACCTTCACCTTGGGGGCGGTGGCATTTATATCTGTTTATCGTGAAGGATTCGAAACCGTTCTTTTTTATAAAGCTCTCTATTTATATGCTGGGGATTCCACCGCTGGGATCATACCCGGGTTCCTGGCAGGTTGTGTAGTTTTGGCAACAATATTTTACTTGATCAATACCTTGGGGATGAGGATTCCTATTAAATGGTTTTTTGGTTTCACCAGTGTTCTATTGTATTACATGGCATTTACTTTCATGGGAAAAGGACTTCATGAATTACAAATGGGTGAGCAGATTTCCATGACTTCCGCAGATTTTTTACCTAGTCTTTCCTGGCTGGGCATGTATCCAACATGGGAAACATTCATAGGTCAGGCTGTGTTATTTGGGGCATTTGTTTTTGCCTTGGTTTACACTTTTATCATTAAGGCTGAACTGGGTGCCACTCAATTAAAAGAGGAAACCTCCCAACTGCAAGGCAACATCACCCAAGTCCATGACCTGGTAGAACATATTTCTCATCATGCAAAACGGTGCGAAGTATTCTTGAAAGACACGCCTGATCAGGACTTGCAAGAGCTTTCTGGACATTTAAAGGAAATAGATATCAAGATCCACGAACTTTTTGGGCACGTAAAATACGTGGAAAACCAACTTCAAGATGAGTATGAGAAGCTGGCCAAGAAGGGCTTTGAATCTAAGCAAAATTAGGCGTTCCCTTGAATATTCGTTTATTTAAAAATACACGCATTATCCACAAATGGGTTGGAATTCTCTTTGCAGTATTTATTCTAATTCTTTCAGTTTCCGGCTTTCTCTTAATGCATCCAGAAGAGTTTGGAATTGAAAAAGCCCAAATTAGTGGAAAATACTTACCTGCAAAATATTTCCAAGTCAATCAGGCCCGCCGCCGTATCCAGTCGCTGATCACAGGCCCAACTGATCAGCAAATTATATATGTAGGAACGGATATCGGGATTTACCGATCTCAGGATGGCGGTAAAACCTGGCTTCAAACTAACCAGGGATTGTTTGATCAGGATATTCGTTCCCTTGTCATTAATCCTAAAAATTCCAATATCGTTTATGCTGGAACCGGACACGGAATATTTAAGTCTGAGGATGCCGGAAATAATTGGAGTGACTGGTTTGATGAATCAGCGGGCTTAACCCATTCCGGAATTTATGATCTTATTCTGCATCCTGAAAATCCAGAAATCTTATTTGCCGCTACAGATGGAGGAGTTTTCCAATCTCTTGATGCAGGAGAGAGTTGGGAGTCCGTATTTACGAAACATCCTATCCAACTTATAAATTTTTCTGCACCTAATCCAGATATCCTTTATGCATCTGGGAAAAGTGGTATTTTCCGCAGCAAAAATCGTGGGCAAGATTGGAATCGAGTCTGGGATACCGCCTTACCTCCCGTAAGCAATCTAATATCGCTAAACACTGACCCCGAATTTCTCTATTCCGGCACTCAGACTGGTCTCTATAAATCCTTTAATGGAGGACGGAACTGGGTTACTGACCCTACTTTCAAGAAAACTCCTATTGATGCAATTTTTATAACCCCGTCTAACCAAGCAAAAATTTATGTGGGTAGCGGAGCAAATTTTTATTCCAGCAAGAGTGGTGGAGACTCTTGGGAGAATATTTCCTCTTTCACTCAAAAAATTAATGCGGGCTCAGGAACATCTATCGACATCAAAATTAACAGGATCATCAGCTTAAATAAAAAATCTTTATATGTAGGCACATCATCGGGCCTGTATTTATCTGAAGATGAAGGAGAGGTTTGGAAGAATATTGATTTGAGTGGCGCTGTGAATCAACTATCGCCTGATGAAATGAAAATGGATGTTGTCAAACTGATAACTGAAATCCATAACGGAAGATTTTTTGGGTCTTATTTTTTTATGATTGTTGACTTGGCAACTATTGGGATTGTGTTTCTGACTCTATCCGGCCTTTTAATCGCTTACTACCGGGCCAGGGTTAAAAATAGAAAAAAACTAATCGAAGATTTGGCCACTGATCGTGCAATAGAGCTGACTGAAACTACTGATGAGCTTTCTAGCGAGAGTCATGAAATCCATGACATGATAGAACATATCACAGAGCATATTGAAAAATGCCAATTGGTCTATATGGATCAGGAGAAAAAAGAAATAGTGGAAATCAGCCGACACCTAAATACTCTGGATAAAAAAATGCACCGGTTGATGGAAAACCTGGGGGAGTTGGAAAAGACTGACTAATGGATGTACCGCTTTTCTTTGCTTTTGGAGTTGGGAGATAAAGCCTGGTCACGGTTGAGCATATCCATCTTCTTATATTCTTCCCAGTTATCTCGAAACAGGTTGAACCCAACATAGTCCAGTGCTTGCATGATTTCAAGTTCTGAGACCTTGCCTTCGCCGCCATCTACGTCACGAATTGCTTCCTCCAACTGTTCACAAAGACCCGCAAACCGCTCCTCATCTTCAAACATCATAAAGTCTTTCATAAAATCGAAGGTCATCCTAATTTCTCTCTTTAATTTGAGTGATTCGCCAAATTTATATTTTCTATATTAGAGTAGTTTTTATTAACTGCAAACATAAATTCTTCAATATTTTTTTGTATGAGATTATATTCCCGGTTTGCCATCCGGCTCAAAGAAAAAATCGAACCTCCTAAGGCCACGGCAGAGGCTCCAGCAGAAAAATAATCTGAGATATTTTGAGGCCCTACACCCCCTACCGCCATCAGCTTAATCTGCTCAAATGGGCCTTTTAAAACTTCAAAATAACTGGGTCCCATCTGCGAAGCAGGAAAAACTTTTACCATTGTTGCGCCTGAATTCCAGGCTTTTGCAATTTCTGTAGGAGTAAGGGCACCAGGGAAATAGGCAAGATTATTCTTAACACAATACTCTGCGACATTGTCATTCAAGTCTGGAGCCACTATAAATTTTGCTCCAGCATCCACGGCATTCTTGGTGGCATCAGCGGATAGAACTGTTCCCGCACCGATACAAAATTCAGGGAACTGCTCGACAGCCTTTTTGATAAGGGAAAACGCTCCCGGGGTGTTGAGAGTAATTTCGAGAAAACGGAGTCCGCCCAAATATGCCGCTTCCAACACACCCGCCAGGGACGCTTCATCGACTCCGCGGAGAATACCCACAACAGGTTTTTTCTCAAAAAGAGTTAAATCAAAACCTGCCATGAGGATTTAGACGTTGGCTTCTGAAGTGAGCTTTTCATAGAAATTCAGATATTCGTCCTTTTGGTCTGAATTTCTAATCTTCATTCCAGCACGCGGGTGCAAGTCCAGAATTCCCGTAATCATGTATGGAATGGTATAACCCCATTCAATGCTATTACGCAATTCCACAAAATCACTTTCCAATACTTCCAGAATCGGTCGGATATCAAATTTCGGGTTTTTCAAAAATCCCAATAACAATTCCAATGGACAGTTGCCAGCCGCCCTTCCAATACCCCAAATAGTTCCATCCAGATAGTTGATATTCTGGATAACCGACTCAATGGTATTAGCAAAAGCCAACTGTTGATTGTTGTGGGCATGAATTCCAATTTCCCGACTGGGAAGTGCGGCCTTATACTTTTTGGCCAGATAAGCTATCTGCTCAGAATACAATGCTCCAAAGCTATCGACCAGATAAACCACATCAACAGCACTTTCTTTTTCAATCTGCTCCAGTGCCTCGTCTAACTCTGGCTCTCGAGAATGGGATACGGCCATAATATTAATAGTTGTTTCATATCCCTTAGCATTAAAGGTATTAACCAAGTCGATAGCCTTGTCAATATCCTTAACGTATGAGGCAACCCGGATCATGTCTACATAACTTTCGGATTTTGGAATCAATGCATTGGGGTCAAAACGTCCGATATCGGCCATGACAGATAATTTGCAATTTGGCTCGGTATCCCCGATAACATTTTCCAGGTCTTTTTCAGAACAAAATTTCATTGGGCCAAATTCGCCACGTTTAAATTGGTTTTCATCTGCTTTATAACCTAGCTCAATGTAGTCAACTCCTGATTTATTAACGGCTTGAAATACCCGACGCACCAAGTCATCGCTAAACAAATGATTATTCATCAAGCCACCATCACGAATTGTGCAATCTAATACTTTTATTTCTTTTCGGAACATGCTGTTATATCTCCCAACCTGGATCCAAAGATCCTCGGCAAAAAATGAATTTGGGCAAAAGTTTCAACTAATTGGAAGACTTAATTATATTTCTTCTATAGGTTTGGGTCAATCAGATAATTCCAATTTAACTCAGAAATCTTATTTACATGTAAAATCTGCATAATTTGTTAATATTCTTTCATTAATTGATGGTCTGTTTTATTGTGGAAAGTTCCAATTGAGACGACTGATTAGGGAGTCGTAATAATTAATCCATCAACCGAATTCAGTTAATCATGAGTAATAAAAAGTTATTTTGGCTTGTAAAACAGGAACCCTCCAAATACAGTTGGGAAACGTTTTTGAAGGACGGTGAAACATATTGGGATGGGGTGCGCAACTACCAAGCCCGCAATAATTTGCAATCCATGAAAAAAGGCGATCTGGTTTTCTTTTACCACAGCGTCACGGGAAAGGAGATTGTGGGGCTTGCCAAAGTAACCCGCGAGGCTTATCCCGATCCCACCACGGATGATTCGCGTTGGGTAGTGGTTGACCTTAAACCCATTAAATCACTCGCTCACCCTGTCAGCCTTGAGGAAATCAAAAACCATAAGGACCTGCAGGAAAATGCATTGATCAGACAATCGCGTTTGTCTGTTATGCCTATTACCAAAAAGGAAAGCCAGGTTATATTAAGACTGAGTAAGACTACGATTTGACAAACCCTTCATAATTTCTAGTAGAATGGTGGGCGTGATTGATAGAAATATCCGTTGACTTCAATTATGTGGAAGTATAAATTCACAATAATTATTTTAAGCTTGGAAGCGAACCTATGAAAAGACAATTTACTCTGATCTTCTTTGTCACGTTATTTGTTTTACTGGGTTGCTCGAAAGATGGTACAGATAGGGATGGACCTAAGCCTGTGGCAAAGTGGTCAGCACCCACTCCTGTTAAAGCAGACCTCACTGATCCCTTAAAATTGCAGTCGTGATTGATAGAAATATCCATTGGCTTCAAGTATAGGGAAGTCTAACTTCATAACAATAGTTTCAAGCAAATAAAGGAGCCTATGAAAACTGGAACCCCCCTATTCTTTCTGATCATTTCATTGCTCCTACTGGGTTGCTCGGAAGATAGCACAGATAAAAAAGCTCCAAAACCAGAGACCAGCCAGTCGACATCTCCTGCTGTAAAAATGGAACCTGCTAAAGCGGGCAAACCCACCGAGCCTTACCCTAATTCCCCCACTAGTCAGGATTTGCATCCCGATACGCATGTCAGTGGTGTCCAGAGTAACCATGCTTCTGGAGCAATATTTTCTTCCGATCATTTAAGCGGCCAGTAGTTTAGTGAAATTCACCACTGTCTTTCTTATTATATTGTTTAATATTGTTGCGATTTTACCTGTATGGGCAGACTCTGAAGAATCGTCCGCCTGTCTGAAGCGAGTCGTGCCTCTACAAGCAACCATGGAAAAAGTAACTGAATTAGACGGAATTTGGGGGATATTTCAAAAAACATCTGAGTTGCAAAACCACTCAGTACAAGGCATTAATTTAGACAAAAAAATCCATTCCATTTTATTCCATTTAGATTATTTGTGTAATACCATTGATGGAATTCCTTTTGATGAATTGTCCGACTATGTATCCACCAATCTGAAAGAAAAAGGAGCAGAAGAATTTAAAAAGGAATTGATTATTCTTGGTAAAAGTGAGGGCGAAATCGAAGTATGGTTTGAGTTTTCTGAGTTTGCTGTCGCCAATCGGCATCGTCCTCTCGATCCCCAAAAGATATTTCGGACCATTCAGTCTTCGCAACCCTTTGTCAAAAAATATTTCGAGATTGCTGATCGAATAAATCACCGAAAAGATATGGGTTCAATAATTCAGGAAACACAAAGTTTGACAAATCAAATTGAAAATTTTTCTAAAACGGATCCTTACATGTCTCAAGCCATTTATGAAAATTCACGAGTTCCCTATGCTGATTTCGATGAAAATTATGGCGGTTCCTGATCTTGGTGTGCTTACAACCTGAAACTATTTCAAAATATAAGAGGACATAATGAGTAATTTTCTTGTAATAGGCGGAACGGGTGTGATGGGAACTGCAGCAATTAAAGCTGTTAGAGAAAAATTTGGCGATACAGCGAATATCCTTGCCAACTGGTATGGTAAAGAAGAACCAGGTTTTAGTATTGAGGGCGCTAATGAAACATTATTTGGAGATATCAATGACCCTCAGGTTCTGGAAAAAATCAAAGCTTATGAAAATGGCCAGTTTGACACCTTGTTTTACGCCACAGCATTAGGTGAAGTTGGCGTCCCAATTTCTGAGGCGACTCCCGAGTCGATAACATTATCTAACAAGCTTTCATTTGATCCCATCCTTAAATTGGAAGCTGAATTGAATGTTAAAACTATTGTCGCCTATTCTACTTTTTATGTTATCCGTCACCAGTTAGCCACCTATGGGGCAATGGGCCATTCAAAAGAAGCTATCGAAAAGTGGACTGTTGAAAAAGGCCAATCCCGCCATGCCTGCATTCGAGCAGGATTGTTTGAGTCTCAATCTTCAAGAGGTATTAAATTACTTTTAAGAAAATCCGCAAAAAACCCTGATAACTTAAGAGATCCTCTTCTCCGATCCTATTTTCAAGGAAAAAGTTCAAAGGAGGGTATACAAAAATTTGAGGAAGGGATTTTTAATGAAGAAAAAGAGGCCTATGGCGATTGTCGAACCACAGCAGAAGATTTATTTCAATCCCACTTGCAATATTTTGATTCCGAAGATCCTGTATTCATAAACGTTTGCGGTAAACGTATTTGGCTCTCAGATTCCCCCCTACTGCTCAAAGACTACCTTTAGATTTCATTTTTTGCCTCATGGAAAATACGGTATTTCAAAGGAATAGAGCCCCCACCCTCATCTTCATCCCCATGGGGATATTTCATTTGAATTGCTTTCAGGGTTCTTTTATTTAATAATAACAAACGGATACAATTTGTAAGTAGATAAGTAGAAATCGAATTTTCAAGTTTAAGTATTAGAGATTATGAATAATTCATCAAAAAGTGCTAAACCAGAAGAGACCCGTAGATTTTCTACAGATGAAAACCTAAATACATTACTCAATAGTGTAGTGGATGAGGTTAGTGCCTATGCAGAGCGTCTAGGCGGCCAAATAAAGAAACTGTCCGACATTGGTCGTGCCCTGTCAGGAGTGTACGACCTGAATACACTTCTTGAAATGATCGTTGATCAAGCTCGAAGCTTCACCAATGCAGATGCCGGCACTTTATATATTGTGGAAGATAATACGCTCCGTTTTCAAATCGTTCAAAACGATAGCTTGAAAATCAGAATGGGAGGTAAAACCGGAGAAACGATTCCATTTCCACCGGTGGAATTAAAAGAATCCAATGTTTCTGCTTTCGTGGCTCTGAAGGGTGTTTCCGTAAATATCCCTGATGTCTATGACACCGACCTGTTTGATTTCACGGGTCCAAAGAAATTTGATCAATCCACCGGATATCGCTCCAAGTCCATGCTGGTAGTACCCATGCGTAACCATGACAATGATGTAATTGGTGTTTTACAACTTTTGAATGCCACTAATCCAGCCAACAACGAAGTCATTGCATTTTCTCAGGATTATGAAAACCTCTCGGAATCACTTGCATCGCAGGCGGCAGTATCCATTACCAACGCCAACTTGATTTCCAATATGACCGAATTATTTGAGGCGTTTGTAAAGGTTATGGCTACCGCCATCGACGAAAAGTCTCCAGTTACTGGGGGGCACATTCGTAGGGTTGCAGACCTTACCCTGACAATGGCCGAGGTGATCCATGAAATAAAAGAGGGGATTTTTAAGGATAAAACATTCACACCGGATCAGATGTATGAGTTAAGAATAGCCGCTTATATGCACGATATTGGCAAAGTTACCTCCCCTGTAGAAATTGTTGAAAAGGCCAAAAAACTGCAAACAATTTTTGATCGCATACATTATGTTCGCTTAAGAATGGCTTATATCAGCCAGAAGGTCCAGTTGGAAGGACAGGAAGCCAAAATAAAACTTTTACAAAATGGTTCAGATCCTGAGCAATTAAAGGCTCTTGAAAAAACAACGCAAGACAAGTTGGAAGAGTTAACAGAAATACGGGAATTCATTAATAAATGCAATGAGCCAGGAGAATTTCTTGAGGACGAAACCCTTGATCGGTTAAAAGAATTATCTCAAAAGACTTATATTGATGATGCCGGAGAGCAGCAACCCCTCATCACAGAAGATGAGTTAGTAAACCTGTCCATCCGACGCGGAAGCATAACAGAAAAGGAAAGAGGAAAAATGCAGGACCATGCGGCGGTAACACTGAGGATGTTAAAACAAATCCCATTTACTAAAAAGCTGAAGAATATTCCCGATTTTGCCGGAGCTCACCACGAATTCATCAATGGAAAAGGTTACCCTCTAGGCCTGAAAGGGGACGAAATACCTTTTGAAGGAAAATTGATGGCCGTTACAGATATTGCCGAAGCCCTGACTGCGTCAGACAGGCCTTACAAAAAAGCAATGCCTTTGGAAACCGTCTATCGAATTCTTCGATCTATGGCTGAAAAAGAAGAACTCGATCAAAGTCTGGTTGAGTTATTCATCGAAAAAGACGTATACAAGCTTTATCAGGAAAAACATGAAAACGTTTCTTCTGATAAATAAACTCACAACATCTCATCCAACCTGAACAATCCCCCACCCATTATCAAATCCAAAAGAACTTGAATACAGGCTATTTTAAATTCGTCTACTTGCTTTTTGGTTTATAAGGTCCAGTACGCAAATAGTTATCATTCATTTTCATATGCACATCAATCTGGGGAGCATCTTGTTCTTTACCTTCTGGATGACCATCATCGAATTTTTTTGATAGAAGATTTTTGGTTTTATCTGATAGGATTAAAGACCTTTGCTTACGGACTCGGGTTTTCTTTTTCCCAAATGATTTTTGATATTTTTTTTTGTCCTCATGGGACATATTAAGAACCATATTCCCTCACTAATTTTTCAAAAATTAGAATCAGTAGAACGTTTAACGATAAACAGAATACGCCAATTTCAACCGATTTAATAATTAATTTTATGCCCATAGAAAGAATTAAAGAAGCTATCAGAGATACAGGGACTCAGGATGACTCTTTGCGTTCACTCATTTCTGAATTAGACCATTTTGAAATAGCCCGACGTTTTCATGAATTGAACGTAGAACAGAAAGTCAAGGTTTTCCATCTTCTTGAAAACGATGAGAAAAGACAAGAGCTTCTTTATGAAACAGATATGGATAGCCGCCTAGAAATTCAGGAAAACCTGGATCGAGATTATCTAGCCGCCCTTCTTGATGAAATGCCGGAAGATGAAGCCACCGACATCATTCAAGAACTTCCTGATGAGGCTCAGGAAGAACTCCTGAGCAAAATGGAAAGTCAGGATGCGGACATTATCAAGGACCTGATTCGTTATGAAGAAGAAACCGCTGGCGGCCTGATGACGCCGCACTTCAACAAAATCCTTTCAAATAATAAGGCGGGGGATATCTTCACAAGTGTAAGAAGAGACCCTAATAAAGAGATCACCTCTTATTTCTATGTGGTAGACGATAATGACAAATTAGTTGGCTATTTTAAGTTAAGGGACTTGATGAATATTCAAACTTCAGCCCTTGCAACTGAATTTATCCGCCCTTCCACTCCCAAGGTATGCCTGAGCGACCCCTGCGAAAAGGTAGCTAATATTATGGGACAGGAACACCTGAGTAGTTTACCCGTTGTCGATGATAAAAATGTAATCCAGGGAGTTATTACCTTTGATGATGTGCTTCGGACCATGCAGGACAGCGCAAGTGAAGACATTTATACAATGGTTGGAACTGCCACGGTGGACCCTTTTGCAAAAAAGATAAGCAACAAAATTCTCGCACGGGCACCC
>Ga0233439_10001590_pt1 | contig 28430 bp, 31 predicted proteins | sample SI_123_September_6_FD_182713 | JGI IMG/M metagenome (GOLD analysis project Ga0233439, IMG submission 182713) | Seawater microbial communities from Saanich Inlet, British Columbia, Canada - SI_123_September2016_100_MG | ecosystem: Environmental > Aquatic > Marine > Inlet | place: Canada: British... | reverse complement strand
CCGGCGCGCTAGTCCTGCGTTGTTACTGTGAATGGACTTCACACAGGGTTGAAAATCCAATTGAGGGTTGGCTATGTAATTTTAGTCCTTATTGTCTTCGTTGACGTCTTGTCCTTTGGGATGGACTCTTGTCGAACCAGGTCAGATCTTGATCGAAGCAGCCTTAAGTTAAGTGCTTCATGTTCGAAGGGTTGCAAGTCACGAGAAGCTATGAGGATCAACTAAAGTTATGTAACTGATTCGAAGCTGGACCTGCCTCTAAAACTTTCTTTTTTCATATATATCAACACATATAAAAATTAGAATTTAATTTCATATACTTTGAAAAAAGAAAGTCAAGAAAACTTATAGTTCAAGTTTTCGCAGACCCGTGGGCGTATAAAAGATTTCAACACATATAAAAATCAGAATTTAATACTACATTGAAAAAAATAGGCGCATTAAACACAAAAAATTAAAAAAAAATTAAAAAAAAAATTATTCAACTAAATCTTCTAGTTCCAAATCAATTTCTAAATCAGCATCAAGTGCATCTAAATCATCTAGTTCAGACAAATCATCACCAATTTCAACCTCACCAACATCATCACTACCAGTATCAGTAGTATCAAAGCTAGGCGCAGGCTGCGTACAAGCAACAATAAATAAAGCTAAAACAATTAAGCTGATTATAGTTATTATCTTTTTCATCTTAATGAAGTAAAAAAAAGTAAGTTAAAAACTTAACTTACCCCTACAAGATAGTCACCACTTCACCATCATCATCAGATTCTGCTTCATCTTCAGATTCATTCTCATCTTCAGTTTCAACTTCATCTTCAACTTCGTCAGATACTTCTCCATTAGCACTTTTCTTAAGTTCAACAAACTTCTTAGTAAACTCTCGTAAGATATCTCTTGAAACCCTCATATCTTCTCTAACTTGTTTTTGAGAAGCTTTCCAATCATCTAAAGCACCTTTTTTATCAGCAGCATCATTAAATTCAGCTTTTGAAGCATCATAGTTAGCATTTAATTCATCAACATGTGCTTTAAATCTATCTAAAATACTTTTCAAATCACTTGCATCAACACCACTATCTTCTAAATTAGCAATTCGCTTTTCCATAGAATTAACAATACCTTCATGTTTAGCAGCAATATCACCAAGCTTCTCATTAACTAATTTACCAGCTAAAAACTTTTGTTCCTTTTTAATTTCATTCCACAAAGCTTTCAAATCACGAATTGCAACTCTAACTTCTTCTCTAGAAGGATCTTCATTTAATAAATGAGTTTCTTTAATAGAAGCTAATTTTTCATTTAACATAGCAATATTTTCAAGAGAATCTTCACTCCCTTCCATCTCACTAAATCTATTTTCTAATCTTTCAAGTGACTTTGAAATAACTTCAACACTTTTTTCAAGATGCTTTAAAACACCTTTTCTAAGATCTTTCTTCTTAACATCACAATCCTCAGAACAATCCTTCAAATCATCTTTTAATTTGTTAATATCTTTTCTATTTTCTCTAAACTTATCCTTAGCAACTTTAACCTTAGATCTAAAAATACCACGAGCTTCAACCTGTTTTTCAGTAAGCTTTAATCTAACTCTCTCTCTTACATCAGCAGCTCTTAACTTTAATTTAGCCCTTTCTCTAACTTCTAAACCATCTTCACCTTTCTTAACTTTAGATCGAACTTCAACTTCACCATCTCTAACTCTAACTCGCTCTCTAACTTCCATCTTATCATCTTCCATTCTAACTTCATCATCTGTATCAACATCATCTGTAGATTCAGCAAAAGCTAATGGTACAATGCTAAGCATAAAAATAGCAAGCACAAAAATTGCCATTATTTTTTTCATTTTATTATTCCTCCAAATTTATTTTCGTAAACGCAAATCGTCAAAATCACTCACTTGACTCAACATTTTCCAAAGCAAAACTACTTTATAAACATACTTTACAAAAGCTTTGCCAACACTTTCAAAAACCAAGAAAAGAAGCCCAAAATTGCCTTCAAATACTTTACAAAACTTTATTTGCACTTTTTTAGAAAGAAGATTAAATCATATACCAAGCTCTTTTTTAACTTCTTCTAAAGAATAAACTCGTCCAGCTTTAACATCAGCTTCTGCTTCTTTAATTGCTTCTTTTGTTTCTTGGGACAATTTCATAAAATCCTATAATTAAATTAAGTATTTTAATTTTTCTAAAAAAACATAACAATCCTTAAAAAAACAAACAAAATAAAACCAAATATGAACACCATAGTATCACAAAACCTTGAATTAATGCTATCATTAGAAAAAGGAGGGATGGATTATTGTATCAATTTTGACACAGTTTATTTTGATACAAATCCAGAAAATAAAGGCATTTTCTACTCATACCCCCAATTTTACTTTAATCCAAAAACAGGACAAATATTATACTTTGAATCATTAAGAGAATCTTTAGAAAGCAAAAAAGAAACAAATCCTACACACCAATTTAATCTAGCAGTAATATTAAAAGACATACCAACCCAAAATATCTTCAAATTCATACAACCAGATAATACAACTAAAGAAGCAAAAACAAACCTAAAAGCAACAGTTGAAGAATACAATAGAATACAAAATCAAAAATCAATAGAATTAATAAATTAATATAAAAAAAAGAAAAAAAAATTAATAATGTACTAAAACTTCTACATGTCTTCCAAAGATATTCTTCAAATCTTCAAAGATACTATCTTTAATGAAAACCTTTTTCGGAAATTTAGCGCTTACAAGAGCTTTTTCAAATTCTTCAAGTGTACTTTTATCAAGAGGACCTAAAGAACCTTCATCATCAAGCTTAGCTTTTTGAATAACTTGTGGTTTAGCATCAATATCTTCAATTACAAAAGCAAAAGTATCTAATAAAATTACTTCACCAAATTTCTTACCATGCTTAACTCTAATTTTTGCTCTTTCAAGTTCTTTTCCACGTTTTCTTTGAATAAAGTCAATTAAAGCCCTAATTAAAGATCCACTAGTTTTTCTAATTTGTTCGATATCAGTCTTACTCAATTCCTTCTTATCAAATTTACCCTTAGCTTCAACTACATCTTTAACTTCTCTTAAATGCCTAGCACCAATTTTACCAGTAGTAATTAATTCATTTTCAAATAACTTAACCATTTCACTCTCTTTAGCCTTCTCAACTCCTTCAAGTCTCAAAGCATCACGAATCATAGTCATAATTTCATCATAAATTAATACAACGCTTTTCTCATTATGTCTTTGTTCAATTTGAGTAAATAATTTTTTAATTCTCTCTAAAAATTTCTCAGCATTAGTAATGTACTTATCTAATTCCTTTCCAGTTAATTCTTTTTGAGAACCATGTTCAAGCTTTTTTCTCAAATCTACATTATCTTTTAAGATTTTAACATACTCAGGTTCTAAGATTTTTTCCTTCTTAACAAAAACATCTTCTAAAACTTCAGCAGTCTCTCTTGGAGTTGGAGGTGGTAAACCATAAAGCATAATAGCTGCTTGTGACGGAGTTAAAATTGCATAATAACAATCTTCCATACCCATCTCTCTAAGTTTATGTTTAGCTCTTTTAATACTCTGAGTTCCAGTACTCATAAACAAATCAATGGCTTCTCTTGAAGGTTTAATTCTACCCATTCGAAGTAATTGTTTCCAAGGCATGAAAATACCTCTGTCATAAAATGGAACACCATCTCTAAGTAAAGTAAAGATAATTGGATTAGCTTCCTTAAGAGAATCCCAAAAGTCAGTTAAAATATAAACCTGAATATTAATTTTATTTTTAATACCAGTAATTTCACCAGCTTCCATACCCATACTAATAATAATTGACCTTAACTTATCTTTAAGCTCAATTCTAGTCATTTTTTTAACATCAGTATCATCAATAACAATCCAAACATCAATATCAGACTCTGGAGTTGCTCTACCTTGTGTTAAAGAACCAGCAAGAACATATGATAAAACATACTTCTCAAACTTTTTCATAACCATAGTTTTGTGAATATGAGCAATCTTAATTGCAGCAAGCATACCAGTATCATGAATTGGAGCTCCAATTGAAATTAATTGATTAATATCATATTTTCCATCATAACAATTTTGCCAAATATCAGTTAATAATACACTTTTTGCTTCTAAGTTCTTATCAATATCCTGAGCCATTTTCCCAATAATAGTTGAAAACTTATTGTGTAATTCATCCTTACTCATTTTCTTAGAATCAGTATCATCAACAACAACTAAAGTATGAATTTTCTCTTCATCTTTTTTAGCATTTTCCTTAGCTTTTGGATCTTTAGGATCTACTTTAGGATCTTTTTGAGGAGGAAGTACTGTAATACCCACAATATAATCGCCAAATTTATCTAAAACCTTACCTTTAAATTTATCTAATTTGGTTTTTAATGCCTTTAATTTTTTCTCTAACTCTGGAGGTAACTTAGTCTGTCCTGCCTGAGCACTTGCCCCAGCTTGAACTTTAACATCCTTACTACTTGATTTTGAAATTTTCTTTACCGCTTTCTTTTTAGCCATTTTTTTATTTTATCTCCCCCTATATGATAGGAATTTTGTTATTAAATTAATAATGAGCTTAACACTGTCACCTTTATTTAACTCATTAGTAACAATATTTTACTGCCTTAAATCTTTTGCCCCTTCCACTGCGACATTTTTGTCACAAACACAACAAACCCGACATTTTAGTCCCACTTTCAAGGAAAAATTTATATCCTAGAAAAACATCTAATAAATTAGCTTAAAATATAGTCTCAGAAAAGGTTAGTCACTTTCAAGTGACAAAAGCAACGAAACCTTTATAAAGAAAGAGCACTTTAAAAACTATAAATAAGAAATAAAAAACACATTAATTAAACACGACAAAATGGCCCTAAGAAAAGCAATTTTTTCAGATACACATGGACTCTCAAATATCCCAATTCTAGCGAAAGCTGCAAGTAAATTAAACATATCAGGAGCAATGCATTTAGGAGATATGGCCTACGAAACAACATCTGCCTATACAGTAAAACAAGGTAATATGGCCAATGGAATTATTCATAAATTAGCAGTAGACAGTGTTCATCCAGAATCAGACACACTAAGAAGAGATACGCTCGAAGGACTAGTAAATAAAGAAATAATTAAAGACATCACATCAAAAAGAGATGTAGCAATCGAATTAGCTGATAAAGGATTTGAAGAAACACTAAGAGTCCTAAAACACGAATTTGAATCAAACGGAATTAAATTTGAAGCAGTATTAGGTGGAAACTGGGATAGAGAAAAACCTCTTGCAGAAATATTTGGAGACAATTATCTAAATGGAATACAAAAAGGAGGAAAAAATCAAGACTCAGCCTTAAAAGTAATAGACGGCATAAAAATTGTAGGCCTTTCTGGATCAGGATCACAACCACAAAAAGCAATGCCTCAAGGACTTCTAGCAGATGATCAACTAAGAGATTCAAGATCATACATCGATGGAAATTGGAAAAAAGCACTATTATCAAAAGATACACAATCAATAGATTTACTATTAACTCACGTACCTCCAACTGATGGTATAGGAGTAGAAAAAGAAAACGGAGTAGAACATATCAAAAATCTACTTAAAGCAAGATTAGAAAGTGGACTAGAAAACCCAGACGTATTATTTGGACACAGACACGGTCCAACACACTTTTGGTACGATAAAGAAATAGGAACATTTACAGGAAACGTAGGAACAGGAGGACTAGTTCATAACGATGGAGATTATTCTAGTTTTTCAGTATGCGAATTTGACGATAGGAATAAAATAAAATTTGTAGAAGAATACAGAGTATTTAATTTAGGAGATGGGACGCAAGAAGTAGTTCATTATCAAAATCATGAATTTGATAGAGTAAATAATAAAGTTAACAAAGTAAAAGTAGGAACAACAATATATCACGACGTAGCTCTAAAACCAACTCAAGACGTAACTAAACACGATCCAAATTCCAGTTTTAGTTTTGTAACAGATTATAGCAAATTATCAAATAAAGAGAAACATGAAACACTAGTTAAAAATTTAGAATATGGTTGGGCAATAGCAGAAAAATTATTCGAAAAAGCAAAAAAGATAGGAAATGGAGCTAGAAGAAAAGTATTAAAAGGAAAAAATAAAGAGGATTATTTAACTCTAGAACTACAAAAACAAATAGCAGACATTACCTATGAACAATTATTTCAAGATACATTAAAAGAAAACAACATTGATTTTAAAAAAATTATAAAAAACTTAGAAGTAAGAGATGAAAGCGATATAGAATTTGCAAAAAACATAATCACAAAAAATTACAAAGGCGTAGATAGAGCTGATGCTCACGATAGTTTTGCCTCATCAAAAATAAAAATAAAAGACATAAACCACAACTACGCAAACAAATTTGCCCAAATGGTCCAAAAATACGTATCTGGAGAATATCAAAATGCAGCACTAGGTGGAGTTAGAGCAGAAGAACTTCAAGATATGGCAGAACTATTTATGGTAAATAACGCAGTTAGAAAACACGACATATACAATAAAAACGAATCAGTTAATTTATGGGCGCAAGCTTACCAAAATCAAATTATAACTTCAAGAATGATTCAAGATAATGAAAACTATTTAATTGATTCAAACCATCAAAGCGAAAGTATTGATGACACTGTACTAAAAGAGCTAGGAGTAGATTTCACTCAAGTAGAAAAACAAAGATTAGCTAGCCACTATAGAAATGAACAAAAAGATAGAGAATCATCAATTAAAGATTATTTAGCAAGTGGAAATCCAGTATATGACTTAGGATTACAACATGTAATAAAAGGAAAAGAAGGATACGAAATAGTTCCAAAAACAATGCAATCAAAATTAGGCTATAACCCAATAAATCTTAATGAAAAAATAGCAAATAACGATTACAGTGTTGAAAATGGAATAATAAAACTAGAAGATGGTCAAGGAAATAGTTACCAAACACCAGTTGATGAAATCCAACAACTACTACAAAACTCCCAAAAATCAAGACAAAGAGAACAAATGAGAGAAGAACAGCATCAAGAACAAAGAAACTTATCTCCAACTGGACCAAGTAACGATATAAGACACGCAGCTTAGAAAAAGAAAACAAAATAATCAATCAAATTCTTTTTCAATATCCTTTTTAATTTCATCTTCAACTTTTCTAACAACATCGCTCTCTTTAGTATGCTTTCCCGTCTTATGTTTATATGTTTGAAATAAATTCTTAACCATTGCATAGATATAAGCCGTATCCGCAACCAACATCCCTTTAGCTTTATCTGTTTCAGAAAAAGAATATAAATATTTATTTACCAACCCTTTAAAAAAATAAACCCACGGCTTTTGAACCCATCTCCTCTTAAATTCAGTAACAATCCAAGAATCAAATATAATAAAAACATCTCCAATCTCATACAATCTTTTCCCATCATGTTCTTCAACAGTAGAAGTAATATTATCAAGAGTAATTTTTATTTTGAGACCAAGCGCCATATGGTGAGATAGCTTTTTCATTGGTCTCAATTCCAAAAAAGTTCTCCTACCTTGCTCAGTAACTACCTCTTCAGTTTTCTTCTCAGATCTAGAATATCCTTTTTCTTCCAAAGCCTTATTTATAACATTAAAAAGTTCATCAACTCTAAAAACTCCCTTATACTTTAATTCCTTAGCATTAACAATTAAATTTTTCTCCGCCATTATTTATACCCTGCATATTTATTAACATTCAAATATGTTTTAACCTTTTCAAGCAAATCATCAGTTTCCCTTTTAACCCATCCAGAAAACTTACCATAATGATTATGAAAAAAGAATTTTTCAAGCATAATACTAACAAACCAAAAAAAAGGACTCTTTTCCCATTTCTTTTTTCTATCTGAAATAACATAAGATGATATTCTCATCCTAATAACTCCATGATGCAATTTTAAAGTTTGATTATCAACCTCAACATCAACTTCCCTTAAATTAAGCATGGTAATCCTAATTAACATTTTCAAAGCATAATAATCACTAGCTTCTGTAGAAGGTTTTAATGTTAAACTAATCTGCTTACCATTTGCAGTAACCTCTTCATGATTTTCAAACTCATACCAATCCCATCCTCGCTCATGAAAAAAATGAGCAATAATAGAATAAACCTCTGAAGGATTAAACAACCCCTCAAAAGCAAACTTCAAATTATCAACAACTAAATTTCTCTGACCCATTTTTCATAAACATCTATTTTAAATATGTTAAGCATAATAAAGTAATAATTCTATAACACTACAACATTTAATATTAAACTAAGACCTATTTAATAATATAACTACTTAAAACTTTCTTTATCCTTATAAATATATTTCTAAAGACACTAAAGAAAAATATATAACAAATCAAAAAATAATTTAAAAAACACAAACAAAAACAAAAATAATTCCCACATCACCAAAAACTTTAATAAGGGCTACTAACTTTCTAACAATATCAAGAGGGGTGTTTAATGGTTAAAAAATTTTTAATGAATCTATTTAAAAAACTCAATTTCAATCCATTTAGTAGAAAAAGCCATGTTAAATTAGGATTATACGGGCCGCCAAATGGTGGAAAATCGACTCTAGCAAACAGAGTTTGTGAAGATTGGCTTGGAGAGAGCATGTCATCAGTGTCACACGTAGCTCACGAAACTAGAGAGATCAAAATTAAAGAACAAGTTAGTATTAAAAACAAAAAAGGAAAAGAATTAACATTCTCACTTGTGGATACACCAGGAATTGCAACAAAAATTGATTACGAAGATTTCTTAAAAAGAGGAATTAAAAAAGTTGAAGCTAAAAAAAGAGCTAAAGAAGCTACAAAAGGAGTAATTGATTCAATTAAATGGCTAGATGATATGGACTGCGTAGTCGTAGTATTAGATTCAACTAAAGATCCATACTCACAAGTAAATATTACAATTATTGGAAATTTACAAGCAAGAAAAATCCCAGTACTAATTGCAGCAAACAAAATAGATCTAAAAAAATCAAACATAGATGTAATTAAAGCAGCATTCCCACAATATCCAATTGTAGGAATAAGTGCAAAATACGGTAAAAACGTAGAAGATTTTTATGAAGATTTATTTAAACTAGCAAAGTAAACAACAACAACAAAAACATCATTGCAAAATAAATCACAAAACATAAAGATTTAAAAAGGCATAAAGAATAATAAAAATCATAAAAGAGGTATATAATGGTTACATTTCAATTCGTCCCATATCACGACATAGATAAATTATCTTCAGTAAAGAGAATTAACAAACTTCTAAACATAGTTAAAGAAGATAAAATTGTTCTAATGGAAGGAAGATTAAAAAAAGAAGAAGAAGCTGACTTAATAGAAATAACTATGGAAGAAATCAACTCCAAATTTAAAGGAATTGAACTAAGCGTAGTTTATCCAGATAAGAAAAAACAAGATGTCATGAATAAAATCAAAGGCGTTATGACAAATATATTACTAGGTAATAGACAAGGTATGACTATAATTGGACCTGCAAACATAGTTAAAAGAATTGAACAAAATCCTGATAAAATAGAATTATTTACAAAAGAAATAAACAACAGTAATAATAACAATCAAAAACAAAATAATTCAAAAAGATCAAATTCAAAAAAGAAAAAGAGGAAAAAATAAATGCCTCATCAATGTGTTAGATGTAATTCACTATACCCAAACGGTGCTAAAGAAATATTAACAGGATGTACTTGCGGTGCAAGACTATTTTTCTATATTAAACAAAAGCATCTAGAAGAAGGAAAAGAACTAGTAAGTAAACTTTCAAAAGAAGAAAAGAAAAACATCGAAAAAGACATTGTTGAAATTATAAACATTAAAGAAGATGATAACACAAAACCAATTATTCTAGACATCGAAGCCATTAGAGTAATGAAACCAGGAAAATACGAATTAGATCTTGTTCATCTATTCAAAAAAGACCCCCTAATCATTAAACTCGAAGAAGGAAAATATATGGTAGATATTGGAGAAGCCTTTAAGAACGACATGCAGGAGTAACTTTTTGCATTTTTTTAAAATCAAATAACACATTTCTTAAAATTAAAAAATATAAATTAAAAAACAGTTCTAAAAATTCCAATAACACATACCAATAATACAGAACTAAAACTCTCAATTTTTATAAATACAACCATCACATAAAAACCCATGAAAATCATAAATCTAAATGCAAATGACTATCACTGCCACTGCACTGAATTCTCAGATGGATTTGACACAACAATTAGCGAATTAGTTAAAATGGCAGGAAAAAATGGCGCCAAAGAAATTGCAATAACTGATCATAGCCAAGTTGTATTAGATATTTTTCATCCACATGTATTCCCAAAAAAAAGAAGTTTTCTAAACAGATGGAAAAATGTTCACAATGATGTTAAAGTAATATTCGGAATAGAAGCAGATCTTTTAGATGAAGAAGGAAACATTTGTGATTATGTTCAAAATCATAACCAAATAATCAAACCCGAATTTCTTATACTCTCAGCACATAAAAAAACATACAAATCAAACCCAAAAACATTAGATCAAGCATATAGAAATGCAATTGAAAAATCCCATAAAAAAATAAAATTTTTAGGTCATCCAAGTATAAAAGCAGTTCAAGAATATTTAAACATAGATTCATTAATAGAAATTGCAAACCACTATAACATTCCACTTGAATTTAATTGCGCCAATCTAATTAATGAAAAGACAGACCTAGATTCATTAGATAAAGTATTACAAAAAGCAAATAGAATTTATGTAAATAGTGATGCTCACACACTCGCAGAATTTAGAGACGCAAGAAAAATAGGATTTAAATATCTAAAAGAAAAAGGGATAGAATTAAGAACTGACAATTCATAAAAAATATAAATTAAAATACACATCAAAACACAAATAAAAAATAAAATCTAAAGTTTACTCTTAGTTGCCTTATCACTAATAATTGCACTATGACCACTCTTATCTTCAATAATAATTTTAACTTTTTCTCTGCCAGCTAAAATTTTACTCATTTTCTTCAATAAATTCTTAGCCTTCTTTCTCTTAGCAGGATCATCTTCACCCTCAGCATTAGAGCTAATAATCTTTTTAACACGCTCTAAAATACCCTCAACAGTTGTAATATACCCATTTGAAGCAGGACCACTCTCAATAGTAATAATTCTAGGAATTTTAATATTAGCTTCAGCGCCTTTAACAATTTTAATATTCAAATCCTCTTCATTTTCAACTTCAAGAGTATATTTACAAGCTTCTTTTCTCTCAATTGGTTCAATATCACTCTTTCGAGTTCCACAAGCCACGCAATTCATAGCTAAAATGAAAACTTTCCCAAAATAAGGAATATCTGCTTGATCTTCAGTTAAAGTACACTTGTTCTTTGAACAAAATGGACATGGTTGATCTTTAATTGTTGCCATATTACTAATAATCAGAACTTACTTTTTAAAGATTTTGCTTTTTTGCGAAAAATCAATGAATATTCCTAATTAGAAACCTATAATTACCTTGTTGCTCTTGTTCTCTTAGATACCTAACATAAGCACAAGCAGACCTTAAATTATCTCTTTTATCACTAAGTTCTTCTACTATAAATTCTTTTTTTGAAGTAGACTCCAAAGTAAATCCAATTTCTTTAGCTGCAGCAAAAAAACCTAAATCATCACGAACATCAACATCTTCATCACCCAAATCATCTAATTCATTATTATATGAAAAAATATCAGCAATCAAACCATTAATTCTATCTAATTGACTAAAAACATACACACGATGTAAATTCAAATCATTAAAAACATCGGTCCCTCTAAGTCTTTTATTCCTAATAATTTCACAAGCATCAGTAGAAACCATTTCATAATGTAAACCTAAAAAAAGTGGAATTATTGTAAAATCAAATTTTCCATCTATAATTTTCCCACCATTACAATTGTATAAAGAATCTTCTAAAGAAGAGAGCATAGTAACTCTACCTAAACCACCCCCAAAACTTTGAGCTGCTTGAACATAATCTGAATTATCAATCATTAAAATATCCATATAATCTTCCATAAACAGAAAAAACAACCCATATTTAAAAAACCTTGCCTGATTTTATCACCAAACAGTAACACACAAGCAAAACAACCAAAACCTTAATAAAGAACCAGCAAATAAATTAAGACATGCACCGGTAGTTTAATGGCTAGAATCCGGGCCTTCCAAGGTCTGACGAATAGTTTTACACTACTCTCTAATCAAAGAGAGCCTGTGATCCGGGTTCGAATCCCGGCCGGTGCATACCTACATCTTTTTTCTATATCTACATAAGATTCAATTCATTATAATAAAACTAGTCTCAAAAATCTTTAATTGGCCAAATCCTTCTATAGCAAAACCAATAACCATATAAATAAAACAAATAAAATATACGTAGGTGAAAAGTTAGGTGTATCTAAAAATTCTAAATTGTCTAAATACATTGCCATTTGGCGTTGGAAACAAACTTCTAGTAGATATCCTTCAAGGAAACAATTCAAAACAAGTAGAAAAACACAAATTTGAAAAAAACATCCATTTCTCAACCCTATCAAACGAATTAAAACAACATATTGTAGACAACATCAATCTATGTAAATCACAACAATTTGTAGAAGACAAAAAAATAAACACATTTATCAAAGTATTAGAAATAACTAAAAAAGGCAAAGAAGAATTAATCAAACCAAAAGGAATAAAAACCAAAAATTTCGCATTCGAATCATACAAACCAACAACAGATGAATTAAAACTAATAACAAGTTTCAACTTTTTTCTAGAAACATATTCACAAAAACAAGCTCAAGCTATAGTATCTAACAAAAAAAAGCTACTATGCATTGCAGGAGCAGGCTCAGGAAAAACCACAGTATTAACCAAAAGAATAGAATTTTTAACAAAATACAAATCAACTGACCCCAAAAAAATCCTAGCCATCACATTTACTCGAAAAGCAAAAGAAGAAATGATTCACAGATTAAATAACCCAAATATTCAAATAGAAACATTCAACTCATTTTGCGAAAAAATAACCAAACAACACACTCATTTAATGTATGATATCAACAAAACAATAATCTCCTTTTCTCAAAAAATAAAAATAGTAAGTCAGGCAATTAGAAAATGCAACACCTCATTTAAAAAAATATCATCTACCTACTTTAGCCAAGGACAAAGAAGACTAAAAACAGACGATCGATTACTATTTCAATTTGTAGCAGATGTATTCTCAATAATAACATTTTTTAAAAGAAAACAACAAAAAATAGACACATTTCATACAACAATTAGTGGCAATAAAGACAAACATAACGCAAAAATTCTCTATGATGTATCCAACAAAGTAATCAAATTAATGCAAGAACAAAATCTCAAAGATTACGTTGACCAAGTAGTTGACACAATAAACCTATTTAAAAATTTTAGCAACCTAATTCCAAAATACGAACATATCCTAATTGATGAGTTTCAAGATGTAAATTCCATGCAAATAAACTTATTAGAAATATTAAACCCAACTAATCTATTTGCAGTTGGAGATCCACGTCAATCAATATTTGGATGGCGAGGATCAGACATTAAATTCATCTATGACTTTGCCAATGAAAATCCAAACAACATCATCGTACTAGAAGAAAATTACAGATCAACTCCAAACATAGTCGATATTGCCAATAAAGTAATCTCAAATATGAATATTCAAAAACAAGTAGCCTTCGTAAAAGAAAACACAAATTCAAACATAATCATCCAAAATTATGATAGCGAAAATTACGAACACAAATCAATAGTAAATAAAATTAGCCAAATATATCAATTTAATCAAGAAATTTTCATCTTAGCAAGAACTAACAAACAACTTGAAAAAGTATCAAACCACTTAAGACAAAAAAACATCCCCTACATCCTAAAAACAGAAGATGAAAAACAAACAACGCGAGAAGGTTTCATTACACTTGCAACAATCCATTCCATAAAAGGCCTAGAAGCAAGTTACGTATTTTTAATAGGAGCAAGTTCACTTTATTTCCCATGTAAAGTTAGCGATCATCCAGTAATAGATTCATTAAATAAGGATTATAACAAATTCGAAGAAGAAAGAAGATTATTATATGTAGCCCTAACAAGAGCAAAAAGATACTTACACATTTCTTATGCAAGTAAAAAACCAACCTTCTTCATTCCTGACAAACCCATAAATGAATTTAGAGAAAAAGAACCAAAAATATATTCAACAAAAGAAAAAACTCAAGAACAAATTCATGCAATATTAAAAGATTGGAGAGCAACGCAAGCAAGAATCATGCAAATACCAGCCTATATGATAATTAACGACAAAACAATCAACGACTTATCCACAAAAAAACCAACATCAATTAATCATTTAAACGACATCTACGGATTAGGAGAAAGAAAAATAGAAAGATTCGGAAAAGAGATATTAGATATGATTAATTAATAATAAAAAAAATAAAAATAAAACTACATTTGTATTTCAATATATCCATTATTGTCAGAATCATCGGACTCCCTTTCTTTTCTTTGTTGATCCTCATACCATCTTTGTCTTTCCTTAGAATCATCTATATACAACCTTGGCCTCTCTTCAATAAACTCTCTTCGCTGCTTTTCCTTAATATCACGTACTACATCATCTATTGTTATATCCATAAAAACAAGAACTAATACAAACTTATATACTTATGTTAGTAACAAATTAACTAAATTACATACATGTATGTAAAAAAATTAAAAAATCAACACAAATTATTCCTTGACATAAAGATTTCGTCTATAATCAATAACCAAAGTAGCATCTAATTCACTTTGCCTCCTACAAATAGCATCATAATTTTCGCAATCAGACTTATACAAAAATCTTCTTCTTCCAACACTAGAATCTTTTGAATCTCTAAAATCTAGCAAATTAGCAACATTATCATCATCACTAACACCAATATCATCATTTAAAGCAACCACTTCACCAATTGAATTTGTCATATAAAAACTAAAACAATTCCATTTAAAAATATTTCCAAAATCAACTAAAAAACAAATCAAAAAAAGAATATACAATAACTATATATACCAATAATCAAACTAACAACACATGAAAACAATGACATGTAAACAACTATCAGGAGCTTGTGATAAAAAAATTAGTGCAAACACATTTGAAGAAATGGGAAAATTGTGTAAAGAGCATGCAATGCAAATGTTCAAAGAAAAAGATCAAGACCATATTCAAGCAATGCAAAAAATGAAAGAACTAATGAAAGACCCAAAAGCAGTGCAAGAATGTTTTAAAAAGATGAGAAATGAATTTGATAACTTACCAGAAGACAAATAAAACAACTCGCAACTACAATCAACAAAAAAACAAATTAAAAAATCTTCTCAATATCTTTTTTCTTTAAAATTCTAACATGACCAAGTGGCAAACGACCAAGTGACAATTTTCCAACTCGAATCCTCTCCAAATCTAGAACTCTATAATCAAAATATTCAAAAATTCTTCTAACAATCCTATTTCTTCCTTCATGAATAGAAATTAAAACAATTTTCGGACTAACAATTTCAATTGAACACTCAGCAGTTTTCTGTTCATCAATATAAACACCCTTCTCAATATCTCTAGAATCAGCTTTTAAAATAGATTTATCCAAAACAACCTTATACGTTTTTTTAATTTCATACCTAGGATGCATAACCCTATTAGAAAAATCCCCATCATTAGTAAAAAGAAGCAAACCAGTCGTATTATAATCAAGTCTCCCTACAGGAAAAACTCTCTCTTTAACCTTAATAAATTCCATAACAGTCTTAAACTTACTATCACGAAGAGCAGTAACATACTTTCGAGGCTTATTTAGCATCAAATAAATCTTCCTCTCCTTACGCAAAACCTTCCCATTAACACTAATCTTATCAGTATATGAAGCCTTATCACCAATAGTAATTCTTTTACCATTAACTTTAACCTTACCATCCTCAATTAATCTCTCAGCCTCACGTCTAGAACAATACCCAAAATTACTAATCAACTTTTGAACTCTATGAATATTATTTTCCATTATATATAAAAATCAACATTCCTTTATAAAACTTGAGCTAAAAAACAAATATAAAAACAAATCAAATCTAAACATCAACTCTCATTCCCAATCAACTTGTCATACGCAATATTCATCAAAATTTTCAAATTCTCAATATCAGCAATGTTATACTTAATTAACTTCCCAAGTGCCTGTGAATCACCACGTTTATACTTATGCCACAACCTTACAGCCTCAAATCCAGTAACATCACCAATTTCAGCATCCCTGCAAATTCCAAAATCCTTCTCAATCTTTTTAAGACCACCACGATAACCCATCTTACCTAAAACAAAACGAAGATCTATATGAAAAATGTCATTTCGCATATTAGAAAACTTCTCTTTCAAAAAAGGAATATCAAAACATCTCCCATTAAAAGTTATAAATAATTGATACTTATTAAATTCAGATTCAAAATCTTCAAAATTTTTCCCATTAATAAAAATCTTACTCTCCTGCCCATCATAAAGTCCAATAATTGTAACATCATCACGATTACGAGACAAACCAGTAGTCTCAATATCTAAAAAACAACACTTATCTTTAAGATGAGAATACAATCTCCAATGCTCATTTATTGGTAAATTTAAAAAATGAGAATAATCACCAACTTCTAAAGCTTTTTTAGAATCAAGAATTTGTGAATGTAAAAAATCCTTTTTAGAATCAGCAATATCCAAATTAGAAACATTACTCAAAAAACTATCCCAACAAGTAACTCTTTGAGAATATAATTTATTAACAAAAGCCTCACTAACTTTTGGAATATGTAAAAAAGTTTTATTTAACACAAACACCACCCAAAATAAATCTTTAAAGAAATCACTTATAAAGTTTTCTTATCCTCATAAAAGGACAAAAACATCAAAACAGAAATCTTTATAAATTAAAAAAAAAATAAAATTATTAAAAAGGTGGTATATTGAAAAGATTTAAACTATTAACAATTATATTATTAACTATAACAATTATAACTTTATCAAATCTTTCTTTAGCAGATGGAAACGAAATAACAGATGGTTGGAACAAAACATTCGAAGGATTTACATCAGGAAGTAATGATATCATGTATGCAGCAGCAGCAGATTCTAATGGAAATATTTTCATGGGAGGAGTTGGTGGAAATCAATCAGGTTTAAGCACCGGAAGTGATGCGTGGATTTTAAGTTTTAACAGTTCAGGAACTTCAAACCAATCATGGAACATCTCATTTTCACAAAATTCAACAGTAGCAACCACTGACACTATTTTTGACGTAGCAATCGATAGCGATAATTCAGTATATGTAGCTGGAGGATTTGGTCAAGATGCTGGATTTACATATTATGGATGGTTTATAAAAAAATACGATTCAAACGCAGTAGAAAATACAACAGGATGGAATAAAACACCATATTTAAATGGAGGATCAAATTCGATAGCAAAAGACATTGTAATTGATTCGTCAGATAACGTATATATATCGGGAATAAACGACCCAGATTTTGATTTTAGTGGCAAAGCAAAGAACATTACTATCATAAAATACGACAAATCAGGAACTAAATACTGGCATTACAATGAGTCTGGAACTTGCGCCCTAGGAACATGTTATGGAACAGCCGACTCGATGGAATTAGATTCAGAAGAAAACTTATTATTTTTAGGTACAGATTACGATGTGGGAAATGGAACAACATTCATTAAATTAATGAAAATAAACTCCACAGATGGAACACAAATATGGGAGAGAAACATTTCAATTGAAAACACAACAACAGGAACACATTCAGCAGGAGATTTAGCATTAGATTCATCAGATAATGTATATGTCACAGGATCTTTAACATTTTTCAACGGAACATTAAATGTTACAGGTTGGACAATAAAAAAATTTTCAAGTTCAGGTGTTGAAGATGCATCATGGAATAAAACATATAGAGGAAAAGCAACAACAGAATTTAACTCAGACAAAGCAAACGCAATTGTAATAGACAACACCGATGAAGTATATGTAGGTGGTTATTTCAATAACGAAATTGATACAGGCACTCCAAACAGTGCAGACGATTGGCATATAAAAAACTTCAATACATCTGGAGTTGAAGAAAGTGATTGGAACAAAACTTTTTCCTCAGATTACATAACTCCTAACTTTGCAACAACTGATAATATTCATGATTTGTTATTTATAGCAAACGACGGATTATATGTAATAGGAGTTGGACAATACCAATTCGGAGTTTCATCTCAAGATGATATTTGGCTTAAAAAATTCAACGCTACAGGAAAATCAATCGCTACCCCAGTAGTTCCAGAATGGGATGAATATGCTCTGTTTTTCATACTAGCAGTTGCATTAAGTGGATTTTATTATATGAAAAAAGAAGAAGAAGAAGAAGAAGAAGAAGAAGAAGAAGAAGAAGAAGAAGAAGAAGAAGAAGAAGAAGAAAACAAATAATTTTATTTCTATATTTTTAAAATTTATTTCAATATTTAATTATATTTTATTTCCTATTTTTAAATATATTATACAAACCAAAGAATAAAAAATAATTAAAATCACTCCCTTAAAAATTCATAAATACCATCCAATATCTCTACTCCATCATCCTCATAAATATAAGACATTCTAATTTTATCTTCCCGAAGTAAGCTAGGTAAATCTCTTCTGATTTTTCCCATCAATCCTTCATAAGGTTCATGCGGTCCATATTGAATTCTCCCATTTACATCAGGTTGATTTCTAACCTGAGTATAACCATATAGATTAACCTTATCACAAATTCTAGCAATCATTTGACTAGCAAACCAATGATCCTTTTGAGAATTTATATCGCCATCAGAAAATTGAAATAAATAAACATTTTTGACACCTTTTTGAATCTCTTCATTAATAATACTTGAAGCATACCCAAGACCAGAATAAAGAAAAGTTCCTCCCGTAAGAACAGTATTATAAAATTTATCTTCATCAACTTCTCTTGCAAAATGAGAATGAATAACAAATCTCTCCTTAAAATTAGAACTACCAATCGATTTTTGATATAAACGTTTTAAAATTGAGCTAAGCCAAAAAACTTTAGATCTAACTATTTTTTCTCAATTTCCCCCATAGAAGCTGAAGAGTCCATTAAATAAATAATAGAAGCATCAAATTGAGGCTCATCCATATTTTTTTGATTTCTATACCAAAAATCAGGTTTTTGAACAATAACAGGTCTTTGAGGTCTATAAATACCAGCAGAAATTTCTCTTTTTAATGCTTGCTTAAATGATCGTCTAAAATGAGTATTACTTCCTCTTCTACTAAAATTAGTATATTTAACTTTATTATCCACTATTTTAGGATTAGGTTCTAAATTAGGTAAACCCATCTCATCAATAAAAAAATCAACTAACTCTTCCAAATCTTGATCTACACTAACCATATCTTCTTCATGAATTTCTTGATTATCATTAGTATCAATATTATCTTCTTCAGATCCTTCACCTTGACCAACACCACCCATATGCATAGGATCAAATCTAAAATGAGGAATATTTAATCTAGGAATTCTAATATTCACCCTACCATTAGAGATAGTACCATAATCAATATTATTGACAAGACCTTTTTTAATTAACTCCTTAACTTTCCTATCATACCTAGATTTATCTAAACCAATTGACATAAAATATATTCACAAAGATACATTTAATATTCCTTGCTTATTGTTTATAAAATAATTACATAGCTAAAAATAAAATAATACTTAAAACACCAAAATTCACACACCACAAGTAGTAAGAAACACTTAAATATATCAACAACACTATTAAAATAAGCAAACAAGTGCGTAAATATGAAAAGTTTAGCTTAGAAAAGCTGGCCAGTTTACTTCGGTAATTAAATCTTTTTAATTCGCAAGACTTGTTTGCAAATTCTTCTAATAAATTTTATAACAACTAAATAACAAAAAAAAACTATTTTTATCAAAAATTAACAACCTCAACTAAAAACACATTAAATCAAAAAATCCAAATATCGGCTTCGTCCGGAATGGAGTCTTTTTGTATACTCGCGCCCTGGCGGTTTCCATAGGAAACCAGAGAAAAGCAAAGCTTTTCTTCCTGGAGCCGAGGCGGGTACTCGAAGAGTACGGTATCCGCCGTGCGTTTGCGCTAGTAAACACACGAACGAGTGAAACGAAGTGACTAGTCCCAGTATACTTATTTCCTCCATTCCGGACGTGGCCCCAAATATCGTAACTTTTATAAACAACAAACTTTATTTCCCTACATATAAAAGAGGCTAATTCATGACTAAAATTAATTATATAACAATTCACGGATTCAAAAGTTTTGCAAACAAAACCCATATTCCTTTTGATAAAGATTTTAATTGTATTCTAGGACCAAATGGGTCTGGAAAATCCAATATAGGAGATGCTCTTTGCTTTGTATTAGGAAGAATTAGCGCAAAATCCATGAGAGCTGAAAAAGCAGCAAATTTAATTTTTAACGGTGGAAAAAGTAAAAAGCCTCACACAAGTGGAACAGTAGAAATCTCTTTTTGTAATGAAAGTAAAATATTTCCAATAGATGAAAAAGAGATAGTTATTGGAAGAACTATTACAAAGTCAGGAAGTAGTATTTATAGAATTAATGGTAAAAAAAGAACTAGAACAGAAATAATTGATACAATGTCGTCAGCTAGGGTAAATCCAAATGGCTACAACATAATTTTACAAGGAGACATTACAAGATTTGTATCAATGTCTTCATTAGAAAGAAGAAGAATTATCGAACAAATAAGTGATGTTTCAATTTATGAAGATAAAAAACACAAAGCAAATAACGAACTTAGCAAAGTTGATGAAAAATTAAACAACGCTCATATCATCCTAAAAGAGAGAAAAACATATTTAAGAGAATTAAAAAAAGATAGAGATCAAGCATTAAAATTCAAAGAATTAAAAGATCAAGTTAATTCAAACAAAGCAACTTACCTTCATCTAAGAATCTCACAATTACAAAAAGATCAAGAAACTCATTTAGAAAAACATCAAAAATATCAAGAAAAAATAACTAAATCTCAAGAAAAAATTAATACATTAAAAGAACAAATCAACAAAAACAAAGAACAAATTTCAAAAATAAACAATGAAATTGAACAAAAAGGTGAAAAAGAACAAGTTAGAATTCACAAAGTTATTGAAGATTTAAAAATCAACCTAGCAAAAGAAAGAACAAGAGTATCAACTCTAAAAGATGAAATAGCAAAAATCAAACAAAGAAATGATCAATTCAATTTAGAATTAAAAGAATTAGAACAAAAAACCATAAATGCATCATCACAATCAAAAGAATTAAGATCAAATATAGAAAAAAGAAAAAATGAATTTCAAGACATCAATCAAAAATTAACTGATTTTAAAAAGAAACATAAAATCGAGAGTTCAGCTCAAGTTGATAAAGATCTAGAAAATAAAGATAAAGAAATCGATCAAAAACAAGAAGAAGTTCAAACAATCAGAGCAAATCAACAAGAACTACTAAGAGAAAAAGACAAATTAGAATATCAAATTGAAACAATAGATCAAAGAATTCTAAAAGTAAAAGAAGTTGAAGGCGAACATAAAGATCAAATTAAACAATTAACTCAATTAAAAACTAATTTTAAAAATGCAACTATCAAATTAAACAAATGCCTTGATAACGACTCATCATTTGCATCACAAACAGCAAACGCTAGAAGAAATCTAGTAGAACTTGAAGAAAGATTCGCTAAATTAAACGCAAAAGCAATGTCCATTAAAGCAACAATTGCAGGAAATTACGCAGTAAAAAGTATTTTAGAAAACAAAAAACAATTTAATGGAGTTTATGGAACAGTAGCTCAATTAGGTCAAGTAAAAAAACAATACTCCCAAGCCCTTCAATCAGCTGCTGGCGCAAGAATGCAAAATTTAGTAGTAGATGATGATAAAACAGCAAGTGATTGTATTAAATATTTAAAATCAAACAAACTAGGGTCAGCTGCATTTATTCCACTAAATAAAGTTAGATATAGCGAAGTTAATTCTGAACACAAAAAACTTCTAAAACAAAATGGTGTTCACAATTTTGCTATTGATTTAATTAATTTCAAACCTCAATTTAAAAAAGCATTCAATTACGTATTTGGAACAACTCTAATTGTAGATGATATTGATGTAGCTAGAAAAGTTGGTATTGGAAAAATCAAAATGGCAACCTTAGATGGTAACATCGCAGAAGCTAGTGGAGTTATGAAAGGCGGTTATAAAAATACAAAAAATGCAAGTGGTTTTCAAGAACAAGACTCATTAGAAGAGTTAGAGAGAATTGAAGGACAACTTTCACAAGCACAAGGCATCATTTCAAACATCAAATCAAATCGAGATGAAAATCAACTAGAAATAGATTCACTTAGAAAATTAAAAGCTGAACTTGAAGGAGAAATCATAAAATTAGAAAAATCACTTCATTTAGAGAGCGGTGATTTAGATGCAACAAATAGCATCAAAAAAGAATTAAAAAACAAATTAATTGAAGTTGATAACGAATTAAGACAAGTGCAATTTAAAGTAAGTAACATCAATCGCGAATTAGCTGGATTAAAATCCAAAAAAGCAATGCTTCGCTCAGCTGCAAATGAGCTAAGAAATCCAAGATTACTAGCGCAACTAAGTGCCTTTGAAGAAAGTAAACAAAAAATCAAAGAAGACATAGTAAGATTTGAAAGCGATCTTAAAAACTCATCATCAAACGTAGAGCAACTAATAGCTCCAGAAAAAGAAAAAATCAAAGAGATTATCAAGCAACATCTTAAAGAAGAAGAAGAGTTCAAAAAAGAGATCGAAAGTTTATCCTCAAATATCGAAAAATCTCAAAAAGAGCTAGAAATAAAAGAAGCAGCAAGTAAAGAATTCTACTCAAAATATAAAGAATTATTCAACAACAGAGAACAACTATCAAGTTCAAATTCTAAATTTGACAATGAAATTGAAACAATTAGAGAAAATTCAAGAACAACAGAAAGAGAACTAAATCTAATGTCACTAAAAAACGCTGAAATAAAAGCAAGAATGGCAGGTTTAGAAGAAGAATTTGTAAGATACAAAGAACACGCTATACTAAAAGATAAAACAGTTGAAGAATGTAAAAAAGAGATTGCTAAATTTGAAGTAATGCTAGGTCAAATGTCAGCAGTAAACATGAAAGCTCTAGAAATTTACGAAGAAGTAGAAAAACAATATAATGAATTAGTTGAAAAACGTGAAGGCCTTCTAAAAGAACAAACCGATGTCCTAACACTAATGAATGAAATTGAAACAAAAAAGAAAGATCACTTCATGAAAACATTCGATCATGCTAATGAAAACTTCCAAAGAATTTTCGTAAACTTATTTTCAAAAGGAAAAGCATACCTTGAATTAGAAAACAAAGATAAACCATTTGAAGGCGGCCTTGCAATCAAAGTAAAATTAACAGGAAATAGATTCATGGATATAAAATCCTTATCAGGCGGAGAAAAAACCATGACAGCCCTATCCTTCATCTTCGCAATCCAAGAATACCAACCAGCATCATTCTACATCTTAGATGAAATAGACGCAGCACTGGACAAACATAATGCTCAAACACTAGCTAAACTAATTAGAGACTACGTACATAAAGCGCAATACATTGTAATCTCACACAACGACGCCGTAATCTCAGAAGCAGACACTCTATTTGGAGTAAGTATGAAAGAAGGCGTTAGTAAAGTTACTAGTTTAAAAATTTAAGAAAACAAAATCAAGAAAAATCAAGCCTTGAACTAAGTTCTTGTATTACATGATCTCTTGTATCTAAATATAGTGGTGATGCATCAGAAACATAATCTCCATCAAAAGGATTATAATCTCTAACATAAACAACATTAAATTCACCAGAAAAAGGATACAAAGTTTTCTTAATATCACCAAAATCATTTTCTCTTTCAAGTGGTTTTGAATTAAAATACATTTTTTGACCAGCAATTTCTAATTTAACATAAACAGATTCAGGAAGAGACTTATTATCAACAACTTTTTTTTTATTACCATCAGCAAGAAATAATTTAGTATGATTTCTTTGAGAAACAATTGATTCTAGAGCATTAACAAATTCTCTAACTGTTACTTTATTACTTAATTGAATTTTATCCATTTATAGCAAAATACGTTGATTATTTATAAATGTTACTACAGAGTAATTAAAAAAATGGAAAAATAGCAGAATTAAAAAAGAAGACCTAGCCAAAATGTATCCTCAAATTCAACTAAACACCTAAACACAACAAACAACATAAACATTCCAAAATAACCAATCCAACATCAAAAACCAAACCTTTATAAACACTAATTATTTAATATGAATATCAAAAAGAGGTTTGAAATGGCAAAAAAAAGTTCTACTAGGAAAAAAACTACATCAAAACCTAGAGCTAAATCTAAAAAACCAATTAAAAGAACCTTAAAAAAATCTCTTTCTAAAACAAGAAAATCAAAAAGCTCAGTAACAAGAATCAAATTACCAGATGTGAATGTATCTACAAGATGGGATGGTTACGCACTTGCATACACACTTGCAATTCTATTTGCACTAGATGTTTTATTTCATGTATTTACAAAAAAAACAGACATCTTAGAATACGTTCTATTTTCCTTCTCCAACAATTTCATAGGAATATTATCAGGTATGGCCGAAGCCGCTATCTACGGTATAATAGTAGGATTTTTCTCATCATGGTTATATAATAGATTTTTATAAAGCATATCTACTCTTTAGTCCATCAACATATCGATCACAAACAATAGCCATTTCTTCTAAATCATTAAAATCAACAGCTCCAAGATACCTTGAAGCAAAAGGAAAAACACCAGCCAAAGCAAAAGTAGAATAAACTGCCAAATTAGAATATTCATTTGATTCCATCGACCCTAAAGCAGCACCCATCGCAGCAATTGCTAAAGAAAATAATACACTATAAATATCCTTTTTTTTAATAATTTCAGATCTTCCTCTTGTAGTATACAAACTTGAACTAAAATTAAAAATACCAAGACCATTTAATGAATCAGCTAAATCCTCAACACACCTATCAAACTCAGGATTTAAGACAGGTTTTTTTAATATTCCTTCTCTTCTATAATGCTCACAAACAAAGCCAACTCTTTTTCTATAAGAATCATCTTCATTATTAACAATACTCTCCAATACCTTATCTCGACTAACATATAACTTAATAGTTTCCCTATAACTCAAATACAAATCATGTTCGGATAAATCCAAAGCAGCAGCAGAATTTTTAACAATTCCCATTTTAGAATTAAGCGTATTTTCAACCATAAAAAAACTAATCAAAATAGAACTATAATAAATTAATTACATAAAAAATGGAAAAAATCAAATAAATCAATAAAAAATAATTAAAAAGAATTTACAAACTATCCTTAGCTTTCTCTAATAAAGGTAAAACTTTCTCAACTTCTTCTTTAGTCATTCTACCAAGCTTTGCAAAACTCAAATCGCCACTAGCTCTCTTAGCTTGCCTAGTAATTTGCACCTTAGGTGTACCCTCATTATATGCAAAAACAGCAACAGTAATTACTGACTTTTCAAAATCAGCACTTTCACTAAATAATTCTTTATCTAAACTTTTATCAAACGCAGGCATTTTTTTTCATTCCTCATAATCTATATTAAAGCAAATCAAAACAATTTAACAAATCAAATCATCATAAATTTAACTTTAAATAAGTACAAGTTAAGCTTATTTATAAGATTATTGGAAAAATAAGCTAATAATTGTATAAATAGCCTCAAATCAGAACTATTTTAATAAATAATCCTCATCATTTATATTTTTCCTCTTCTAAATAATAAAAATAATAAAAATAATATTTTTATATAAGTATATTAAATACCACTTGCAAGTGATAACTAAACGCAAGATTTATAAAGAAAAAACATTCTAACCACATTATGTCAAATTTAATAGCAATTACAACTCCATGTTCAAGATTAGAAGGTTTCCTAAAATCAGATCAAGAGCCAATTTTAACTTCAAGAGTTTCTTACTTTAGAAGACCAAACTTCACATGGGATTCACAAGGTAGTATGGGTATAGTACCAAGAAGATTTGTATTAGATAACCATTCACAAATTAACGAATATAACAGATTTCTTATATCAACACCCATACATGAAACAAGAATATACAAAGGCCTTAGTTTAGATGATTTTGACATATTAAAATTTGCTCAATCATCTCAAGCAACATTAAGCCAATTAAATCCAAATACACGCCTAGCAATAACAAAAATGTACGCAGTAATAGGAGAAAAAGAAACGAAAACAGCTGAATTTAATAGATTTCTTCCAATTGAAGAAGCAATAGAAACATTTTACAAAGAAGCAAGAAAACCAAAAGACCAACTTGAACATGATTTAGAACAAGAAATAATCTATAAATTAGTAAAAGAAAATTTACTAGATTTAAAAAGTGGAAAAAAAAGACTAAATTGCTATTCAACAATTGAGAGTATAAATGGAATATTAGTAATTGAAGAAGCATCAGGATACGCATTACCAGTAAATTGTTTTGAAATAAATCCCCCATTTGAAGTAGCCACATTTAATCCACAAGAATCAAGAGAAAATTCTTCAAAAAGATTAATTAAATTAAAACCACAAAGCCCAGGACCAATTTATAGAGATAATAATCACAACACAGGATCAGTTGTCGATTATACTCCAAGTGGTGTTCTTAAAATTGCAACAGATGAATTGAATGATAACACCAGCAGTAGTGTAATAATAAAACAACTAAATGAACTAGATAGAAAAAATGATTTTTATGTTCAATTATACTTTGGAAAAGATTGGATGGAAGGAGAAAATTTAATTTACGTAAATGGTACATCTCAACCAACACCAATTAATAATTCTAACAGAGATACAATAAAAAAAGCTCTAAAAGAATTAATTGGTAACCAAGAACAAGAAGAATCAGAACCAATTGGATTTGCAGTATTTGATATCAAAAATAGAACTGTACACAGAAAACTAGATTTAGACTTCACTACAAACTACAAAAATTTTGGACCATTCTATTAATTTCTTCTCAATCAAAACAAAACAACACAATATTTCAAACAACAAATCGCCATTTTATATACTAATTAAATTAAAAAAATTTTATAAAAAAATAACTACAATCATAACTATTTTTTACCAAAAAACAACAACTATTTATATTTTTCCTCACCCCCAGCAAAGGAACAATTCTCAACATAATTTAAAGAATAAACAAAATTAGTTTTAGAGGTAAAAAAAATGAAAGAAATAATATATAAAAAAGATTTTGTAGAAGAATCACTTAATTTACACACAGATGCAATTATTAAATTTAAAAAACATAAACGATTTCACAATCAATCAGACCAAGTTTACACTTCTTTAATAAAATGTTTAGAAGAATCATACAAAATAAAAATAGACAAAGACCGAGGTTATAAAATATTTAGTGCAAAAAAAAATAATCAAATAGTATTAGAAGGATCATACGGACCTAAACCAGAAATTCCAGGTGAAATAAGAGAATTATATATTAAAATATTTCAAGGATTAGAATACGAACAAGAATAAAAATTGACAAAATCAATTGATGACATCCTTGTTTATGCAGGATGTACATCTAGGGGAGATGTTACAAGTCAGCAACCGTTAAATTAATTTTTTATTAATTTCTTCTCAATCAAAACAAAGCGGCCAATATCTCTTCAAATTAAAATCCTCAACACGAAGTGACCCACTTTCAGAACCACAAAGCAAATATACACTTGCATTAGAATCAAATTTTCTATAATAATGAAACTGCTTAGATCTAAACTTATAACAAACACCAGAATGAGCCTTAACTTCAACCAAAGCCATCGCATTAACACCTGAAATCAAACCATTAACAATAACATCAATTTCACCACCCTCAACATGAACATTTCTATGAAAACTTCTAACATTATCAAAACCAAAAGAATCTTGAAAAAAAGAAAAATTAAAAATAAACAAATTCAAAACTTGATCATGATACGGATTGTGCAATTATATCACCAATCACACATCTAAATCAGTTGCTAAATGAGCATTCTTCTCAATAAAATCTCGCCTTGGTTCAACATCATCACCCATCAAAATAGTAAACATCTGATCTGCTAAAACAGCATCT
>Ga0233439_10001586_pt1 | contig 28502 bp, 24 predicted proteins | sample SI_123_September_6_FD_182713 | JGI IMG/M metagenome (GOLD analysis project Ga0233439, IMG submission 182713) | Seawater microbial communities from Saanich Inlet, British Columbia, Canada - SI_123_September2016_100_MG | ecosystem: Environmental > Aquatic > Marine > Inlet | place: Canada: British... | reverse complement strand
TCAATCCGTATGGGGGTCTTATCGCCCTCTTTCCTGCTCTTTCCTGCTGGGGTGCCTGCCTTTAGATAGCCGCTCTTTCAGGTGTGGCCGACCCGATAGCATTGGGATCAACCGAGATGAAACCACGCTCTTCGTCACAAATGATATGCAGGGTCGCTGCGCTAGCGACACCAGGTCTCGAAATCGGGAATGAATCGTGGAGCTCTATCGTTTTCCGATCAAGCATGACGATTACGCGATCCCGGCGTACCTTCTTATTCTATTGTAAAGGCCTTATGCGTTGAATGGGTGATACCCGCTACGGATGGAGTGATTGAGGCTGAGAGAGTGAAAGAGCTGCTATGAGTGATGGCGTTTAGGAGTGCTACGTCATGCACGGGAAACTTGCATTTCGGGCAGCGAAGTCGTAGATATAAAAACGGACCGAGGAGGAGGAAAACATAAACTCAAAGGAGTACCTATATGCCTGATATTGCCAGTGTGTTGAAGGATGAGATAAAACGCCTCTCTCGCAGTGAAATAAAAAAAGAAGTCGATCCACTGAGAAAGCGTATTCAAGAGCTCAGCAAGACGGTAACCCAACAGAAAAAGCAGATTGCGGCACTGGAGAAATATCAAACGACAAAGAAAACATCGGGTGCTGCTCAGCCGACCGGTGAAGAAAAGAGTTCATCGGCAAGAATCACGATCGTTTCGATCAAGTCTCACCGCAAAAGATTGAATTTATCTCAGCGCGAGATGGCATGGTTACTAGGGGTGAGTACGCAGACGATCGTACGGTGGGAACAGGGGAAGGGGACTCCCCGAGGCAAGAATAAGGATGCGTTCTTCACATTGCGAGAGATAGGTAGACGGGAAGTAAAGGAGCGGATAGAGGCGCTGGCGAAGTAATATCGGTTGCTGGGCTCACCCTTATGAAATCACACTTACGCTATATAGACGGTTCTCCAGAGGATGTCCTCGAGCGCGTACAAGCGATGCTAGAGCATGGTGAATTAGAGAAACTACTATCTAAACGTTATCCTATCTCAAATACTATCACATCAGATAAATCATTGTATGATTTTGTAATAGAGCTAAAAAAGCGCTACCTGAAAAGTTCTCCGCCCATTGCACGAGTGCTATTTGATAAGAGAATCTCGATCGATCATCACGCATTGGGTCTGCATTCTACGAAGTCTAGAGTCCAGGGTCGGAAACTGAAGTCTAAAAGTGAAATTCGCATCGCAGATCGTCTAAAAAATACTCCAGAACCGTTATTTAGATCCGTTGTTATTCATGAGCTGGCACATCTCAAAGAGAAAGGGCATGATAAATCCTTTTATCAGCTGTGTACATATATGGAACCCGATTATCATCAGCTCGAATTTGATCTCCGTCTTTATCTGGTTTTAGAGGATTATAATGATATGAGCGATCAAAAATAATTCTCTACAGACATGAAAAAGGAAAGGAGAGCTACGATGATCCTCAGGCGAGAAGTGCAGAAGATTCGTTCGGGAAAATGGGAGGAATTAGAAGAGGTGTATAGGAATTATAAAAGCCCTTTTAGGGCGTTGGGGCAAGCCATTGGGGGGCGGTTCGGCCTGTGTGCTGGCGGGTGTGCGGCTTTCGGCGACCTCTTTTTACGGTGCGGCCGGCCCGGCCGCTTGAAGTTCATACCCTTGCCCCACGTCCAGCACGACGCCTTTGGCAAACATCGTGCCGGGGTGGGCGCGCGCGTCGTAATCGGCGAGTTGACGAGACGCCCAGTGCGGGATCTGTGATGCAGCAGAGACTGCGGATGGATTCATGGGCTCATCGCGCCTTTGGGTTGTTTCGTGAATTTTGGACGCTGGTTCGTTTCGGGGAAAGTTTCAGGCGCAGTAAGATCTTCAGTTCGTGTGATGACGAGTGTCTGGCCTGGACGGATCTCATAGTTTAAAGAAGGCAGTTCTATCGATGAGAGCGCTGTTCGGCGGTTAGTCAGTGTAATGGTGCGACCGTTCAACGTGACGATCTTTGTTGTTCCGCCAGATAACCAGAATGTGCCAAAAATAGGCGCGCCGCCTTCGACATGTTCGACGGTAGTGGTGACGCCTTCGTCGGTTCTTCGATGTTCCAGAGCAATCTTGTGATCACCGACGTCGCAATCGACCAACTTAAACCAGTCCAGACCGCTGGGAAGTTGTGGGAACAGATCGATATGGTGCGGACCTGCTTGTGGGTGGATACCTGCGAGGCCCACAACAACATTTTCCAAGAACGGTCCGAATGACCAGAGCTGCATTAGATCTCCCCCTCCGGGTGTGGTCTCATCAAACGCGCCCAGCATTCGTTCCTCAAGTGGGGCCTTCGCTGATAGCTTCATTAACTTCCATCCCAGGTCTGGTTTTCCGTACGCGAACGCTGTCTGGGCCAATACATTATTGTGCACAATACCTACGCCGTCTCCAGTGACCTTTGATTTCCATTGCGCAACGAAACCCCACTCGTTGTTAACCCATTCGTTCTCAATTCGATCGAGTGCGACGAGTGCCTTGTCCCGGTCCGCAATCCCTACTTGCTGCGGCAAAACAACGGCCCAGAAATTATCCATCGTAAGCGAACCGTCCTCTCGCAGCGAGCACGCCCACATCTGTTCTTTGGAGTTCCACCAGTCTCGATTGAAACTCCGCTGTAGCTCGGTGGCCCGACGTCGGTTTTCTCCTGCACCGGTGTCATTCAGTGATTCGGCCATGTTCGCCAGGCTCTCGTAGGCGGCATAGAGGTAGCAGACAGAGGAGATTCGCTCGGGTCCCATGCCAGATTGCTCCATCAAGCCGGCTCCCTCGAGATACCCATCGTGATCTTTGTCTGCGTTCGCCAACGCGTGGGCAATGATCTCCCGACAGACCGGGTAGGCTTGCTCGAGAAAACTCCGATCGCCGGTCCACTGATAGTGATTCCAAATGGCGAGAACGAGCTGTGGCGTTTCTTGCACATGATCCCAACCCAAAAGTCTTCCATTGCTGGCCACCTCGTGTGCTCCAAACTTGTTCAAGCTGGCAAAGTGCAGCAGGCATTCCAGAGTGTGGCGAGACGCCGTTTTAAATCCACCAGCCGTAACGCCAGCGGTCGAGTAAAGACTGTCACAACCAAACAACCAGGTATAGATCGGGAAACCGGCAGCTAGGAACGGCGCAGGGTAACCAGGCCGGAGATCCATTACTGACATCATCACGTTGGCCTTGGCACTGTAGAAGGCATCGTTCATTGTTGAATCAGAGGAAGAGAATTTCACGCCTTCGAGGATTTGCTCGCGATAGAGATTCTCTTTGTCCGCCAGCAATTTAGGCACGTGCTCAATGATGGATTCAAATCGTGACCTGGCGCCATCGATACCGGTGAGATGTTCTCCCACGATCACAAAGCGCAGGGTAACGCTTCCGTTGACTGGAAGGTTCAACGGGTAAGTCAAAACCCCATCATTGTCTTCGACTCGATGGCTTGCTGGCGAGCGGTCGGCACCAAAGACCATTCCCCATTTTCCGGCCATCTCCGAATCGAGTGCAGTGATTAGACGGTCCCGGTATTCGATGATGTCCGGACCGTTGGGAAGCCGGGATTCGTAGCTGGGACGAATGTCCACGGATCCTCTAAAACGAACAGTTACTTTGCGTGGCTCGTTTGTCACATTGCGAAGAGTGAGCGAGGAGACCAGCGCCGCTTCTTTTTCCGGCACAAAGTCCTGCCGAATCGCCTCTAGACCGTTTTGATCGAAGTGGAATGTGGCGGTTGCGAACCCGTGTTCGAATTGCGATGGGTCAACCAATTTCCAGGAGGGTTGTCCGTCCTCCAAAACTTCGATCTCGAAAGCATCAAGCAGCTTAATGGGATGACACCAAACACCGCCCTGTTCCCCATTCTGCCTGCCCACTGGCGGGAAGGACCCGTCCATTGCTCCGTATTCATATAGCTTCGGCCCCGCAATGAGGAACGGGGTATCGTTCTTCAATGGTTTTGAGTGAAGGATGTTTCCAAACTTCAGCGTCTGAACTCCTGCACGTCGGTTCTTGACTACGATTTCTGCCAGGGCCCTACCTTGTCCAAAGATATCGATCTCCGAGATGAATCCGCTTCGATTCCAGTCGGGGCGATTTGCGGGAAACTCAAAGAGCAGGTAACGATACTGGCCGATGGCACCGTCGCCTGAATTGATGCTCGAACCGTGCTTGCCTCCATCGCCGAGGGAACGAGTGTCCACAATGGCAATCTCATTCCATGACCGGGAGAGATCGCTCGTCCCATTATCGGGGGTCGTCCCACTATTCGATCCCCACAGAGAATATCGTTGTGGGGAAAGCGCACCTGAATGCCACGAATAGACGTTGATGCGGGCGAGCGCAATGCTCCTTCCAAGATCCACCACGATGCGGGAATTTCCCTTGGTATCAAACCAGGTGTTGTTGGCTGGATCATCGCCGCTGGTGGGGAATCTTCCGTTGTTCAATCTCGGCAGCGTGTTTCCAGATGAACCCGCGTCGGTATGTGGCTTCCCGTAGCCAGATACAAAGCGGAACTCAGTGCGCGGGTTTTGGGCCCTGTCGGCGTCATCGCTCGCGGAAGGCGGACCCATTGCCAGATCTGACCAGTCTCGAGTGGTTCGGTCTACGCGCACAACGATGTGGTTGCCCGTTTCCCCCGTTGCTTCCATACCGAGGCACGCGAACGTGCTGTAAACCAGAATTGCTGTAATCGTGTTTTTGATAGTGGAATGTCCTGGTATCATAGCAATATCATCTCAGGGGTATTCAGTTGACGTCAGAGACTTGCTCACGATGTGTGAAAGAAGGAGTGGAGGCTACCGCCCATCAATTCGTGTAGAATGTTGTTAAACATAGTGTTTGTAGGGGCAGGCAGAAACCATGCAAGCCTGCAATGTTTGGTCACGAGAGGCGCGGTCGCCGCAAGTAGACTGCGGGGTGGAATAAGATTAGTCTTTGTTACCCACCCGCCTGATTTTGCACAAATGCTTTCTGGGAAAATGCAATGCATCCTCGGGGTGAAAAAATGAATATTCTCCGCCCACCAATATCCACCTTCGCCCTGCACATAGGCCAACGGGTCCGTAGAGGGGTTTACCGCTATGCTCTTTACCTGTCTGGTATCGGCAAGATTCGGAAGCAATTTCCAGAATGAATACCTCATCCTAAGCACAAACAATGCGCTAATTTTCCATATGGATACTCTCTTTTTGAGAGAGCCGGGTTTGGGTGAAATGGCGTTTTCTTCGCGGACTATCACAGGTATATTGTTTATTCTTAGAGGGTAATATATAAGATCGTAAAAGATTGCTTTCGCATTTTAATTATGTTGCAGGGCTACAATCTGCTACTTGCAGTTTAGTCTGCTTATAAACGATAAGGATAACGAGATGACAGAGGCGGAGGCGCTCTACGGCTGGGCGGAGATTGACCCGGAGGGATCGGTGGTTGCTGGCGAGACGGGCACTTGGCGGATAACCTATCACGCGGGGCGCTACGGTGTCGACGACGGCGGGGTGATCAAGATCGCCTGGCGCGATGTCAGCGACTGGCAGGCGCCGCAATTTAGCGATCCGCAGGCACCGGGGTATGCCACGGTTTCGACGACTGGGCCGGTTACGCTCCGACCGAAATTCGAGAAGCAGCGCTATGTGCGGCCCTGGCGGCTGTGCGTGACGATCGACGTGCTCGATGACTCGCTTGCCGCAGGGGATACCGTAACGTTGACGTTGGGTGATCGGTCGGGCGGCGGTCCGGGCATTCGTGCGCAGACCTTTTGCAAGGAAGCTTTTGAGTTTCGCGTGGCGGTCGATTGGTGTGGAACCTGGGTTTACCAGCGGGTGCCCTCGCCGAGCGTCGAGATTGTTAGTGGTCCGGCGCATACGCTAGTGGTTGTCGGGCCGTCGGAAACGGCCCCCGGGGAAGAGACCTGGGTTGGTGTTAAGGCCGAAGATGTGTGGGGGAATCCGAGCCGGGCCTATGGGGGCGAGGTGCATATTGACGGCGGCGGGCTGATCGGGTTGCCGGAGGTATTTCGTTTCACGGCCGAGCATCAGGGGGTGAAGCGCTTCGAGGGTGTCAAGGCGCCCGAGGTCGGCGTGTATCGGGCCTGCGTGGAGGATCGATCCGGGGATATGCGGGCGCAGGGCAATCCGCTAGTATGTGTGGTTGAGCACCAGGCGGTGCAACCCTTTTGGGGCGATTTGCACGGACAAAGCGAAGAGACGGTGGGGACCAATCCGGTCTCCTCGTATTTTCGCTTCGCGCGCGAGAGCGCGCTGGTCGATTTTGTCGGGCACCAGGGCAACGATTTCCAGATCACCCAAGAGGTTTGGCAAGAAATTCGTGGGCAGGCCAACGCGCAGAACGATCCGGGGCGTTTTGTCGCCTATGTCGGTTGGGAGTGGTCGGGCAATACGCCCTTGGGCGGCGACCACAATGTCTATTATCCCGGCGATGACGGGCCATTGCATCGTTCGAGCCATGTGTTGATTGAGGATAAGTCGGATGTAGACGGCGATTGCACGCACGTGACGGATTTGTACCGCGCTCTGCGCGATGTGGACGCGCTCTTGGTGCCGCATGTCGGCGGGCGCTACGCCAATTTGAATTGGCACGATCCGCGTTTGGAAGCGGTAGTCGAGGTGTATTCGGAGTGGGGGGAGTTCGAGTGGTTTTTGCGCGAAGCGCTAGAGAAGGGTTACCGCGTGGGTTTTACAGCCGGTAGCGACGACCACAAGGGGCGGCCTGGCGCGGCACATCCGGGCAGCGGGTCCTTTGGGGTCTATGGCGGCTTGACCTGTATCTGGGCGGAAGAATTGACGCGCGAGGGGTTGTGGAAGGCGTTGAAGGCACGGCGTTGTTATGGCACGACGGGACAGCGCATCCGCCTGGAAGTTACGGCAGACGGGCAGCCAATGGGGGCGGAGTTTATAGCGGATGGACCACCAAAAATTGCAGTCAAGGTATGGGGGACCGCGCCGATCGAGCGGGTCGATGTCTTTCGCGGGTTAGAGCAGGTGTATAGCTATCCGGAAGAGATCGCGCGGGCGGAGGATCGCGTGCGGGTGGCTTGGTCGGGGCAGCGAATTCGCGCGCGGAATCGCCTGGTGTGTTGGGATGGCGGATTAACGCTTGATCGTGGCCAGATTTTGGCAGTGGAAGGCTATGCCTTTGATTCGGCGTCGGAGGGGATTGCAGAAACAAGCGAACAGTCGGTGACCTGGCAGTCGGTGACGACGGGGGATGCCGATGGAGTGGTATTGGAATTGGATGCGCCGGACGACGCGCTACTGAGCTTTGACACGCCGGTGGTGCAACATACGGTTTCGCTGGGCGAGATCGCCGCGGGGCCGGTGGTAGTGGAGGCCGGTGGCATCGATATACAAGTAGTTTTCGAGCGTGAGCCTTTGGGGGTGGGGAGTGCGGTTGAGTTTTGTTTTCAGGAGGAGGAGCTACCGGCTGGATGCCACCCTTATTGGGTACGGGTGGTGCAGACCGATGGGGCCAAGGCGTGGGCGAGTCCGATTTATGTGACGGTATAGGTTTTGTGCAAGGAATAGACGTGATAATCTATGCGATCTGCAGCATGGCGGTTTTGCTCGGCATCGCATCTTGCGGCAGCCGTAAAGCAGCGAATTCAGGGGGCTGGGACGGGGAGCCTCGATGTTGTTCGATGCGTCAGTCGATTGGTCTGAATTATGGCAGGACCTGCCGGAAGATTTGCGAGAGACCGTATGGGCGCATTCTTCGACCGATGACCTTGCGATAAAGAAGAAGGTCGCACTGCATTTTTTGCGCCGAGGTTCACCACGTGTATCGCGATCTTTATACGGCTAGCGTCTCTACGACCACCTGGTCCGGATAACCGGGCCACAAGTGCAGTGTTTTTTCCATCGGCGAAAAAATCACCGCGAAATCTGTGTGCAGGTCGTCCTCGCCGCGCTGGCAGATGGGGCCGGTCGCTGCTCTATTGCAAAGAATCTGGTCGGGGCCTACATCGGCTGCGAGCAACGCGTGTGCGGTGGCAAGGCGGCGCTGGCCGTTGTTGTGGATTGATTGGTGCTGTGCGGGGTTTTGCTCGGCGAAATCGGGGTCGAGAATGTGGTTGGTGTGGGCTAATGGGATATTCTCAGGATCGAGCACGACCATGCCCGCGCTCGTTTTTTCTATCAGTGTCAAATGGCCCTGCGCATCGCCGAGCATCAGGCTGAAACCATAGGCGTTGAGCTGTAGCGCACGGATATGGACGATGGCTTCTTCAACGTTGGCGCAAGCGGGCAGTATCGTATGCAGTGCGGTGAGCGAGAACAGGCCTTTGTCGCGCAATGGGCCGGGAATGCCGGTCATGCCGATGCTCAGACCGCACTCGTTGATGCCGGCGATGGTCCAGAGGGTGCCGGCGAAATGGAAATGCCGGTGCGCGTAGCCGTGATCGGGCCGGGTTGTTTCGAGAATATTCATACCGAGGTCCTCGTGGCCGATGTCGTCGGTTTTGCCGATCAACGGTCGGCCTTGTGCATCGCGTGTGCCAACCACCGTACACTGGGGTAGGTGGCTGCCGAGCCGGTGGTAGAAGGTCAAGGCGGAGTAGGTTTCTTCGTCGAGCCCGAGACCGGCGGCCAAGCCCGTGCATTCTTCGACGCTTTGCGGGTAGAGTTTCTCTTCTTCTATACGCCAGATCCCCATTTGAGGTCGGATTTTTTCGAGCAATATACCGCGCGAGGTGGCCTGGTAGCGCTGTTGCAATTCATGCAAGCGCCGGTCGATCCAGGGTAAGGCGAGGTTGCGCACGGCTTCGCCTTGTTGTTGGCCGCGTTGGCGGGCAGGGCCGTGTGTTTCGATGCGCAGCATGCTTTAGCCCAATTGTGTTGCGCGACCGGAGGCGTCGCGGTAGCGGTCGAGTTGTTCTTCGTCGAGCTCGACACCAAGACCCGGCCCCTCGGGGACGCGGGCTGCGGTGGGCCCGAGGGGGAGCGGCTCGGTCAGCAGGTCGGCTTGGTGGTAGAGGGGCCCGAGGAAGTCGCCGGGATAGCGCTCGCTGTCGATCGCTGGTTCGGCGATACCGATATGCAGCATGGCGGCGGTGGCGATGCCCAATTCGAGGTTGGAGCCCATTGAACAGACGATGCCGGCGGCTTTGGCCAGGTGGGCGATTTCGCGGGTCGCGGCGATGCCGGCGTGTTTGCCGGGGTATACGCTGAGAATGTCGGCGGCGCCGATCATGGTCAGGTGGCGGGCGTCTTGCAGAGTGAAGACGCTTTCGTCGGCCATAATGGGCACATGGGTATCGGCGCGCAGGCGGACCAGGTCTTGCGGGTCGGTGACGGGTACCGGCTGTTCGGCGAAACACAGATTGCAATTTGAGAGATCGGCTAGGCAGCGACGGGCGGTGCTCAGGTCCCAGCCCTGGTTGGCGTCGATGCCGATGGCGATGTCCGGACCGGCGGCTTGTCGTACGGCTCGGACACGGGCGATGTCTTCTTCAGGGTTTAGGCCGACTTTGACTTTGAGGTTTTTTGCACCCCATTCGAGAAAGCGCTCGGCGAGGGCGACGGCTTGCGGCACGGGGAAGGCGCCGACGACCATTTTCATCGGCAGCTCTTCGCGGACCTTGCCGCCGAGCAACTGGTAGACGGGTTGCGCGGTGGCTTTGCCCGCCAGGTCCCATAGCGCCATTTCGATCGCGGCTTTGGCGAAGGGATTAAAGCGGATGGTGCCGTCGACTTTTTTGCGCAAGTGGGTGAGGGCGGTGGGGTCTTCGCCGATGAGCGCAGGGCCGATGAGCCCTTCAATGGCGGCGACGCAGCCGGGACTGGTTTCGCCGCTCCAGCGCGGTGAGAGGGTCGCTTCGCCGAGGCCGACAAGTTCGCTGTCGGTGTGGATGCGAATGATTACATAGGGCGAGACAACGTGCTCGCCGCCGGCGGTTTTAGTGGTCAGGCCCTCTTTGAGCGGGACCTCGACGGGGATCGTTTCGACGCGGGTTATTTTCATTATTAGTGGCGGCTGGCCGCGCTAGTTTCGGGACACCAGCGGGCGGTGAAGAGGTGGTCCATTAGCAGATCCTGGGCCTCAGGGGTTTTGATGCGTTTGAGCGTTTGCGCCGCTTTGCCGCTGACGTAGCGATTGTCGCTGTTGAGGGCCGTGACAAGATCGGTGGTGGCCAGGGCGGCCTGTGGTCCGAGACGCAAGAGGGCTAAGGCCGCATTGCGGCGGATCCATTCGTCGTCATCGGTGAGGCTCGGCGCTAGGGCGGTGGCCGTTTCGGGGGCGTTGGCGATCACGCCGAGCGCGTCGATGGCATTGCGGCGGACGGCATGCGAACAATCGGCGAGTAGGTTGATTAGAGTTGAGGAAGCTTCCGTGGCTTGACGCCCAAGATCTCCGAGGGCGTCGGCGGCCTGAGCGCGTAGGATTTCGCGTGTATCGCTGCAAGCCTCGATCAGGGCGGGCACGGCCGCTTTGCCGATGGCGTTGAGGGCGTAGCCGGCGTTCATGCGCACGGTGTCGGTCTCGTCGGCGAGCAGGTCGATCAGGGCGGGTATGGCGCGCTCGTCGAGGCGGTAGGTCGCTTGCAGTGCGGTGGCTTCGTGGGGGTCGAGCAAGGCTTTGATATCGCCGCCATTGGCCAATGGACTAGTGTTGCCCCGGTGCCAATCCCACATGCTTTGCCAGAGGGGCTGCCGCAAGTCATTCTCTTGCGGCCAAGCATCGCCCGCCGTATCCCAACTCGGTCCGTCGGGCTCTTCAAGGCGGGTAAAAAGAAACTTCACCATATAGCGGCGATCTTGACTCATATTGGGCATCGCGCGGTGCCAGAGGTCGTAATGGACTAGGACTACTGTGCCGGCCGCTCCGATGAGCGGGACCTCGCCGGGCAGATCATCGCTGGGTTTGCTATTGTGGTACTGGCTACCGGGTATAATGCCGGTCGGGCCTAGTTCGACCGGCGTGTCTTGTGGGTAGTAGAATGCCATGGCCCAGCGGACGCGGTGATGGCGTTTGGACCAGGAGTCTTTGTGCATGTTCTGGCCTTCGCTGCCGGCGGGATTGAAATGGCAGTGGCGGTGGGGGTGCAGATAGTAATTGTGGCCGAGGATACTCTGCAGGGCACCGTGGATTCTGGGTTCGTCTAATACTCGTTGGATCGCGGGGATGCGCGGCAGCACATTATTACCGGGATTACCTTCGGTTTCGAAGACGTCTTCGATGCGCTGATAGGTTTCGCGGTGGAACTCGTCCGGTAGGTCGGTTTGCAGGGTGATATAGCCGTTCTTGATAAACTCCTGCATCTGCGCGTCGTTGAGCAGATGTTTTTTTTTGTGCATGGTCAATCTCCGTTTCAATCGGCGCGGAAGACGCCTTCTTTTTTGGCGCGGTCATGGATTTTTGCGAATTCGCTTGAGCCGTCGTCCTCCCATATTTCGGAGCGGAAGCCGCGGTCGACACCTTCCTGGTGGCCAGTGATGCGGGTGGGGGAAATATAGGACGGACCGTAGTAGGTGTGGCCGCCGGGCATGTGCAGGATACCAACGTGCGGCGGTTTTTCGATGATGGTCTGCGCGGCTAGGCGGGCGAGCGCTTCTTCGTCGACCTCAAAGCCGAGGCCGGGGCCGTTGGGTACAGGTGAGGCGCCGTCTACTACGGGGATCGTCGCAGTGGTGTAGTCTTCGGCGTATTGGTCGTCGAGGTTGATCGAATGTGCGGTGTGCGTCGGCAGCACCGAGGCCATATGCATCGCCATCGCCTTGCCGAGCGTGCCGCCTTCGAATTGTAGCAGGACTTGGATATTGGCCTTGCCGCAAGCCCAGCCAGCGGCCATCGTGTCTTCGAGCGAGCCGCCGATCATATACATATCGGCGAGGCCGTAGATAATCTCCTGGATGCCGCCGAGTGGCGTGCCGTGCATGATCAGCGGCAGGTCGGTTTGTTGGCGCAATCGCTGCCAGCCGTCGATGTCTTTTTTGTCTAGGGGGTCTTCGATATAGCCGACGATCGGATGGTTTTTTTCCAGCTCTTTGATGATCGGTAAGGCCGAGCCGAGGCTGCGGTTGTGATTGAAGTCGTAGTGGATACGGAAGCTCTCCGGGGCGACTTCTGCGGCTAGCCGGGTCTGTTCGAAGACGTCGTGGTAGCTGCTGGTGTGGATTTTGAAGACACTATACCCTTCTTTGGCGGCGCGTTGTATCTCTGCGCGGAATATTTTTGGCGCGCAGGGCCGGGTCCAGGCGGCGACGGGGATGGCGTCGCGTTTTTTCTGGCCGAGTAGTTTGTGCACCGGCAGATCGAGGGCTTTACCCATCGCGTCGTAGAGCGCGCAGAGCAGGCCGGTGCCGCCGAGATTGCGGTTGTCGTTTATATAATCGAAGGGGCTTTTGCCGATGAGATGCGCGAGGTCGTCGCGCGAGGGGTTTGCCCACGGGCGCATGCGGACGTCGCCATAGCCGGTAACACCGGCGTCGGTATGAACCTTGTATACGACGCGGAAATCGATGCCGTAGAGGTCGACGCGGCGGGTCGCGTAGCGGGCGGCGAGCTTGGGAGCGATGGGGATGACTTCGATATCGGTGATTTTCACTTTGGGTCTCCTTATAATTCAAGCGCCGGTATTTCGAGAAATTCACCGCCGCGTTTGGCCGACTCCTGGGCGATCAAACAAGCCTGGGCGGTGGCGAGCACATCGCGAGTGGGGATGAAGAGTTCTTCGCCGCGTTCGATGGCGTCGATCATATCGGCGACGAAGGTTTTGCCGGTGCCGGCGGGCATTTCGGGTTGGTAAGCGCCGCGTTTATTCGAGACAATTAGCAGATCGTCCTGTGCGTAGGCGCGCAGATGCGCCGAGCCTTCGGTGCCCATGACGATAACGCGGGTATCGCCGAAGGAAGGCGATTCTTGCGGGGTGAGCCAGTCGGCGGTGAGGGTGGCCAGCGATTGGTCATTGAGCTGAAACGAAGCCTGTACGTGGTCATTGAGCTGGGGTTCGTCGGTGAAGCGCTTGCAGGTTTGCAAGGCGTGCACGCCGACACACTCGGCACCGGTGAGCCAACGGACTTGGTCAACGCCGTGGCAGGCCAAGTCGTGGAAAGGACCGGTATAGATGTTGGCGTCGAAATACCAGGGTGTGCCGGTCTCGCGGCGCATTTTGTGCGGGTGGGTGGAGATCAGGCTGGCGATCTCGCCGAGCTCGCCGTCGAGGATGGCACGGCGCAGGGCGATAAAGGGCGGGTGGCTGCGCGAGGTGAACCACATGGAGAGTTCGATTGAATGTGCAGAGACCGCCTGTTGGATACGTTCCCAGTCGTCAAGGGTGCGGCAGAGGGGTTTGTCGAGTAGTAGGTGTACGCCAGCTTTAGCGCAGGCCTCGACCAGGGCGACTTTTTTGTCGTGGACCAGGCCTTCCAACACGAGCTCGGGGCCGGCTTCGGCGAGCATTTCTTCGAGGCTATTGAAGCGGGGTATGTTGGCTTGCGCGGCGTAGCGTTCGTAGAGAGCGTCGTCTGCTTCGACTAGACCGACGATTTCACCGTTTGCTGCAGCCTGGGCGGATTGGAACATGCCGCCGATGTGGCCGTAATGCACGCCCATAATGCCGATGCGCATGGAGGTCTCCTTTAACTGATGAGATGTTCGTATACGGAAGTTAAATTAGCCAGTACTCAGCACTTCAATCTCTCGATAAAGATCCTCCGGCAATGGACCCTGCTCAGCGGCTTGCACACACTCTTCGATCTCCGCTGGGCTGGCTGCGCCGATAATGATGGTATCGGGTTCCGGTTGCGCGAGCATATAGCGCACGCCGATCGCGGCGAGAGAGAGTCCGCTTTCTTTTTGCAAGGCGTAGACGCGGCGATAGCCTTCGACTAGGTCCGCCGTCATCCAGTTGGGCGGGTCGTCGAGTAATTCGGGTTGCGGGCGGGAGAGCCCGCGCTGGAAGATGGCGCCGATCAGTTTGGTGATACCGCGCTCGCCAGCGATGGGCAATACCTGCCGCGCGCCGCGGCGCAAAAGATCATAGTTAAAGGCTAAAAGAAAAGTGTCGACGGTGGTGTTTTGCAGCACGCGGGACATATCGTCGGCGGAGTTGCCGCTGATACCAATGAAGCGGCAGCGGCCGGATGCTTTGAGCTCACGCAGGGCGGCCAGCGCCGGGGCGTCGTCGAAGGAATAGTCATGCTCGGGCAAGATACGGTCCGATGAAGCTGCGTCGTCGGACCACCAGTGGTGCATGTCGGCTTCGTGCAACTGCAGGGTGTCGACTTGGTCGCGGCGCAAAAGGCGCAGGTTTTCTTCAAACTGAGTGATCAGGGCCTCGCGCGAATGGAAGCGGGAAGGTTCGGTGAAATAGCCAAGTTTTGTCGCGAGCAGGAAGTCTCCGTCGATGCCATCGAGAGCTTCGCCGAGCACGGCCTGTGAGGCGCCGCTGCAATACATGGGAGAGGTGTCGAAGTAGGTAATGCCTAAGTCCAACGCCTTGCGCACGGTGGCTACACCATCGGCGAAGGAGCGATGGGTGAGAAAGGCACCGCCTAGTCCGAGGGCGGTGGTCTTGGCGCCTGTAGTGCCGTAATCTCGTATTTCCATTATCGCATTCCGGGGTTATTTATTTGCTGAGTCTTTGATGCGGTCTATCGGTATAACGGCGACCGCTTCGATTTCGATCAGCCAGTCGGGGTCGATCAATTGCGCCACCTGAACTAGGGTGCTGGCCGGATAGGGCTTTGAGAAAAACTCGGAGCGCACGGTGTGGATCTCGGCGATTTCAGCTACATCGGTAACGAAGACGGTGACTTTGGTGATATCGGCCATGTTGCCGCCGACAGAGGTTAACACATCGCGGATATTTTCCAGGACCTGTCGGGTCTGTGCGGCCATATCGCCTTTGCCGACTGTGCGGCCTGCGGCATCCTGCGAAACGTGGCCGGATATATGCAAAACGCGCCCCTCGGGCTGCCAGGCGGCGCTGGAGAAGATACCGAAGGGCTCGACGACGCCTGGTACATTAAATCCTTGTGCCATATTTGACTCCCCTTTTACCGATGGAGTATGAAGTTCAGCGGTAGGCATGTCAAGCAGTGCATTGCCAGCGTATCACACCCGTGGCATATTGTGGGCTGAACCCTGTCGATGGAGGTGGCATATGACAACTGAATCACAGCAAGCGGCACCGGCGTTTGGATCACCCAAACTGCGGATCCCCGACGAGTTGAGGGGGCCGCTTAAGGCGCATATCGAAGAATTGCGGCAGCGCTATCTGGATATGGGGTGGGGAGGGCGCGGTGGTTTTGGGCAGAAGCCGGCATTGGTGGTGATCGACCTAGCGCTATGGTGGACCAAACCGGATAAGCCGCCGATGGGTAGCCACGTAGACCCGATTGTCGAGGCGACCTGCGTATTGCTCAAGGCCGCGCGGGCGGCTGGAATCCCGATAATTTTTACGACATACGACTACGATCCGGCCGATCCTTTAACGCCGCACGAACGCAAATGCACACCGACTATTACGCCAAAAGACGCGGGACTGATGGACTTGGATCCTCGTTTAGAACGCCGCGACGACGAGCGGATCATCCGCAAGAAATACGCCTCGGCCTTCAAAAATACAAATTTGCACGAGAATTTGACTACGCTCGGTGTTGATACGCTGATCGTCACCGGGGTGAGTACCAGTCATTGTATATACGCGACCGCCCGCGACGCGGCACATACCTTTCGCGTGGTGGTGCCAAAACAGGCGGTCGGTGAGCGCTGCGAGCTATTGCACGAGGTCAATATGCTCGATATCGACATCGATCTCGGGGATGTGATGGAGCTCGACGAAGTGGTCGGCCATATTGCGGCGCATGGCGCGCAAAAGAAAGACTGATGGCGATGCTCAAGGGGCGCGTTGCACTGGTGACGGGGGGGGCGTCGGGTATGGGCCGGGCGATGGCGTTGGCGCTGGCCGAAGCTGGGGCGGATATCGCGTTGGGCTCGTTATTGCATGGCGGGGCCAAGACTGAGGGAGAAATTTCGAATTTGCCGGTCCGCGATGAACTCGATAAAGCGCAGGCGGAAGTCGAAGCCTTGGGCGCGCGGTGCTTGGCGGCGGAATTGGATGTCAGCTCGGATGATTCGTGCGACGCTTTTTGCCAACAGGTGACAGCGCACTACGGGCAGGTGGATATTCTCGCGCACGCCGCGGGCATAACGGCCGAGGAGAAAATGGCAGGGCACTCGGACCCGGCTTGGCACCGGGTGATCGATGTCAACCTCAACGGAACGTACCGCATGGTGCGGCGGATCTTGCCGGGCATGCTCGAACGCGGCTGGGGGCGGATCGTGTTGATCGCCTCGACGGCGGCTTCGGTCGGCGCACCGACCTCGGGAGCGTATTGCGCGTCGAAGGCCGGGGTCGTCGGCCTGATGCGCTGTGTGGCGTTGGAGGGCGCGCCGCACGGGGTGACCTGCAACAGTATTAGTCCGACCTGGGTTAATACGAAATTCGGCCGCGAGTGGATGGGCGATATCGCGCAAAACCAGGAAGGGCGCGAAGGTGAGCAGTATATCGCCGACGCCGTGGCGGCCAATCCGCAGGGTCGGTTGATTGAACCGAGCGAGATTGGCGGCTTGGCCCGGTATTTGTGCTCGGACGACGCGGCGGGCATGACGATGCAGGATCTAACCGTTTCGGCCGGTTCCTTGTGGTAGCCTAAGAAAGGTGCAGATGACGAGCATTCCGATTACGATGTGCCACGGGATTAATCCCGATGGCGAATACCCGCTGACGATGGAACATCTCAATCAGTTAGTGCACATCGCGCACGAGTTGGGTTTTAATTCAATTGATTACAATCAGCTCGATGATTGGCGGCAGGGTGGGAATTTGCCGGAGCGGCCGATTATGTTTGATTTTGACCATCCGGCCAAGTCGATGCGCTATGAAGTCTGCGAGATACTCGCGCGCTATGGCTATAGCGGCAACCTCTTCGTCAATACGGGTTGGATGGATCCGGACGCGGAGGGGTATGGTGAGACAACCGCGACCTGGCAGGAGTTGCGCGAGTTATTGGACTTAGGCTGGCATATCGGCGCGCATACCGTGACGCATCCAAACCTTTCGGCGCTGGTCGCGGAGGATCCGGGGGGCGAGAAATTGCAGTGGGAGCTGGAGACTTGTGATGCGACGATAAAGCAGCATCTCGGTGTGCAGCCGCGCGACTTCGCCTTTACCGGCACGAGTTGGAGCAGTGTCGCCGAAGAGAAGGTGATGGCGCGTTATCGCTTCGGGCGGCTGTGGATTGTCGGCGCGCACTACCAGGCCGATGGCGAGCAGGTTCGCTATGCCGATTTGGTCGGGGTTACAGCAGGGGATGAGGCGGATGGAGGGCCACCGCAGGCGGCGCGCTATATAACTAGAGATTCGAATCCGCACCGATTACCCTCGATGGAAATTCAATGCCGGTTGATCCACGATCCGCAGGCATTTCGCGCCTATCTCATGGGGGCGTTGGGGGGGGATGGCTGAGGTCGACGGAGAGGACGACGTCTCTTTAGAGCGGGTGCCGCTGAGGCGATATGCCGAGCTTTTAGGGTACTATATGAAGCCGTACTGGCGGAGGGTGGCGTTATTGGCGCTGTGCATCTTCGCCAGTATCGGAATGAACCTGCTCATGCCGCAGATTATCCGTTATTTCATCGACGCGGCTGGCTCCGGTCGGGCGATTGAAAGCATGCTGAAGGCGGCCGGACTCTATTTGGCCATCGGCTTCGGGCGGCAATTCGTCTTTCTGGCGAGCAGCTATCTTGGGCAGGACATCGGCTGGCGGGTGACCAACCGTATGCGCGGCGACCTGGCCGAGCATTGTTTGCGCCTCGACATGAATTTTCATCACAAGCGCACACCGGGCGAAATGGTCGAGCGGGTCGACGGGGATACGACCGCCTTGGCCAACTTCTTCTCAGACTTCGTCGTCTACGTACTCGGCAGTATGTTATTTCTGCTCGGGGTGCTCGTCTTGTTGTTTCGCGAAGACTGGCGTATCGGCCTGGCGATGAGCGTCTTCACGTTGGTGGCCTTTTTCGTCTACAATCTCACCCGCAGCATGGCGGTGCCGCACTATACCGCTGAGCGCGAAGGTTATTCGCGGCTCTACGGTTTTTTGGAAGAACGGCTTACCGGCATTGAGGATATCCGCACCAACGGGGCCAGTGGTTATATCCTCGGGCGCTTCTTTGACGTTAACCGCGACACCTACGGACGCGTGTTGCGCTCGGAGAAGATGGGCGCGATGTTGCGTTCGGTGACCACCGTGCTTTTTACTGTAGGCCACGCGTTGGCGATGGGCATGGGAATATGGCTCTACGAGCCGAACACGTTCACCATCGGCGCGGTTTATCTGGTATTGCACTACACCTCTATGTTGCGCATGCCGTTATTTATGATCAGTCGCCAGATTAATGAGTTGCAAAAGGCGACGGCGGGGCTCAAGCGCATTGAAGCCTTGCAGCGGACCGAGAGTCAGATCGTCGATGGGGACGGGGATTTGTCGGCGAGCGGTGCACTGGCGGTGGATTTCTCGGGTGTTTCTTTTTCCTACTTTAAGGGCGAGCCGGTTTTGCAGGGTATTGACCTGCGCTTGGAACCGGGGCGGGTGTTGGGTTTGCTCGGGCGGACCGGTAGCGGCAAGACCACGTTGACGCGGCTGCTGTTCCGCTTTTACGATGTCGACGAAGGGCTGATCCTGGTCGGGGGGCAACCCGTGCGCGAGGTGCGCACCGACCAGTTGCGCCAGCGGGTGGGTATGGTGACCCAGGATGTGCAGATTTTCAACGCCACGGTGCGCGAGAATCTTACGCTTTTCGATCCGGAAATCGCCGATGAACAGATTCTGATGGCAATCGAAGAATTGGGGCTTATGCCCTGGTACCGTACGCTCGAAGATGGGTTTGATACGGTCATCTCGACCGGCAGTCTGTCGGCGGGCGAGTCGCAGTTATTGGCTTTTTCGCGCGTGTTCCTCAAGGATCCGGGCATCGTGATTCTCGACGAACCTTCTTCTCGCTTAGACCCGGCGACCGAGGCCCAGATTGACCAGGCCGTGCGGCAATTGTTGGTGGGGCGCACGGCGATTATTATCGCGCATCATTTGGGCACGGTGGATCGGGTGGACGATATCGCGATTTTGGCAGATGGGAAGATCGAGGAATACGGTGCGCGGGAAGCGTTGGTAGCGGATCCCGAATCGCGTTTTTCGCGGCTATTGGCGGCGGGCTTGGAAGGGCATATCACATGACGACGGGACAGACCGCGCTCAAGTTATTGCGTTATCGTCCCGGTCTCTTTTTAGCCACGATATTTTTTCGCGGCCTCGACGATATCACGCCCTTTTTTACCGGGCTGATTATGAAGGCCTTTTTCGACGCGCTAACGGGCCATGCCGACGCCGGATTTACCGCGTGGACGCTGGTGGCGCTCTTTGTTGTTTTGGAGGGTGTCGACCGGGTGGTACTTTTTGCCGCGGCGCTGGTGGGGGCGCGCTGGTATTTCGCGGTGCAGTCGCTTTTGCGCAAGAATATGCTGGAAGCCGTGCTGCAGGTGCGCCATCCGCGGGCGGTGTCCGGCTCCTCGGGCGAGGTGACCAACCGCTTTCGCGACGACGTGCAGGCGGTGACGTCCTATCTCGAACAGTATATCCACCTGTGGGGCAATATGATTTTCGCCGGGCTGGCCGTCAGTTATATGGCCAAGATCGATGTGGCGGTCACCGCCGTGACGGTGATGCCCTGCGTGCTGATTATAACGGTGGTCAATGTGGCCAGGCGGCATATCCGCCGCTTCCGCACCGCGCAACGGGTAGCTACCGAAAGGGCGACGAATTTCGCCAACGAGATGTTCCAATCGGTATTGGCGGTACAGGTGGCCACCACCGAAGGCCATACCGTCTCTCATTTTCGTGACCTCAACGAAGCCCGCCGCAAGTCGACACTGGTCGACAATCTCTTCAACCAGCTATTGATGTCGATCAACTTCAATATCAGCCATATTTCGACCGGGGTGATTTTGTTGCTGGTGGCCGATCAAATGCAGGCCGGGACCTTCTCGGTCGGTGATTTTGCGCTCTTTACGACCTATGTCAGCGAAGTGGCGCGCAGTGGCGCGTTGGTCGGCTCGGTAATGGCACAGCACAAACGCGCGGAAGTTTCGCTCGGGCGGATGGCTTCGACAATAGAAGAAGAAAGCCCGGCGGCCTTGGTCGCATACGGCCCAATCTATCTCAAGGAAAGCCCGCCGCCGATGGGCGTTGTGCAGCGGAGTGAAGCCGATATCTTGCACGAGTTAGAAATCACCGGTTTGACTCATGTCTTCGCCGGTTCGGAAAACGGAGTGCGCGGGATCGATCTGCGGATCCAGCCGGGGACCTTCAATGTGGTAACGGGCCGGATTGGCGCGGGCAAGACCACTTTTTTGCGCACCGTGCTCGGGGTATTACCGTTGCAGAGTGGGGAGATCCGTTGGAATGGGGAGTCGGTTGCCGATCCCAAGACCTTTTTCGCGCCGCCGCGTTGCGCCTATACGCCACAGGTGCCCAGGCTCTTCAGTGAAACGCTGGCCGACAATATCCTGATGGGACTACCCGGCGGCGAAGAGGTGTTGCAACGTGCGGTGCGGTTGGGGGTGATGGAGGAGGATCTACCGACCTTGGAGTTGGGGCTGGAAACGATGGTCGGGCCGAGAGGCGTCAAGCTTTCGGGCGGGCAAGTCCAGCGCACGGCGGCGGCGCGAATGTTTGTGCGCGAGGCCGAGCTCTATGTCTTCGACGATCTGTCTTCGGCGCTCGATGTCGAGACCGAGAATTTGTTGTGGGATCGGGTCTTTGCTGCCCGGCAAGGGGCTTGCCTGGTCGTATCGCATCGGCGTCCGGCATTGCAGAGGGCGGATCAGATCGTCGTGCTCAAAGAGGGGCGGGTCGAGGCGGTTGGCACGTTGCAGGAACTTTTGACCTCGTGCGAAGAGATGCAGCGGTTGTGGCGCGGGGACTTGGGCAGTGACGGCTAAATCCGCTGCGGTCGCCGAGTATATAGAGTCTTTTTTTCGACTGAGTCGGGATGTGCGGCTTTTTCTCGTTTCGGTAATGGTCTCCGGCGTCTGTTATATGGGCCTCTACTTTCTGCTGATCAACCTGTATCTGTTGCGGTTGGGATACGGGTTGGAGTTTATCGGGGTCTTCGTTTCGACGGGGGCCTTTTCCTTTGCAATCTCGAGTCTACCGGCGGGCATAGTAGGGCGGCGTTTTGGCAGCCGTCGGCCGATGATTTTTGGCATGGTAGTGTTGACGATTGGGCTGGGTATGTTGGCACTTACGGCGTGGGTGCCGGCCGCTTGGCGTACGGCTTGGTTGATATTCTTTTGTGGCCTGCGCGAGTTCGGCAATGCTTTTTACCTGGTCAATTCCACCCCGTATCTGATGAGTGCGACCACAGTCGAAGAACGTGACTTCGCTTTTTCGGTGCGCGGTACATTGACCCCGGTTGCGGGTTTTTTGGGCACCTTGATCGGCGGGTTCTTGCCGCGATTGAGCGAAGCGTATATAGGTTGGTCGGCGGATGATCCGCTCAATTACATGGTGCCGCTGTTACTTTCTTCGCTATTGTTGCTGCCGGGGATTGTCGCGCTGTGCGCGACGCGGGAGGTGGAAGCCGGCGAACGCGCGCGGGAGGTGGAGGAGCGCGGGGCGATGCCATTGGGACTATTGCTGCCGATTGCGGCGGTTAGCGGACTTTTTGTCGTCGCGGCATCGGCAGGACAGTCTTTTTATAGTGTATATATGGACACGGTGTTACAAGCACCGACTGAATTGATTGGCGTAGTCGCCTCCAGCGGGCAGCTGATGACGGCGGCATTGATGCTATTGGCTCCGGCGTTAATGGCGCGTTGGGGGCACGCAGGCACGTTTGTGCGGGGTGGACTCTGCATGGGTTTGAGTTTGTTGCCGATGGCACTGATCTCGCATTGGTTGGCGGCTGGAGTTAGCACGGTGGGGGTGGTGGTGATGATGACTTTTTCTTCGACGGCATTGATGGTGTTTCATCAGGGGTTGGTGCCGGTGGGTTGGCGGCCAGCGATGTCGGGGGTTTCGCTGATGGCGATGGGGGTGGGGTGGGGGATTGTTTCTTCTGGGGGTGGATATTTTATTGCGGCTTTTGGCTGGGCGTTGTTTTTTTTGTTGGCGGGTGGGGGGACGTTGTTGGGAGTGGGGGTGTTTTTGCTGATATTTGGCGTGAAGAGGGCTTAGCTGCGTGCGGGCATTTTGCAGGTATACCCTTCGCTCATGCACGCATCGTTTTGCGATAGGGCCCTGCGGGAGCTCGCCGACCATCCCTGGATACCTCAGGGTCTATCCTCAAAATGTCCTTTGATACTTGGGTGGTTTTCGCACGACTATTTGAAATTGTTATGTAGGTTATTAAATGTTATGACATCTACTCGTTTAATTAGGAGAGTATCATGCCTTTAACACAAGAAGAGATCGATCTGTTTAATGAACAGGGGTTTTTGCCTCGCGAGGGGTTGCTCAATGCGTTGGAGGTTAAGGCGTTGCATTTGCGGCTCGAAGATATTGGCAATGAGGTGGTGGAGTTTCCTGCGGAGTATGTGCAGATTGAGCCGATGGTGAAGAGTGGGGAGATTGTAGAGGATTCGGTGCGCTTTAACAATGTGCGCAAGATTTGGAATCTGACGAAGTACGACGAGCTGTTTAAGGAGTATGCGCGGCATCCGGCGATTTTGGATGTGGTGCACAGTTTGATTGGACCGAATCTGAAGATCTATCTTGACCAGACATTATGCAAACCGCCGAAGATCGGCTCGCCCAAGCCACCGCATCAAGACTCGGCCTATTGGACCAATATCGACCCGCCGAATCTGGTAATCTGTTGGATGGCGCTCGATGACGCGACGGAGGAGAATGGCTGTATGCGTTTTATCCCCGGCTCGCATAAACTGGGCGTAGTCGAGCACAAGCATTTGGAAGACTTTCGCGTCGAGGATGAGAAGGTCGATTACGACAACGAGATCTGTGTGCCGCTCACGGCCGGAGGGTGCTCGTTTCATCATAGTTTGGCGATGCACCGGACGGATGCCAATCGCAGCCCCGATCGGCGGATTGGGTTGACGGTGGCCTATATGAACGCCGAGTCGAAATATGTAGGACCGCAGCCGCAGCCGGAGTATGAGTTGGTGACAGGGCAGCACTTTGCGGGGTGTGTCTAGGCGGAGTTGCTTTGTTGCGGTTGGCATTTTTAACGCACGCACTACGTGGCTCGCGTGGAGGGGATGCTCCGGCTTATTCGAAGACCAGCAGCCCGAACAGCCGCGGCCGCAACGAACGCCCGTAGGTCGGCGCGAACTGCCCGTGCTCGGAGGCATTGCCGATGCGCACCCTGGTCACGTTAAAGCCCCAGACATCGCCCGGCTCGGTGCCGAGTGCGTCGATCTCGGCGAAGGGCAGCGCCACTTCGATCGACCAGTAGGTTGGCTCGATCCGTGTCGCGAGCTGAAAATTACCGTTCCAGCTATTGTCCGAAGACATACGGCTCTCGACCACGCTCTGTTTGCTATCTAGAATGGTCCCGATACAGTTGGCCAATACCCCCCAATAACTGCGCTGGTCTAAATCGGTATCGATATAGAGCTCTACGCCGTCGTCCTGCCAGACTTGGCTGTCGCGCGTGCGGTGGGTGGCGACTAGGCCGTCGGTCGACTCCTCATAGGCCTTGAGCGCGAAGTAGATCGTGTCGGCCGAGTAGTATACGTAGAATTCGCTGCGCCCCTCGGTCGGTATCGCCCGCACCATCAGCACATTCTGATAGAATGCGTCCAGTCGCGTGGCCTGTGCCCAGACGGGATCGGTCAGATGCCCGTCTATGACCGGTGGGGTCTCAAGCTCTGGCACCTGCAATACCATGCCGTTAACTCTAAGCGCGGCCAGCCCTTTTGCTCGTTCGCCGTTGAAATAGTGAAATTTTCCTAGACTAGTGTGCACATTCTTGCTGTCGGGTTTGATTGCCAGTGCCTGGTCGTAAAGCTTCAATGCCCCCTCCAGATCGGCGCGGACCACTTGCGCTTCGGCCTCACTCGCCAATTGACCGGCCATCTTCTCCAAAAACTCCTCGGCGAGGTGCTCCAGCGTGTCGACTGTGGCGTCGGCGCGAATCTTTTGCAACACGCTGACGAAGCCGTCGCGGTCTGCGGGCGAAAAGGCGTCCCCCCCGTAGATCTTGAAGTTCCAATTGCCTTCGACTTTCCATTCGTCGAGTATTTCGATCGCTTTGAGGATTTCGAGCTGTACCGCCTGCTCCGCTTCGCGCTGTAACTGGTCGAGCAGTGGTCGGACCAGTTCCTCCTTGCCGATATTGCCCAGCGCGTGGACTACGCTCTGGCGCATTTCGGGTGCTGAATCGTCGAGCAGCCCGAGTAGTGATGTCAAGATTCGCGGGTCGCTCTCGCGCACATAGAGCTTCCAGACCAGGTCGACCAGTGCCAAGCGACCCGGCAGGGGTTGCGCGGAGTCGGTCAATCGGGGCAATACCGCCGGCAGCACCTCGCCCTTGCCCAAGAGCAACTCCATCAGCATCTCTTCTCGCCCTTCGCCTCCCTCCATCACCATCCGCACCCGCTTTTCATGCGGGTCGCCGCAGGCGACTATCGCCAGTCCGATGGTTATAAATACAATGCGCATTTCTTAGGGTAGGCGCCGAATATAGACGTAGTAGGGGGCGATCGTGCGTTCGCTATGGTCGTGGAACGCGGCGAAGAGTTGATCCGGGCCTGTGGTAAGCTCGACGGTGAAGAGGGCACTGGTACCGGCGGGGTCGACTTCCGCCTGATAGTTGGCGTCGCCGATGGTTAGCTGGGCCCATTGGATGGCGAGCGCGACGCCGCCTTCGTAGGCGGGTGCGTCCTCGGGCTTTATACTGTCGCGGCGCCAGTTGCTATCGTCGCCTTCGATCGCGGCGGTTAGGGCATAACCCGTTTCTTCGGGCCAGCGTCGCAATTCGATCTCGTAGCGGCCGGACTGGCGGATGTCCACCGCCCAATAGCCGCTGCTGACTTGGCCGGCGCGCACCTGGCGGTGGTTCCAAACCCCGTTGCAGGTTTCGTTGCGGAGATCGTGTGTGGTGAGTTTGACCTCTTCGTCATCGCCGCCCAGGGCGATGGGCACGTCACGGTCGAACTGGTCCGATATATTTTCCCACCAAAGTTCATAATCTTGGCGCAGCTCGGAGACGATTCCGGGGTGCTCAGCGGCGATATCGCGGCGCTGGCCGGGGTCGCTGTCGAGGTCGTATAATTCGCGACCATTGATCAAACGCCATCTCTTTTTCATGACGGAACTTTTGCGCCATTTGACCGGGTGGGCAACGCGTTGGGTGTCGCAGACATTGACGCGGCCGGACCAGTCGGCGGGCGGGTCTTGGCCGCGCAACATCGGCGCGATACTTTGGCCATGGAAAGAGCGCTCATTGGGCACGTCGGCGTTGCAAAGCTCCAATAGCGTCGGCATGAAATCCACGTAGCTGGCGAGCGCGGGCATATCGCGGCCACCGGCGACTTGCCCGTTGGGAAAGCGTACGAGGAAGGGCACGCGGTGGCCGCCTTCGTAGGGGGAGCCCTTTTTGCCGCGCATGCCGGCATTATAACTGCCGGGCCCCTCCTGCGGGTATTGCTCGGAGTCCAATTCGACGCCGGTGGCGGTGCCATTGTCGGTCATAAAGATCAATATGGTATTGTCGCTCAGGCCAAGTTCGTGCAAATGGCTTTGCAGGCGGCCAAAATTATCGTCGATATTGCTGATCATACCGTAGAAGCGGGCGCGGTCTTCGTGTGGAGTCGAATCGCGGTATAGGTCGACATAGCGCGGTTCGACATTGAGCGGGCCGTGCGGGGCGTTGGTGGCGATATAACAGAAGAAGGGTTGGTCGGCATTTTCGCTGATAAAACGCATGCCCTCGCGGAAGAACACATCGGTGCAATAGCCCTGGTAGGCGGTCGGAACGCCATTCTTAAAATAGGTGTCGTCGAAGTAGTCGTTGCCCCAATGGTCACCGGTATTGCCGATGCCGCCGCCGGCGTGGTAGACCGATTCGTCGAATCCGCGCTCGTGCGGGCGGAAGGGCTGGCTATCGCCGAGGTGCCATTTGCCGAAATGGCCGGTGCGATAACCGGCTGCAGACAGCGCGTCGGCCAAGGTCCATTCGTCTTCGCGCAATAGTGAGCGTCCGCCGATGGTATGCCAGACGCCGGCGCTATTGCAGAAATGACCAGTGAGTATGCCGGCGCGGGTGGGGGCACAGGTCGAACCGACATGGAAGTCGGTTAGCCGCACGGCATCTTGATAAAAGCGGTCGATATGGGGGGTTTGTATCGTGTCGTTGCCGTGGCAACCAAGGTCGCCATATCCTTGGTCGTCGGTGAGTACGAAGACGATATTGGGGCGTTGTTCCATAAGATTCACTCAGTGATTACGTGGTTAACCGCGGCGAGCAGGTCTTCTAGGCGGAAGGGTTTAAAGAGGATTTTAGTAGCCTCTGCGGGCAGAGGATCGGGGGGCAAAGCCGGTGAAAATAATGACGGGGATGGCGGTAGCATGTGTCTTTAGCCGTGTTAGTAATCGGTCCCCGGGCATATCGGGCAGCGACAGGTCGAATAGCATGAGGTCGATCCCACCTTGCGCGAAGCGCTCCAGGCCTTGTGCCCCGTTGGCCACGGCACAGACCGGGTAGCCGCTTTGCGAAAGCATAAAGTTGAGTCCGTCGCGCATGACGCGTTCGTCGCCTACTAAGCAGGATCGTCTTTTGCACGGTGGTCGATTAGTGGCCCTGTTCTTTTTTCCACGCCTCGTATTCGGCGCGTCCCTCTTCGGAGAGCGGGTAGTATTTGCGCAGGTGGCCGCCTTGGGAAAGCTTCATCCGGCTGAACTCCTCCCACTCGGCATGCGTCTGGGCCTTTTCGACGAGTTCAGGGGCGAGGCTGACTGGCACGACGGTGGCGCCGTCGTCGTCGGCGACGATGATATCACCGGGCATGACCAGGGTGTCGCCGCAGGCGATGGGTACGTTGACGGCGAAGGGGACGATATTGGTCTGGGTGTGGAAGTTGGGGGTGGTGCCCCTGAGCCAGAGACCAATATCGAGATCGTTGACGATTTTGGGATAGTCGCGGATGCAGCCATCGATTATGGCGCCGATGCCGCCCTGGCCCATAAAGAAGGTCATCATCATATCGCCGAAGACACCACTGTTCATATCAGCCCGTGCGTCAACGACAATGATATCGCCGGGTTGCGTGTGGTAGAGGGCGTGGCGATGCAGCTGTTTTTCGGGGTCGGCGTATTCGTCGACGGCGTATTGGTCTTCGCGCTTGGGCATAAACTGTAGCGTCAGTGCTGGTCCGACGATGCTTTTGCCCGGGGTGCGGGCGACCGGTCCCTGGATATAGGGGTCGCGGATCCCGAGGCGGGCTAGCTCGCCGGCGGCGGTGGCGCTGCCGATGCCGCTGAGCCCCTCGACGAGCTCTTTGGCGGGACGTTGGATATCGGATGTGTCGACCATATTCGCTCCTATGGGCTGGAATATCGTATCAAAGGACCTATAACTTAGCGAATTGCGGCCGGTCTAACTACTCCCGCAAATAACACTTGGTTGCGGTCAGGCAAGGAAAAGGTCTAATTACCCGCTGCGGTCTAATTACCCGCTGGGGCAAATTGCGTAATGGCGCTCTGTATAGCGCTGTTTTTTTGAAAAGGACAAAAGAAACTATGAGCAAAAAATACACCGCGGCCATCGTCGGTTGTGGCGATATCGCCCACCACCACGTGAAAGGTTATCAACTCGCGGGGGTCGAAATTGTCGCCGTTACCGATCCGCTGGAAGTCGCTAGGGAGCAGTACCAGGCGGAGTACGGGATCGCCCGGGGCTTTGCGACAGTGGAGGAGATGCTAGAGGAAGCCAAGCCCGATTTGATCAGCGTCTGTACCTGGCATTTACTGCATCCCGGCCCGACCATCGCCGCGGCTCGTGCAGGGGTCAAGGGGGTGATTTGCGAGAAGCCGATGGCCGTTGGTATGGGGTTGGCCGACGAGATGGTCGCCGCCTGCGAAGAAAGCGGCACCAAGCTGGTGATTAGCCACCAGAGGCGTTTTACGCCAGGTTGGGAAAAGGCCCGCGAACTGGTGCAGGGTGGGGCGATCGGTCAGGTCATACAGGCCGATTCAAAGGTCAATGCTGGTTTGCTCAATTGCGGCACGCACGCGATTGACGGGGTGCGTTTTATTCTCGGCGACCCGGAGACTCAGTGGGTGATGGGGGCGGTCGAGCGTCAGAGCGAGCGTTTTGAACGCGATACGCCAATTGAGGACGGCTGTATGGCGCTGGTACATATGGCGGGCGGAATCCAATTTTTTATTCAATCGGACCTCGACTCGCATGGGGCTTCGCCGGGGCATTTCTTTTTTCGTG
>Ga0233439_10001584_pt1 | contig 28537 bp, 27 predicted proteins | sample SI_123_September_6_FD_182713 | JGI IMG/M metagenome (GOLD analysis project Ga0233439, IMG submission 182713) | Seawater microbial communities from Saanich Inlet, British Columbia, Canada - SI_123_September2016_100_MG | ecosystem: Environmental > Aquatic > Marine > Inlet | place: Canada: British... | reverse complement strand
CCTCAGCATAGATCTACTCAATTGTAGTCGTTATTATCAGAGAGTTGCCTTATTGCTAACCCCTTATTTCCACTCGAAAGAGTAAACTTAATATTATCCTATTAGGAAAAACCCTAAATATGATTTGAATGTCTTGTATAAAAAAACCACCCCTAGTGTACTAATTTTTTTCATATTGATAGGATATTTATTCTTTAATTATTTTAAAAACTTTTAGTTGGCTGTTTTGGTCTAAAACATATAATAAATAGGTCGCCGATGCTAATCGCTCCATCGGAATGATAGTCTCTTGGTTTGTTATTTTATGGCTAGAAATAAGTCTTCTATTCATATCAAACAATCGATACGAAAGATCTTCGGCAACAACATTGGTAATTATTAAGTTGATGTAATTGGTGGTTGGATTTGGAAAAACAACAGCTTTTAGCTCAATACCTGGATAGTCGTCGTTACCTAGAACCGTAATTGTAAATGGTTGTTGTACTCCCTGACTAGCAGTACCTCCACTACCACTCGCCTGTATATAATCTACCTGTCCTATGGTATAACTTAAAGATCCTCCATCTCCAACAGCTTCGCCGCCAGAAGCAGTTAATGCTGCTTGTGCAAATGTGAATTCTACCGTAATTAGCAGGCAAAATAAGATTGTTTTTAATAAAAAAGCTTGCTGCGAAGTTCTATTTTTTATTATCATGAGTTGTCCTGTTTTTTTTAGATTAGAATATTATTCATTTATATATTCATTGTATGAGGCCTTCTTTCATTACTTTTAATAGCACATAGCCAAGCGCTAGTAATAGCAATATTGTGTTCCTCTAGCCTTGTATTTATTCTAAACTCTTGGAATCTAATTTTTGTATTACTAATATAGTTTGCTTTTTCTTTTCTTGTATAGTACCAAAAACTATTTTCATTCCAATAACTTACATGCGTTGGGTCTTGCCAGGCGCCTCTGCCATCTGTAGATGGAACTTCAATAAATACCCATCCACCATCACATAAAACTCTATGTATTTCACTTATTATTTTAAGAGGGTCTCTTATTTTTTGAATAATATGGCTTGCATTGATTACCCCAACACTATTATCTTTTAGAGGAATTCCTTCATTAAGATCACAATTAATAGTTCCGTCTGCCCAATCTATAACTTGATATCCTTTTCTAGGATTAATACTTCCTCCAAGATCAATTTTTAACTTGTTATTTATATCTGCGTCTCTTTCAGCTAATTGTTGTGCATACATTAAAAATAACTCACGCGTTTTTTGTTGAATAAGTTTGTTCTTTATAAATTGTGTGTTTTCCCTATTTGGTAATATTCTATAATAGTATAAACATTTTTCAATATGGTAGAATTTTGTAACTAAGAATGTTCTAATCATTAATTCATGATCATCACATACTTCTAATTCTACATTATGACCTCCTATTTTAGTGTAGATATCTTTTCGCCACGATCTTATATGATCTGGAGCATACCAGATAAAACAGAGACTATGGCTTGACGGTTTAAAACTTAAATGTCTTATGAAATTATGATTTTTATAGTTCTCAATTTTATGTTCCCATCCTAGCGTTTTATTCCAAGGTCTCATTTTACTTTCAAGATCATATAATAAACAGTCGCTATATACAAAACCAATTTTTTTATCTTGATATGCTTTGTTTAATTCGTTTAAACAATCTTTATGTATTAAATCATCATGATCTACTTCTACTAATATATCTCCCGTACCAAGATGAAATGCCTTGTGTTTTATTTCTCCTATATTTTTAAATGATTTTTTAGTATTAAAGATCAATACTCTTTTATCATTTAATATTTTTTCATCTAATAATTGATCGTCAAATTCACCATTTAAATATAATACCCATTCCCATTTTAAATATGATTGACCAATTATACTTTCATATAACTCATTCAAGATATCTTTATTCTTATGTGTAGGGGTGATGATACTAAATTTATGGTCTTTCATAACACTATATCTTGTTAATAGACAAGATCTTTAATAAAGATTCTTGATTCGATTCAAAATCAATAAATTCTCTTACATTATGATTTCTTAATTCGACATAAGGCTGTAGTTCTGTATTAATAGATACATTCTGGAAATTGCTTAACAATAATACGATTCTCCCTTTTTTAGTGGTAGCATTTATTATTAGGGACTCTGTAATTAAAGAGATCTTCTTTTCATTTATTAGTTTGCTTATATCATTATTACTTTCTTCATTATTAATACTAAAACAGTCTATAAAAATAGTGTCATAACATTTTAGATTAAACATACTCTCCTCTAGTGTTTTGTTTTTTACAGTCACTTTTTCTAAACTCTCAGACCATTTTTTCGCTTTATTATAGACATATTTATTTGGTTCAATTATTAATAAATCTTTTATATTATAATTAAGTATTTTATCACCAGAAAACCCATGTGAAAAACCAAATTGGAGTACTTTTCCATTTGGTTTTAAAAGATCAATACATAGCTCAATAATTTGTTGTTGATGCGCTAATATATTTTTTTCTGTATCTGGTTCCTGCTTATTTTCTTTTTTATAAGTAATCTGTGATTTTATCTGTTCATATATGAATAAAATCATTCCAATTATACCAAGTATTTTCATTTAGTATTTATAAGAATTGGTTTTTAGTATTATGATCTCTTAATATAAATTTTTATTCCTCTTAGACTAGGCCCCGAATTACCCTTGAAGTACCCTACTGGGGTATCACCCGTAAAAATTATTCTAATTAGTATACACTTAGTTCCATCTCCTATATTGGAGTCGGCGATGAATATAGTTTCAGTTGATGCTAATGAAGAAAATGTTCCTCTACCTAAAGTTGTACTTAAATTTGTTGCCAGATCATATTGAATAATTTCAACTGTTGCATTTGGAGTTAAGTTAGAATTCTCTAGTATTTCTATGCTTCCCACTACTTTAAAGCCTTTTGGTATGATTTTAATAGCATGAAGGTATGCTGAATTAGCATAGTCATGTTGAAATCCTATCCCAGCGCTAGTAAACTTTGTAGCTCCATTAAGTTCAGTTATCTGACCAGAGCCTCCATCTCCACTTACAGAAAAATCACTTCCTATTAAGAACATAAATTCTGAATTACCCATGTATCCGTCTTCCCATTCAGATCCAGGTTGTGATGAGGCTCTTTTAATTCCACCAAGATTAGCAGAATTTCCTATAGTAATTCCACTTTCATCTATTAGCAAACGTTTTTCACCTCCTGTACTTATTCCCAGGGCGTCATCTCCAGCTTGATACAGTCCTGTATTTGTATCATTTATAAATCTAAAAGAAGGGATATTGGCTGTACCGTCACTAATAGTAGTTGCTCCTGGAGTTCCTTGAATACCTTGAATACCTTGTGCTCCTGTATCACCTTGTGCTCCTGTAGCTCCTTGTGCTCCTGTATTACCTTGTGCGCCTTGAGCACCAGTGTCTCCTTGTGCACCGAAAGCACCTTGTGCTCCTGCAGCTCCTTGTGCTCCATCATCACCTTGTGCTCCATAATCACCTTGTGCTCCTGCAGCTCCTTGTGCTCCATCATCACCTTGTGCTCCATAATCTCCTTGTGCTCCTGTATCACCTTGTGCTCCTGTATCACCTTGTGCTCCATAATCTCCTTGTGCTCCTGTATCTCCTTGTGCTCCTGTATCACCTTGTGCTCCTGTAGCTCCTTGTGCTCCTGTATCACCTTGTGCTCCTGTATCTCCTTGTGCTCCTGTATCACCTTGTGCTCCAGTAGCTCCTTGTGCTCCTGTATCACCTTGTGCTCCTGTATCACCTTGAGCACCAGTGTCTCCTTGTGCACCGAAAGCACCTTGCGCACCAATAGCTCCTTGTGCACCGAAAGCACCTTGCGCACCTAGTGCTCCATCATCACCTTGTGCTCCATAATCACCTTGTGCTCCTGCAGCTCCTTGTGCTCCTGTATCACCTTGTGCACCAATAGCTCCTTGTGCTCCATAATCACCTTGTGCTCCTGCAGCTCCTTGTGCTCCATCATCACCTTGTGCTCCTGTATCACCTTGTGCTCCATCATCACCTTGTGCTCCATAATCTCCTTGTGCTCCTGTATCTCCTACAGCTCCATCATTTCCCTGAGCTCCTGTATCTCCTACAGCTCCATCATTTCCCTGAGCTCCATCATTTCCTTGTGCTCCATCATTTCCTTGAGCTCCATCATTTCCTTGAGCTCCATCATTTCCTTGTGCTCCTGTATCTCCTACAGCTCCATCATTTCCCTGAGCTCCATCATTTCCTTGTGCTCCTGTATCTCCTTGTGCTCCATCATCACCTTGTGCTCCATAATCTCCTTGTGCTCCTGTATCTCCTTGAGCTCCTACATCTCCTTGTGCTCCATCTGCTCCATCAGTACCGTTTGTTCCATCAGTTCCATTGACTCCCGCATCTCCTTGAGCTCCTGTAGCTCCTGTATCTCCTTGTGCTCCTGTATTACCTATATCACCTTGCGCTCCATCTATACCTTGAGTTCCAGTGTCTCCTTGTGCTCCTTGCGCTCCATCTATACCTTGAGTTCCAGTGTCTCCTTGCGCTCCTGTATTACCTATATCACCTTGAGCTCCTACAGCTCCTTGCGCTCCATCTATACCTTGAGTTCCAGTGTCTCCTTGCGCTCCTGTATTACCTATATCACCTTGAGCTCCTACAGCTCCTTGCGCTCCATCTATACCTTGAGTTCCAGTGTCTCCTTGTGCTCCTGTATTACCTATATCACCTTGAGCTCCTACAGCTCCTTGCGCTCCATCTATACCTTGAGTTCCAGTGTCTCCTTGCGCTCCTGTATTACCTATATCACCTTGAGCTCCTTGCGCTCCATCTATACCGTCTATACCGTCTATACCATCTACTCCTGCTGGACCTGTTTCTCCTTGCGGCCCAGGTATAGAACTACCTGATTCCTTAGCATACAGTGCATAAGGCACGCTTAGTAATTGGCTAGTGCCAATTATATCATAATCTGGATTAGTATCTATATTGGTTTCTGTTTTTATATAATAAGGTCCTAATGACCAATCAATAGCTGAGAAATCACCTACTGTAGCAGTGCCTGTACCTATTTCTAAAGTTACTAAACCATTTGCATTGGTGCTTGACATTTGTATTTCTACATAAACTGCAACTCCAGATACTGTGGTTTGCAAAATACTTATTCGCATACCAACGGTTTGTTCAATTACTAAATTATCTTCACTGTCTCTTAAAACAGCTTGATAACTCATTTTTTCTGGTGATTGGGCAATTATATTATTGGAAAAGGTAATTGCAATTAAAAAGGCAATAGGAGCAATAATATTTTGCAATTTATATTTAGGAATATATTGCTTAAGCTGATTTAATAATAAATTAATTTTTTTAATTAATTCTTGAATCTTTTCCTCGTATTTCTTTTTATAATTATTAGTTAATTTCTGAAGCTTCTTTACTAAAGATTTTAATTCCTTTATTTTATGTGAAGACTGTAATTTTGTCATTTTTATTAAGGTATTGTCAAGGTAAATTTCAATAAACAAACATAAAAATATTAATTGTAAATTAAAATTAAATATATAGTAAATAATTTGGAATCAAATATAATATCACAATAGGTTTTTCTAGGTAAGCTATATATATTTATTAAAAATGAAAAATGTTTATTATGTTTACACAAGATTATTCCACTTTTATCTGGTTTAAAAGAAGAATGAGGGTGATGAAACTGCTGCTAAAAAACGGAATGTAGATTTTTTAGAGAATTTATAATGACTATACCTTAAAAAAAATGAAGAAAACTATCAATATAAGTAAATGGGATACACTATCGACTAAACAAAAGAAAGCTATTACTAAAATTAATTTTACAGGAACTAAAAAAGTAAGTGATATAACTCACAGGCCTACAATGGCTTTTGCTACTATGTGTAAGGATGAAGAACACTGTATAGGCAAAACATTAAATGCTGTAAAGGATTATGTTGATTATGTAGTGGTTGCTGATAACGGTTCAACTGATACAACATTTGATGTAGTAAGAGCATTCTTTAAAGAATCTGGACTTCCTGGCTCATGGCATATTGATCCCTGGGAAGGTTATGCTATTAATAAAACCAAGATGATGGGTTATATAAAAGATAAGACAGATTATCTTTTACATTTAGATGCTGATGATTTTCTTGAAGGTGATTTTTATTTTACTCACTCTGATGTAGGTTATGCTTATTATTCGATGGAAATGAGAAGAGGAGCATCTACATGGAAGGCTACTGTAGTTTATGATAATAGTCTTACTTGGAGATTTATTGGTACTGCTCATACTGTTGTTAAAGCAAATGAAAGGCCAGAATCTACCTCAAAAGGTGATTTGACACGAAGAGGTTATTGTAACGCTAATGGTATAGGCTCACGCGCATTTGATCCTAAGAAATTTTGGTATGATGGTGAAAGATTAACAAAACAATTTTGGGATTGTTTAATATCTGATCCTGATGACTTATTAACTCGCTCTGCTTTTTATGCAGGTCAGAGTTATGAAAATTATGGTAAAGATGGTTGCTTGGAAAAAGGATTGCAGTGGTATAAAATATTTATGCTATTTCCAAATACATGGATTGAAGAAAGATTTGAAGCTCAAGTTAGAATTTCCAGATGTTTAATGCAATTAGAAAATCATAAAGAAAATTTTAATGAGATTAAATTTGAATTAGATAAGGCTATAGAGATATTTGATGACAGAGCAGAACCTTACTTTTTTATGGGAAGATACTGTTGTGAAAATGGGAGACATGAATTAGCTTATGAATATTTAAAGAAAGCAGAAAAATGTTCTTTAGAAAATGCTCAAGAAAAATATACACTCTTTGTAAACACATCATCTTACGGTTTATATGTTAATGATTGGTTATCTGTTGCTTGTTTTTGGACTAAGAGAATAGAGGAAGGCAGAAAACTTATTTATGAAGTTATAAACCACGAAACGTTTAAACATTCCGTTGATCATTACAAAAGTAACTTAAATCATTTTAACGAATTAGAAAAAACAATTAATGAAAACTAATACTCAATTAACTGCCGAGGTTGCGTTAAGCTTGCATGATGTATATACTAAAGCACAACCTTATCCACATATTTCTATTGATAATTTTATACCTATTGAGGATATAAGATTATGCGTTAAAGAAATGCAAGATTTCCAACATTGGGGTTGGGATAAAGGAATTCCCCATCTTCAAAAAAATAAATTATTTTATCCTTGGAAGGAGATTGATACTGAAACAGGTAAAACTAGTGATCCTGGTGAAATTCAAAGAATTCTCTCGCATCATACACCAGTATGCTGGAAGTGGCTCTGTTATTTTAATTCAGAAGATTTCATTAAAACTTTAGAAAACCTAACTGGAATAAACGATCTTATGCCAGATTGGGGTTTTGCAAGAGGAGGTATGCATAATATAGGATCTGGTGGAAAATTATCAGTACATAGTGATTTTAATCAACATCCGTATGGTTTAGGTTGGAGAAGAATTAACTTATTATTATACTTAAACGAAAATTAGGAAAAAGATTGGGGAGGAACCTTACAGGTTTGGAAAAAGGATATGTCTGAAATGGTTTCGGAATACCAACCGTATGCAGGTAAAGCTATTATTTTTAATACAACTGATGATGCATTACATGGCCATCCTAACCCTCTAAATTCACCAGACGGTAAAAACCGATATTCTTTTGCATTATATTATTTTACTAAAGATAGACCTGAGCATGAAAAATCAGATTTTATTGGTGCTCAATGGTATGATAAAGGAAATCCATTAAGTATACAAGAACAAGCAAAAAGAAATCAGCAAAATGCATAAAGTAGATAAATTAATTATAGGTGGCGGTATTACAGGATTATCGGCTGCATCCTTTTTAGAAAAAGATTATGATTACCTTGTATTAGAAAGCTCTAATGAGTTAGGTGGGTATTGCAAAACCACTAAAAGGAATGGTTTTGTTTGGGATTATAGCGGGCATTTTTTTCATTTTAGAAATTCTGAGATAAAGCAATATATGATGTCTGAAATGAATTGTGAAAAAGTTGAGATTCAGAAAATAACTGACATTGATTATAAAGGAAATATTATTGATTTTCCATTTCAATATAATATTCATCAATTACCCAGAGGAGACTTTTTAGAATGTCTAAAAGACATGTATTATCTTAATAAGAAAGATACATCAAATTTTAAATCATTTGTTAATTCAACATCTGGTAAAGCTATTGCTGAAAAATTCTTAATTCCATATAATGAAAAATTATATGCATGTAATTTAAATACCTTAGATTCAAGTGCAATGGGTAGATTTTTTCCTAAGCCAATTAAGTTTGATGAATTAATGGAAAAAATTACTTCTAATAACAAATATGAGTCTTATAACGGATCATTCATTTACCCCGTTGATGGAAGTTATGAATTTATTAAATCTATCTTAAAAAGAGTAGATGAAAATAAAATATGGTTAGAAACAAAAGCAGATAATATAGATCCTTCTAATAAAATTGTTTACACACAAAAAGGACCTATCCAATATAATACTTTAATTAGTACAATGCCTTTTAATAAATTATCATCAATATTATATGATGGAGACGATAAAAGCTTGTCATCTAATAAAGTTGCTGTTTTTAATTTAGGTTTTGATAAGGGAACAGATATAAAAACACATTGGAGGTATTACCCTGGTAAAGAAATATTTTACCGTATCGGGTTTTATAATAATATTTTAGGTGCTGATAAACTAAGTTTATATGTAGAAATAGGTGCGACATCTCATCAAAAACTTGAAGAGGATGTTTTATTAGATCAGGTTGTAAAAGATTTAAAATCGTGCGGTGTAATTACCAATCATGTATTAGTTGATCATCAATTTATTGTTATGGATCCTGCTTATGTTCATATAAACACAGAAAGTAAATTAAGTTATAAAAGATTTTGTGATGAATTTAATAATAAAGGCATATATTCCATAGGTAGATATGGGTCTTGGACTTACTGTTCTATTGAAGATAATATGATACAAGCAAAAGAATTAATTAATACTATTAAATAATAAATTATTACGAATATGATAGCGGAATGTGTTTATTAGTTGAACAACATTGTATACTAAATTTAACAGTTAAGTATCAGCATTAAGTGCTATAAAATAAAAATAAAGGTATTAATATGACTTATAAAGATTTTTGGGCTAAAGCTACACTTGAACAAATAGCAGAAAAAGGCTGTGTACTTCATCAAACAAATGCACCTAAGGTTAGGGGTTTTGTAGATTCATGCAATTATATTTCTTCAGAAATATTTACAATAAATGGATGGATCGCTAGTGAAGATTATGGTAAGATTAAAGATATCAGAATAAAAAATACGGAAGCTATAAATATTATATTTAATTCTGTAAGACCTGACGTTGCTGAGTATTATAAATCTGGTAAAGTATTAGATGTTGGTTTTTCAATTGATTTTACTGCAGCTACGGATACTGATAAGGTGATAATTCAAGTATTATTGAAAAATAGCAAAACATGGATAAATGTATTTATTAAAAATTTATTAGAAGACAGGATTCCTATTTCAACTTCAGTATCTAAAGTTAATGATCATATGCCAAGTATCGTTGTTGTTGATGATTTTTACACATACCCTGAAGATATTAGAGAGATCGCATTAACCCTAGATTATAGTCCTAGTAATTGGCATAAAGGGAAAAGAACTAAATCAAAATTAATTTTAGATGGTACTAAGGAAAAATTAGAAAAGTTACTAGGTAAAGAAATTATAGGCTGGTCTGAAAAACATGGATATTGTGGAGTATTTCAATACTGTACACCTGCTGATCCTTTAGTCTTTCATTATGATCATCAAAGCCATGCGGCTGTAGTTTTTTTAACACCAAATGCACCAGTAACTAGTGGTACGGCATTCTTTAGGCATAAAACACAACCGTGGTTAACTCGAGCATTGGAAGTAGGTAAAGATGACGTTGCCTCAGAAGAACAGAGAATAGCTCTAGAAAAAAAGTATATAGGATCAGAACATAATGATTTTTTAGATTCTACTAAATGGGAAGAGATTGATAGAATAGGAAATAAATTTAATCGATTAGCAATATGGGATGCTAGACTTATTCATGCTGCATCTCAATATTTTGGGCAAAACGTATACGATTCCAGATTATTTCACATGTTTTTCTTTGATGTAAAAGAGTAGCGTTGTAAATAAAAAACTAAACTTTGTTCTTTATCTTTTTAGTTATTTTTGTAATTGCCAAGGAGTGGACCATGTTACAGACACAAAAATGAAGATCAAAAACCTTCATTTCTAATAGATTTACAATAATTATTAATGGAACCAGTATGGTTAATAAAAAAATGAACTTGAGAATAAACCTTGATTATGACAAACAATATTGATAATAATACAACTGAAATAAATTATTTAACTAATAATACTCCTCTAAAAGCAAGACACGAAGTAATAAATAAAATTATTGATAAAACTAACCATACATCCTACTTAGAAATTGGCGTTGAAAATGGATTTACTTTTAAACTTATTAACTTAGATGACTCAAATAAAGTAGGAGTTGATCCTGACCCCACATATAAGGAGGGTAATATTATTTTAAAAACATCCGATGATTTTTTTATAGAAAATAAGCAAGTATTCGATGTGATTTTTATTGACGGTATGCACCAAGCAGAATACGTGTACAATGATTTTTTTAATGCTCTGTCATGTTTGTCAAAAAATGGATCTATTATTATTGATGATGTCTTGCCCGCGTGTGAGCGTGAGCAATATAAAATTCCAAAAAAACATTTTTATAGCAATGGTGTTTTAAAGTATGGAGAACCGTGGACCGGGGATGTCTGGAAATTCATATATTTCTTATTTTTACATTATAACTTTGATTCAACTGTATATGTTTTCACAAATAATTATCGCGGTATTATTCATATTTGTAATGTGGAAGAGACTACTATTATTCCGAATATCAGTAAAAATGATATAATTAAAATTATTAATAATTATGATTTTAATACAGACTATAATAAATACCTAGAATTAATTCATAACACTTGTAAAATACCAATATAAAATATGTCATTCGGAAAATATACATATGGAACACCTACTATACGTTGGGGGTCTAGTGGAGCCATATTAACTATTGGTAATTTTTGTTCAATAGCTAGCGGGGTAACTATATATTTAGGTGGTAATCATCGTACTGATTGAATATCAACTTACCCCTTTGGCTATATCAATCAAAATATATTCGATAATTATAATGGAGACGGGCATCCAAGTACAAAAGGAAATGTAACAATAGGGAATGATGTATGGATTGGTGAAAATGTTACAATAATGTCCGGTGTTACTATAGAGGATGGGGCTGTTATAGCAAACAATAGTCATGTTGTACAAAATGTGAAAGCATATAGTTTAATTGGTGGAAATCCAGCGAAACTAATTAAACATAGATTTACTAAAGGACAAATAGAAAAATTATTACAAATTAAATGGTGGTATTGGGATGATAACAAAATAAATAGATTATCTCCCTTATTATGTAATACAGATATAGATGTATTTAAAAAAGAAGCACTTTTATAATTCATATATAAATTAAAATCATTGTATAATGGTAGATATTGTCAATCAAAATGATAAAACAATCTGTTTAAATATGATTGTCAAGAACGAATCCCATATAATAGCATCTACCTTGAAAAATATATTGGAACATGTAAAAATTGACTATTGGGTAATATCTGATACTGGTTCTACCGACGATACGGTGGATATTATTCAAGAGTTTTTTAAAGAAAGAAATATCGATGGAGAATTATTTCAAGATGAATGGAAAGATTTTGGATCCAATCGCTCAAAAGCATTAGAACATGCCTATAATAAATCTGATTATATCTTTATTTTTGATGCGGATGATTTAATCCACGGACAAATTGCATTACCAATTCATTTTGATAAAGACATGTATCAACTCCCATTTGAAAATCCTACTTCGTACTATCGTTCTGTATTAATTTCAAACAGAATGAGATGGAAATACAATGGGGTATTGCATGAAATGCTTGCTAATATAGACCCTATTAAATCCGAAGAATTTTTATTAGGTAATTTTTATATTCAATCCAGAAGATTGGGAAATCGAAGTAAAAACCCTAATAAATATATTGATGACGCTGTCATTCTAGCAAATGCATATCAAAATGAAACTGTTGATATCTGGCTAAAAAATAGATATTCATACTACTGTGCTCAAAGTTATCAAGATGCAGGAAAAATAGAAAAGGCCATAGAATGGTATGAAAACACCTTAATATTAGAGTACTCACCTCAATATAAATATTGTGCATGCATCCGTATAGGAGATTGTTATACCCAATTAAAACAATATGATGAAGCGATTGAATACTGGGGTAAAGCATATGATTATGACCAAGAAAGAGTAGAAGGTGTTGTGAAAATAATGGAATATTATTATAATAAAGAGATACATTTTATGGTGTCTGCTCTGTATAATAAATTCAAGCATATCACCATTGGAAAAGCTAAAGACAAGATTTTTTTAGATCACTCCAAGTACCACGATTTACATTATTTCGGTTCTATTTCAGGTTGTTATTGCAATGAACATAAATCTGCATACGAGGCGTGTAAATACTTATTGTTAAATAATAGGCCCAATACAGAAAATACGATATACAATATCCAGTTTTATATCACTCAGTTTAAAGAGGATACTAATAAACAATTACTAGTTCAATTCTTTATTAATTACATACAAGATAAAAGCAACACATTTAAACAGAGAGAGCATATTTGGAAATTAATGAAAGGCATTCTTAAAGAAGAATATTCGTCCGAATATAGTATGCTTGAAGAAATTATTTTATCGTTTTTAAAAAAAACGATAGATAAAAACAATAGGTATGCGTCGTCTAATAAAATACTTATTTATACAGGATGGATAACAAATTTATGGAATGATTCACATCTTGAAGAGAAAGCATTGGGTGGTTCAGAAAAGGCAGTAGCCTATCTAACCAGAGAATTCCCAAAACACTACGAGATTATTGTTAGTGGTTATGTGGAAGATGGAGCATTTGGTAATATAACGTATGTCCATCAAAATAAGCTACAATCTATATTAGACCATACTGAATTTCATACGGTTATTATTTCTAGAAATATTTGTTTTTTAAATAATTTTAACAATATTAAATGCTTTCAATTGGTCTTGTCACTGCATGACAACAATATTTTAAACAATGGCCTATCTGCTGAACCAGTTCTCGAAATGTATAAAGATAAAATTGACAAGGTGGTCACGCTAACGAATTGGCATAAGTCAAATATTACAAGTCTATATCCAATTATAAATCCTAATAAAATAGAAATTATAAATAATGGGATAGATGTATCATTATTTAATGACAATAAGAATTCGAATTCGAATAAAATAACAAATAAATTTATTTGGTCATCTAGAATAGAAAGAGGATTGCATATTGTATTAACTATGTGGAGCAAAATTATTGATAAATTGCCAGATGCCACTCTGGATATATGTTCCTATGCCGACTTTCCAAAAGACGATGAAGATGAGAAAATGTTGGAAATAATTAATAGGTACGATAGCATTACATATCATGGAAAACTAAACTCGAATGAATTGTATGACTTGATGTCTACATCAGAATATTGGCTATACACGACTACTTTTTCAGAAACAAGCTGTATAACAGCAATGGAAATGTTAATGAATAATGTGGTTTGTTTATATTATCCGCTTGCTGGATTAGTGGATACAATTGGTGATTATGGAATGCCTGTCAAATCTGGTGAAGAAATAGAAACGATATTAAATTTATCTACCGAGAAAAAAGAACTACTGAAGAGTTGTGGCAGGAAGTATGCGATGACCTGTTCGTGGAAAAATAGAGCCAAACAGTGGGCTGTTATGTTGGGATTGGATAAAGCTAAATGGGTTAATACCTGAAAATAAAAAACAATATTGTATTAATGATATGCAGTATTTCAAACTTGCTTTAGAGAATAAACTAAAAGGAGATTATTCATTAAAATACAAGTCTATGTTGAGGTTTGTTTTTGATAAGTTTTCGAAAGAAACAGACTCTAATAGTATTACCTCTAACGGAATAAATTCATTCTTGAACCAATATATGGGTGTTTCTTATAACACTATAAAAAGGCACTTAAATGTGCTTATAAATGATGCTATTACTCTTGGAATGAACAGCAGACCAATGGAGTCAATTAAAGCCAAAAAAACTAAAGCTAAACTTCATAAACCCTATTTAAATATTAAAGAAATACTTGATGACATAAAGTTGTTTAATAGCAAACTATATCTGTGCTGTTTAATGACCTATGGTTGTCTTTTAAGACCCTTTGGAGTCGTTTTAAGAGACAATCTAATCTACTTGAGCAAGATGCTTTAGTAGCAAATGAAGATTGGCAACATATTTTAGAAGTAGAAATGCGCGATCATATTAAACGCATAACTACGATACCCCCGAACATAGATGTAGAGAATTAGAAGTAATCTTTAGATACATTAGATAATAAAAGTATAGTTATATATTATTATATATATACCCCCTAATGTAGCACCTTTTTACACCTATATTAAAAGATGCTATATCTTGATAATCAACATTTAGCATCTTTAATTATCCCCTATTTGTATTGTAATTATTAAACTCATGCTACTAATTGTTATAATGCCAATTGCTAAAGCCAAGGATTTATCATCTACTACCCTCCACATCATAATTAACTGCTAACTTAAATCAGCATAGATGATATTGCTAGGTAACTCTAAGTATTGTTATTGGATTAGTTTACAACTCTATCAAAACTACAGTCTAATGTATACTAATCTCAGATAGTTAAAACAGAGTCATTAAAGTCCTGAGTCGCGAGCATAAATATATTAGTACTGACACTACTAACAGCTTTCAGTTAGGCCCTCCTAATGCTGTATTAACTATCCCTTTACAATTAGTCCTTTATTTAGGTAGGAGTAAATCCTTTGTCTTGTTACATCATGCTTTTTAGATATATCAGTAATGGATAAACCTTTATCTAAATCTGACTGAATAGCTGAAATAAGAGTTACATTCTTTGTCATTAGGTCGCTAACTGCTCCCCTTTTCCTTCCTTTATACTTACCCTCTCCTTTTGCTATAGCTACTCCAATTTTTGTACGCTCAATTAATAAATCTCTCTCTAACTCTGCAACTGCTCCAAACATTGAGATAATTAAAGTAGCTGATGGATTTACTTTACCATCAATTAAAGTATGGAGTCCTTGATTCTCAATAAATATACTGACACCTTTATTTGTAAAATGCTCTATAGTATTAAGGATATCTTTTAGATTCCTACCTAAACGAGAAACCTCTCTCACTTGTATTGAAGTGACGCTCTTACTACTTAATAACTTAACACCATTCTTTCTATCTGCAAAGGGTATTGAGCCACTACAAACATCTATAAAGGTTTTAAGGTTTGGATGATCTCTTTTTAACTGAGACTCTAAAGATTGGGATGATGTCGAAATTCTAACATAAATTGCTTTCATAGTGTAATGTAATAAAGGATTGCTCTATTAAGTTACAAACTTATGTTAATTGAAATGATTAAGCAAGGAAAAAGTGTAACCTTTTAAATGAGGGTTTAAAATCATACAATTAATATGCTTTATCAAAAGACACACTTCAAAACTGTAGCTTAATAAATGGATTAGTTTATCACTCTGCCAAGACGTATACTAATACCAGATAGGTAAAACACAGTCCTTTAAACCTAGGTAGTGACACCCCAAACAAAAGTTCAAAACATTTGATCCTGAATTAATTTCAACTAGATAGGACCGCTTTAATAAGTCACTTTTCCTTTTGAACTTTCTGGGGTGTATTTATCATATACCCTAAAGGCTCGAGGTGAGAAAATTTTTATATTTTATTTTTTACCATAGCTATATTCTATGTGTCTCTAAAACTTAGAATTACAGCAGCATTAGCATATCCAAATAATACAAACCTAAGGTGTTAAAAACTTGTTATTTCTGTGTCTTTTATAATATTTACATAATGGTATTATATTAAAGGCATATCCTCCTCCTTTAGTTCAGCTATTTCTAAACCTCGTAAGACTGATGCTCCTTTAATGGAAACAAATAAACCTAGCTTGGTACAGAACAATAATCAATTAATTTTTTTACAAGCGGATTACAGTGTTAAATAGATAATAATAAATAAACAACCCATTTGGTAAATCTATAGCTCGCAAATAGGTGTTAAAAACTTGTTATAGTTAGTATAATAAAGTGTTGCATTTAGCGTTACTCCTTGCCGTAAATACCTCATCTTATGAGTATTAAAAATATAGTTGTACAATATTACTAAAGCACAAGCGTTAACTTTAAAACAACCAATTAAACATTAAATTTTATGACAAGATTATTTATTGCATTATCATTTTTAGTTACATTTTCGACCCTAACTGCTCAAGAAGACTTTAACGGTATTTGGGGAAGCGATGACACGTCTTACTTAACTACTATTATCGCATCTGAGTATAAAGTTTTAAACGTTTTTAACACTTCCTTTGAAGATCATCGAGTTATCCCTGAAGAAATAATAAACCAGGTAGGAGCGGTGTTTTCAACAGAATTAAACAACGACCATTTTATTAATATTAAGTTCTAGACAATGAGGAAGGCTTCGAAAAAGCAAGAGTTCATAATTATGTAAAAAATCTTGATGGTAAATTATTAGAAATTATTGGCAGTGTAGATCCTGTTGTGGTGCCTCAACACACGATGACTTTACTTCAAGAATTTGTGAAAAATAAAGTGCAAGTAGATTTTTTAAGTTATCCTATGCATCCCCATAATGTTAGAGGTTTAGACCGAGCGCATTTAATGAAAAAGGTATTGGATTACGTGATTTTAAATAATCAATAAGACGTATTCTTTTTATTGATTTGCAATACTAATAACCAAGTAATTGCAATTAAGAAAACAGTACTTGCTATAACTAAATATAGATAATAGTTTTCTATTAATCTACTATTAAACCACAGCACAAATCCTTTGTAAAACAATAATGATTCCGTTATTATAAAAGCTATTAGGTAAACTACATAGTTGGTTTTAGTAATTCTGAATAATTTAAAATAATTTAGAAATGCAAAAACGGAGATGGTTACGATTCCTAAGAATATCCAATGCAAATAAGCAATTACAAAATCTATATTGTTTTTAATAATTTCTGAAATAGCTGGGAATGCACCTATTAACTGAAATAGTAATTTTACAAAAAACAGCAAGCCTACTGTTTTTAATAATACTCCTTCCAATTTTGTAAATGGTTTTTTTATTAGTTGTTTATTCTGAAAAACAGCATTAAATAACACCACAAATGCGGCTATTTGAAATACACTTCCAATACCTGCTAAAAAGTAAAATATAGAATTTGGTTGCATCCATAAAACCGAAAGGAAAAAAGTTAAGATAACTCCTCCTAAAAACAACTTAAAAAATAATTTGAATGTTTTTTGAGAAAATGAAATAGAATGCTTTTCAAAAATAAAAAATAGAATTCCTAAGAGGGCCACTAAAAACCAGCCATTGTATTGAAAATGAAGGTAAAAATAAATAGCATTACGATACCAAGATGAAGCACTTCCTAAGGTATTCATAATTCCTCCCAGTGCCCAAGGACCAATACTTGACAACACCATTAACCATAAAGAAGCACGTATTAGTTTATACGAATTTGTTTTCTTCTGTTCTATGGAAGTATGCTTTAAAAACAACCTAACAAACACATAGGAATTAATTAAAAAATAGGTCGAAAATATAATCGACAATAAAGCATAACCCGTAAAAGGAAACGTAAACATCATTCCTAAAATAGAAATTTGTGTACTCCAAAAAAGTCTTTTATAGGGTTTTTCTAGTTGTTTATTTGAAAGAAATAATTGATAAATGATGGTGATTAAAGCGGTATAAACCCATCCTAACAATGCAATATGTGAATGTGTATGTAATATGTTTTTATAATTGAAATCAAAATCAACTACCTGAAACATTCGCATACACACTCCCAAAATTGCTACTATAAAAAAATAACCAAGCGCTATTTTTATGTGTCCTTTAAGATTCATTTTTATAAAAAATGCAATCTACATGAAATTTACACTATGCAGTTAATTTTTTCTCTAAAGCAATTGCTTTAGGATGCAAAATATTGTTTTCTAAATGAATATGTTGGTGTAAATCTTGTTCAAATTCCTCTAAACTTGCATACAAAGCTCTAAATGTATTACAAGCATCTTCTGGCGGAATGTAATTATTAGTTAATTGAGCTATGGTTTTAAAAATATCTCCAACTGCCTCGTGTTCATGCTCCATCATATTAATTGGATTATTAACAGTACCAAAATGAGCTTGAGATAACTCGGTTCCGTCTTTTTCAGCTTTATTTAATTCTTTTATAAAAGGAAACAACACCAATTCTTCTTTCTTTAAATGAGCTGCTAAATCACTAGCCGCTTCTTGAAATAATTGATTTATTTTAATTACCTCTTCATAATGATGCCCATGAACAGTGGCTACTTTATATGCATATTGAAGAATAATAGGGATACTTTGTTCCACGTAAGTATGATGAACATTTACGATATGATCTATTAAAAAGTTTAAATCCCAATTATTATAATCATAATTTCTATTGGGATTTTCATCGACAACCATTAATTCTCTTTCTAATGTTGCGTAGTCCACACCATTTTTTTCACAAGCTTTTTCGATGGAGATACCTCCACCACAACAAAAGTCGATCCCGTGTTTTTTAAACACATTGGATGCTTTAATGTTTTCGGAAACTACTTCCGCTACTGTTTTATTTTCGTTAATTTTCATAATGCTATTACTTAAGATACAAATATACATGTAAAAGACTATTTTATCTTTATTTATTTTTATAATTAAAAAAGACTGTTTAAAAATAACTCCCCGTGTCTTTTATCCTCAAAATATTTTGGGTTAAAAAGACGTTATTTAAACAGTCTTGATTTTATTTAATTGGTAATATTATTTATTCCCCAACATCAATAACTCATTACAAACTACTTCGGTAGTATAACGTTTGATGCCTTCTTTATCTTCCCAAGAACGAGTCGTTAGTTTACCTTCAATGGCAACTTCCTTTCCTTTAGTAACATAACTTTCGATAATGTCTGCCGTTTTTCCCCAAGCAACCACATTATGCCATTGGGTGTCTGTTACCTTTTCGCCTTGTGCGTTTTTATAAGATTCATTAGTAGCAATACTAAATTTTGCCAATTTACTTCCAGAATCTAAATTGATGATTTCTGGGTCATTCCCTAAGTTTCCAATCAACTGTACTTTGTTTCTTAACGTATTCATAAGATAAGGTTTTAATTATATTGAATGTCATTAGTTCGATTCAACAGTGCAAACATATAACCACAACAAAATGTTAGTTGGTTGTTACCTACTTACTTTCGTTTATAGTTGCTTACAATTGTTTGTTGTCGTTTGTAATTATTTTTAACTTAATTAACTATGAATTTTTTATTAATGATTACACCATCTATATTTATTTTAAAAAAATAAACTCCACTTTGTAAAAAGGAAATATTTTTGGTAACCACTCCATTATCTAATTCAGAAGGGCTTCCTCATTAAATCAAAAATTTCAATTTTTACAAAAACCCATCGATCCTTTCGATGGGTTTTTTGTTATAAATAATCTCAAAAAGCTTTTATAACAATTCATTCCATAATATCAACATCTATTTAAAACTGTTGATAACATTTTTAATAACTTATTTGAATAAAATCGTATGATCTTGTTAGATAATTACCTTTATAAGGACTATTTAGTCTTTTTAACTATCCTTTATGTTTTATTACGATTTTCAAGTGGTGCTGCAAGAAGTTCCTGGAGAAATTAGCTTATGCTTTTATATCTCGGGTTGTAGTTTGCATTGTGAAGGTTGCCACTCCCCTTTTTTATGGAAAGAAGGCAACGGATCGATACTTACAGTAGATACTTATAAGAGCATTTTAAACCAGTACAAAAACCTTGCAACCTGTGTTTTATTTATGGGTGGTGAATGGCATCAAAGCAAATTGATTTCAATGCTTCAACTAGCAAAAAGTCATCATTATAAAACGTGCTTATATACTGGGGAAAATTCAATTTCAGAAGACCTAAAAACACATTTGACTTTTCTTAAAACTGGAAAATGGCAACAAGATCTAGGTGGTCTAGAAAGTAGTGTTACCAATCAGATATTCACAAAAGTGCCAACCAACCAAAATCTAAATTATTTATTCAGTAAAAACTAAAAAATTATGATACGACTAACCTCAGCTCAAGTTTCAAAAAAAATTGCTTTTATAGATCATTACATCAACTCTTCAAATGCTGCAGATGGCTCCAAAGTAGATGCAAATGCGAATGTTACTTCAAAAAACATTGCGACCATGGAAGCTGAACTCAACAAGGATATTAATATTCAAGTTAATAGAGCGCTTATTAAAAGGCAAATTGAATCGTTGTATGGTGAGGAACTTGCTAATGAGTATACACGTCAAATTGAAGATCATGAAATCTATGTACACGACGAAACTTCATTAAAGCCTTATTGTGTTTCGATAAGTATGTATCCGTTTTTATTTGATGGTCTAACAAAAATGGGTGGGGAAAGCCGTGCTCCTAAACATTTAGAAAGCTTTTGTGGTGAATTTGTTAATTTGGTTTTTGCTATAAGTTCACAATTTGCTGGAGCGCTGGCAACAGTTGAGTTTTTAATGTATTTCGATCATTTTGCCAAGAAAGATTATGGGGAAGATTACTTAGAAACCAATCCCAAAATAGTTGCCAATCATTTACAACACGTTGTTTATGCTATCAATCAACCAGCTGCCGCAAGAGGCTATCAGTCTGTTTTCTGGAACATATCGCTATACGATGAAAGTTATTTTAACAGTATGTTCGAAGATTTTGTTTTTCCTGATATGGTTCGACCCCAATGGAATGATTTAAAAAAATTACAAGCATTTTTCATGAAATGGTTCAATGAAGAACGTACCAAAGCGATTCTTACTTTTCCAGTAGTTACTGCTGCCATGTTGGTGAAAGATGGAACGCCAGTTGATAAAGAATTTACTGAAATGTGTGCCCAAGAATTAAGTGAGGGAAATTCATTTTTTATCTATCAGTCTGAAAGTGCAGATAGTTTAGCTTCTTGTTGCCGCCTACGAAGTGAAATTAGCGATAATACTTTTAGTTATTCTCTAGGAGCTGGAGGTGTTGCAACAGGCTCTATTAATGTAATTACATTGAATATGAGTCGTTTAATCCAAAAAGGAGCAAACCTTCAAGAAGAAGTACAAAAAATTCATAAATATCAAGTGGCTTACAGAAAATTGATTGAAGAATATGAAGCTTCCGGTTTATTACCTGTTTACAAAGCTGGGTTCATTAGTTTAGACAAACAGTTTTTAACGATAGGAATCAATGGTATGGTGGAAGCTGCAGAAAGTCAAGGAATTAAAGTTGGAAATACTGATACCTATAAGAAATTTGTAAATAAATATTTGAAAGTGATTTATGATGAGAACAAACTAGCAAAAAAACAATATGGTTATATGTTTAATACAGAGTTTGTGCCTGCTGAAAATTTAGGAGTTAAAAATGCTAAATGGGATCGCGAAGATGGATTATTTGTATCAAGAGATTGTTATAATTCTTATTTCTATGTGGTAGAAGATGAAAAAACCAATTCATTAGATAAAATTATATTACACGGCCATGAAAATATACAATATTTAGATGGTGGTTCTGCGCTTCATTTAAACTTAGAAGAGACCCCAAATAAAAATGGTTTTATTAATTTATTGAATGCAACTGCAACTGCAGGGTGCAACTATTTCTGTTTTAATATTAAGTTAACCATTTGCAATGACTGTGATCATATAGACAAACAAACACTTCAAAAATGTCCAAAATGCGAATCCAAAAACATAGATCATGCAACTCGTGTTATTGGTTATTTAAAGAAGGTTTCTAGTTTTAGTAGCAAGCGTCAAGTAGAGCATGATTTAAGACATTATCATATAAAATCCCCAGTAGATTCATTAGGAAAAAATAGAGCACTTACTTTTTCTAAGAATACTAAAAAAGAAACTTCTATCTTCGAAAAACCCTTTAATGTAGAATAAACTATGATCGCAACTGAAATTCATGAGCAATTAAAGAAGTATCAAAAATCAAAAAAAAAGATATTTGTTACTTCTTCATTTCAAACTCATAGCATTCCTTTATTACATATTTTAAAAAATGCAAACGTTGATATTGATGTGCTTTTTATAAATACTGGATTTCATTTTCCTGAAACTGTTTCTTTTAAAGATGAAATCGGTAAATTATTAAATATCAATATTATTGATGTTCGATCTCAAGTTTCTAAGAGCCAACAATTGGATGAAGATGGTCATTTTCATTATGCTTCAGATTCAGACTTCTGCTGTTTTTTAAATAAAACACAACCTTTGGAGTCTTTTTTAATGCAATACGATGTATGGATTTCTGGAGTACGAGCCAATCAAAGTGCTGTTAGAAAAAATATGAAAACCGAACAAGAAGCGCCTTTTAATACCATGCGATTCCATCCTATGCTAGATTGGAGTCAAAAACAAATTTACGATTACCGAATGAAATACAACTTACCAGAACACCCTTTAGATAAAGAAGGTTACCAAAGTATTGGCTGTGCTCCTTGTACTCGAAAATTCGACATTAATGACGAACGAAATGCAAGATGGTTTGGACAAAACAAAACTGAATGTGGTTTGCATAAAGATTTAATAAAATGAATGTACTCATAACAGGGGGTGCCGGTTATATAGGCACCAAATTGGTATATACTCTTGAAAAAGAAAGCTCCATTAATTCAATTGTGGTTTACGATAACTTCAGTAGAGATAATTATAATTTATTTTTAGGTAGGTCTAAATTAAATTCTAAAAAAATTAGTTTAGTAAAAGGCTCTATTCTTGACTCAAGAAAATTGAAAATTGAAATTGATAAAGCAGACGTTGTTTATCACTTGGCTGCTAAAGTGACTACTCCTTTTGCAGACCATAACCCTCAAGAATTTGATCAAACTAACAATTGGGGTACCGCAGAATTAACGCACCTTATTGAAAATAGTAAGGTGTCAAAATTTATATATGTAAGTAGTGTATCTGTGTATGGCGCTTCAGAAAAAGATGCTGATTTATTAACTCTTCCAAATCCAAAAACGTTCTATGGCATATCAAAACTGAATGCTGAAAAACATGTCGCTAGGTTAAAAAATCACCCTATTAAAACCTATACACTTCGCCTTGGAAATGTTTATGGTTATAGTAAAAGTATGCGATTTGATTCAGTGATAAATAAATTCATGTTTGAAGCTAATTTCAGAAACCATATTCGAATTTATGGTGATGGAAATCAGATGCGATCCTTTATTCATATCGATCGTTTGAGTAAACTATTAAAGGATTTTGCTTTATCCGACACTTTAAAGCCAGCTATTTATAATTTAGTAGAAGGCAGTTATAGTGTTAATGATATTGCAGCAAAACTAAAAGAAGTATATCCCGATTTGGAGCTTACTTATTTAACACAAAATATAAAAATGCGTAGCTTAAAAGTAAAACCAGATGCTCGAATTTCAGATCTTATTACTTTTAAAGAAACTAATTTAAAAAATGACCTAACAGAATTTAAGACTTATTTTAGCTTTTAAATTTTAAAGCATTGTCATACAGAACGAATGGCAAAATCTCAAACAATCTTAATATGAAATATGTATCTATTATAATTTTCTCAATTATACTTTTTTCATGCAAACAAAAAACAGAACAAGAAAAGGCTCCAGTTGAAATTCAACAAGAAACAATTGTAGCCGAAGAATCTCATAAAGCTATTGATGGTGTTGTAAGTTTAAACAACGGAGAGTTATGGTTGGCAAATTCTGAAACTACGGAAGGAATACTTAAAATGAAGAAAAGAGTGTCTTTATTTAAGGACCCCGAAAGTACAGAAACTTATTCAGTTTTAAAAGCGGGATTAGAGGAGGATTTTACCGAACTATTCCAGAAATGTACCATGAAAGGGGAAGCCCACAATCAATTACATAATTATCTTTTTCCAATCCTAGATTTATTTGAGGGTTTAGATTCTTCAAATTTAGCTATTTGCAAAAACAGTTTTTCTGAATTAAATACTCACTTGGATGAATATTCTAACTATTTTAAATCTTAAAACTTGTAACTAATAGCTGCAATAAAATTAACTCCCGCGGCTGTTATCCCTGAAGAATAGGTTCTATAACGTTGGTTCGTAATATTTTCTAAGGTAGTATTTATTTGAAAAGCTTTGGTGATTTTATACTGTGCTCCAAAATTCAACGTATACCAAGAGGGTGAATATGGATTCCCGTTTTTATCTAAGGCATACAAATATGCTTTGTTTCGCTCTTCTGGAGCAAGGTCTTCATAATCAAATTGGCCGTTATAATTAGCATAAGCATCTAATTTTAATTTTTTATATTCCCATATTAAATGGCCATTTCCAAATTGAGGAGCTACATGTCTTACTGCAACCTTACTACCATCTTCTTCTAATTGATATCCACCGGTATAATTATATTGAGAAGTAAATTGCAGGTTTTTAGTAAAATTAATTTCTAGTCCAGCTTCAAAACCATAAATCTCCGCTTTACCACCATTTTGTATGGCTTGAATAGTACTCAATTCTCCTTGGTAAATTATTTCGGTTTGACCATTGATACTAAAATATCTTCTAACTAAGGCATCTTCCAAAAAGGTCATGTAACCCGTAATGTCTATCCTTACTGCATTTTCAAAATTTAATGTTGCCCCCTTCACCATTATAAGCATACTCCGGTTTTAAGTCTGGATTAGGTACTACAACAAAACCTGGTTCACTATCAAATATTTTACCCACATCATCAATGTTTGGTGCTCTAAAAGCAGTTGAGAAATTAACCCTCCAATTTAAAACATCACTCGCTTGCCAATTTATTCCTGCACTTCCTGTTAAAGCTCCTGTGTTTATAGTAGCTGTGGCAAAAGGAAAGTCGTAAAAAGGAGTGTCAAAATTAGCATATAAAAGAATGCGGTTATAACGAAACCCTGCTTGAAAAGAGAGGTTTTCTGCTAACTTAAATTGCAAACTAATGTAAGCTGCGATTGATTGCCAAGTGGAGCCATCTGGATAACGAGAAGCTGTTATATCCGCATCACCATTGTTAACATTGGTTTGTTTCCCCTTAGAGTTTACTTTATTATATACATACTCTAATCCGTAAAAAAATTTGCTTTTACCAAACTTTTTAATGAAATCTAATGCTGAAGTGTAGGCATCTACTTTCTCATTAGTTTCGTATAATATATCATCTCCAAAGTTTCTATCTTTTCTTCCTTCTTTAAATTTTAGTGAATTAATAAATGAAATAAATTATCAAGTAAGTAAAGAGGTCTTAAAAATAGGAAAAACCCAAACGCCTGTTGTATTACCTGGATTAGAAATTGGTGAGAAATGGAAAACTTTAAAATGGTAAAAATTAAGTTTCTTCTACTTCTTCTAATTTTAAACTTGATTTGGTCTTCTTCTTTTAGCCAAAAAGTGAGTGATACTGAAACTCGTCAAATAGGCAGTACTATAGAAATAAGCTATACTCTTGAAACTAAAGCCCCTTGTGCTATAAGTTTATATGTCTCTAAGGACGAAGCCACAACATGGCAAGGCCCTCTAACAAAAGTATCTGGAGATGTAGGTACTAAAATAGCTTCAGGTAGGAATGTAATCGTCTGGGATGTATTGGCAGAGGTAGAGCAACTAAGTGGAGATAAGATACAATTTCAGGTAAGAGTACAGGATAATGAACTTAAGATAGGAGACTCGTTTCAAGGAGGGATTATAGCTTATATTTTAAAGTCTGGTGATAAGGGTTATGATCCCGATGTAACACATGGTCTTATTGCTGCGCCAAGTGATCATTACCATGGTAAAAAAACATCCTGGACAACAGCGAATAAAATCTGTGATGATTTGGATTTAAACGGTTATACTGATTGGTATTTGCCATCAAAAGAAGAGCTTAATAAGCTTTATTTGAATAAAACTATTATTGGCAGGTTTACTTATTCCTGGTATTGGAGTTCTATGGAGGTCGATTACAATTACGCGTGGGACCAGGGTTTCGCCAATGGTAGTCAGGGCAACAACAGTAAGGGCTCCACGAACCGTGTGCGTGCAGTTCGGGCTTTTTAATTATTTAGTTATTTATCAATTTGATTCATTGTTGAGTAGCGTTTAAAAAATAGTTTTGTAGAGGTATTAACTCCTTTATATATTTAAAATAAATGAAAAATAACAGTTTAATCTTTTTATTGCTATTACAAAGTTTGTTTATTACTGCACAGCAAGTGAGTGATACTGAAACTCGTCAAATAGGCAGTACCATAGAAATAAGCTATACTCTTGAAACTAAAGCTCCTTGTGCTATAAGTTTGTATGTCTCTAAGGATGGAGCCACAATATGGCAAGGCCCTCTAATAAAAGTATCTGGAGATGTAGGAACTAAAGTAGCTTCAGGTAGGAATGTAATCGTCTGGGATGTTTTGGAAGAGGTAGAGCAATTAATTGGAGATAAGATACAATTTCAAGTAAGAGTACAGGATAATGAAATTAAGATAGGTAACTCGTTTCAAGGAGGGATTATAGCTTATATTTTAAAGTCTGGTGATAAGGGTTATGATCCCGATGTACCACATGGTCTTATTGCCGCTACATTGACATTGGGATCCTCTAAGGCATCAAGTGATCATTACTATGGTAAAAAAGCATCCTGGAAAAAAGCGAATAAAATCTGTGATGATTTGGAGATAAACGGCTATAGCGATTGGTATTTGCCATCAAAAGAGGAACTTAATAAGCTTTATTTGAATAAAACTACTATTGGTGGATTGACGAATACATGGTATTGGAGTTCTACGGAGTACGCTAACAATATCGCGTGGAGGCAGAATTTCCTCATTGGTACTCAGAACTTCTACTATAAGAACGTCCCATACTATTTGCGTGCAGTTCGGGCTTTTTAATTATTTAGTTATTTATCAATTTTATTTATTGTTGAGTAGTGTTTAAAAAATAGTTTTGTAGAGGTATTAACCTCTTTATATATTTAAAATAAATGAAAAAAAACATTTTTATTTCTTTATTGATTTTGCAAAGTTTGTTTATCACTGCACAGCAAGTGAGTGATACTGAAACTCGTCAAATAGGCAGTACTATAGAAATAAGCTATACTCTTGAAACTAAAGCCCCTTGTGCTATAAGTTTATATGTCTCTAAGGACGAAGCCACAACATGGCAAGGCCCTCTAACAAAAGTATCTGGAGATGTAGGAACTAAAGTAGCTTCAGGTAGGAATGTAATCGTCTGGGATGTTTTGGAAGAGGTAGAGCAATTAATTGGAGATAAGATACAATTTCAAGTAAGAGCTGGGGATGGAATAAATACAGGTAACTTTTTCGAAGAAGAAAAGGTAGTTAATTTATTTCAAGGTGGAAAAGTTGGTGACTCGTTTCAAGGAGGTATTATAGCTTATATTTCGAAGCCTGGTGATTTAGATTATGATCCAAGCGTACCCTATGTCGTAATTGCTGCATCAGCTGATCAATCTTTAGGTGCATCATGGACAACAGCGAATAAAATTTGTGATGATTTGGAGTTGAACGGTTATACTGATTGGTATTTACCATCAAAAGAGGAACTTAATAAGCTTTATTTGAATAAATATATTATTGGAGGGTTTTCTGATTCCTGGTATTGGAGTTCTACAGAGGGTAGAACAGGTACTGCTTGGCTAGAGATTTTTAATAATGGCAATAAACATATTTACTTTAAAGATGACACCTACAACGTGCGTGCTGTTCGAACTTTTAAATCTTATTGATTATTTATCAATTTAACAGATTACAAAGCCACTCTATTAATTTAGGATGGTTTTTTTTATACCTCTTGCAGAAATGTGAGGGGTTTTTTTATGCCTAATTTTAATTAACTACTTTTGGTTTAAACTAAACACTATGAAAAAACTTATCTATTTATTTTTAGGCTTATTAATCGTTGCTTGCTCAACTGATGATAATAACAATGTTGATGATACTCAAGCAGAATGGCTATATGTACATACTGCTATAGAGGCTAATGCTACTAACAGCACTACCCTTGTGATGCCAGTAACTAATGATATATTTGCCTTTACCGATAGACCTAATCGTGAACATAAATAT
>Ga0233439_10001583_pt1 | contig 28537 bp, 34 predicted proteins | sample SI_123_September_6_FD_182713 | JGI IMG/M metagenome (GOLD analysis project Ga0233439, IMG submission 182713) | Seawater microbial communities from Saanich Inlet, British Columbia, Canada - SI_123_September2016_100_MG | ecosystem: Environmental > Aquatic > Marine > Inlet | place: Canada: British... | reverse complement strand
AGTGGTATTACACTTAATATCTCACCTACACTAGCACCATGAAACCAGATTAAATTCTTTTTGATTTTTTTTTTTGAAAAAAAACAAAACTTTTCTTTAAATCTTGAGGGGTGTTCTTTTTTTTTTATTATTCTCAACAAAATGATAAATGGAGAAATTAATAATACTATGTTTATTAGAATCCTGTAAAAAACTATCATTCTTTTCTAATTTGTTTTTCATAAAAATTTTTATAAACAGAAGAATTTTTTAACAAATCATCATGACTTCCTTCAGAAACAACTTTGCCATTATCTATCACAAATATTTTTTTTGAATTCAAAATTGTTGAAAGTCTATGTGCAATTACTAGAGTTGTTTTATTTTTAGTTAAATAGCTTAGCCCTTTTTGAATTTTATTTTCAGTTTCAGCATCTAGTGATGAAGTTGCTTCATCTAGTAAGATAATTGGGGTTTCCTTTAAAATAGCTCTTGCTATTGAAAGTCTTTGTTTTTCACCACCTGACAACCTCACACCATCTTCACCTATGATAGTGTCATATTTATTTGGTAGTTTTTCAATAAATTCATCTGCAAAAGCATTTTTTGCTGCCGATATCACTTCTTCATCAGACGCATTTGGATTTGCATATTTTATATTAAATTTGATTGTATCATCAAAAAGGGTAGTGTTTTGGCTCACGAGAGAAATGTTATTTCTTAGAGAAAATATAGAAGAATTATAAATTGATTGGTTATCAATCAAGATGTCACCTTCACTGCAGTCAAAAAATCTTGGTATTAGGTTTAGTATTGTGGACTTTCCAGCACCGCTGTGACCAACTAAAGCGTTCATTTCACCACCTATAATTTTTAGATTTACTGACTTTAAAACCTCAGTATTACCTTTTTCATATTTAAAAATTACATTTTTAAATTCTATATTACCTTTTTCTATTAAAAGTTTAGTTACCGTATCTTTTTCTTTAATTTTATTTTCAACATCTACTATAGGTAATATTCTGCTTGCAGCAGAAAGTCCTTGGCTAATACCCATGTTCAAAGTTGCCAGTGATCTTACAGGTTGGTATGCAAGCATCATAGCTGCTAAAAATGAAAAGAAATTATTTACAGCTAATTCATCTGACATAACCAATTTACCTGCAAAATATATTAAGGCTGCAATCATAATACCTGTAAGAGTTTCCATGATTGGAGTGGCTCTAACAAAAATAAAACCAATTTTTTTTGTCTTATCTCTTAATTTGTTTATTATTTTTCTTAGCTTAGAATTCTCATTTTCTTCTTGTTGAAAAATTTTAATTAATTGGTGATTTTTAAAAATTTCAATTAAATGTGTATTAAAAAATCCAGACTCAAGCTGAGCTTCAGTAGAGACTTTACCTATTCTTTTTCCTAAATTTTTAGCTGCAAAAGTCGCTAAGGGTATCATTATAATTGCTATTAAAGAAAGTTTCCAGTTTTGATAAAACATCACAGATAACAATCCAATTAAAGTTAAGCTATCTTTAAATAAATTTAATATTGTTGTACTAACTAAGCTTGTAATTAAAGACACGTCATAAGTTAAGTTAGATATAAATTTACCAGTATGTTTGTCATCTATATAGTCCGTATCAGCTGAAATTAAAGAACGAGACATATCTTGCTGCATGATTGCTTTTATATCTTCGGCAACAGACAACATAGTTGTTCTTGCCAAATAAAGAGAAAGACCCTTCGAAGCAAAAACAATAATTATTAAAGCAGGAATAACCATTAATAAAGTTTGATCTTTTTCTATGAATATTTTATTAATTGCTGGATCGAGTAACCACGCAATTGAAGAAGTACTACCTGCCACAATTAAACTAAAAAAAAGAGACAATAATATTTTGTATCTAAAATTTTTTGTGTAACTTCTGTATAATCTTTTTAGAATATCAATTTTATTCATTAGGCTATTAACTTTCCGATGAATAAATTTACGAATATTATTGAGCCCAAAAAATTATTACTTTTGAAAATATTTAAACAGCTCTTTTCATTTTCAGTTTTTAGAGTGTATATTTGATAAAAAAGTAAATGAATTATTGGAAATAATAAAAATAAAAAATATACCAAATTAAATTCCATAAGAAATCCTACTGTAATCAAGCTTGCTATAAAAATTAAGTAACATAAGGATAAAAAATTTTTTGGATTTTTTTTAAATTTTATTGATGTTGATTTTATTCCTATTATTTCATCATCTTTCATATCTTGGAATCCATAGATTGTGTCGAATCCAAGTGTCCAAAATATGGCTCCTAGATAAAATACAACAGGAGTTATATCTAAGTTATTTTTTATACAAATCCAGCCAAGAATTAGACCATAGTTAAATGTAAATCCTAAAAATAATTGAGGCCAATAAGTGTATCTTTTTATTAGTGGATATAAAAAAGCTAAGGGCATTGATCCTAATGCTACTATTATCGTAAGTTTGCTAAAGTTAAGTAAAACCATCAAAGCTAATAAGCAAAGAAATGCTGAATAAAATAATCCAGTTTTTACAGAAATTTGTCCAGACGCAATAGGTCTTTCTTTTGTTCTGGTCACTTTTTTATCAATATCTCTATCAAAAATATCATTTATTATACATCCGGCTGACCTCATTAAGACAGAGCCTAAAAAAAATAAAACTAAATAAAATATATATTTATCAAAACTTTCCTCAAAATCATATGCAATTGTTAATCCCCATGCACATGGCCAAAATAAAAGCATAAAACCAATAGGTTTTTTTAATCTTATCAATTCGATAAAAAGAATTAATTGTTTCATAATAATTTACTTGTAAATAGCAAAGGCTAGTTTCATAATCAAATTGATTCGTATGAATATAGATTACACAGTCACAGCACTAATGTTTCCAGCAATTCCCTTGCTAATGAACATTTATAGTAACAGATTTCATTCCCTTAGTAAGCTTATCAGAGAGCTTCATGATGAACATGTTTATGAAAACCATGTTCCACCAGAGTGGAAAAAACAATTTATAAACTTAAGTGGTAGAATAACATTATTGCGATGGACAATTATGTTTGCAGCGTTTGGATTTTTATTCAACATGATGACTGTTTTGGGATTGTATTTAAACGAAATTTTTATTGCACGATTAATTTTCGGATCGTGTTGTCTGTCTATGATTATTTCAATTGTATTTTTTATTAGAGAAATTCATGTGTCAACAAATGCTCTAAAACTACACATGTCTGATATGGATGTTGACTTAGATTAAGGTATGATTACTGCAGGACCCTTTAGTAATCTTGCCTCTAATTCTTCGTGAGCTTTTCTCACCTCACTAAGAGAATATTTTTTTGAAATTTCAATTTTTACTTTTCCAGATAAAATTGCATCAAAAACTTTTGCTGCAGAGTCCTCAAGTTCTTTTCTTGTTATAGTATAATGAGCTATAGAGGGTCTTGTAAAAAAAAGACCTTTGGTATTGATATGTTTTTTAATATCTAGTGTATGAACATATCCAGAGGCATTTCCAAAAGCGACCATCATTCCTCTAATTTTTAAACATTCAATTGAACCTTCAAAAGTTTTTGCACCAACTCCATCATAAACAACATCAATTCCATTTTTTCCTACAATTTTCTCTACCTCTTCAACAAAATTTTTTTCTGTATAATTAATTACGTGATGGCAACCATTATTTTTTGCAATATTTTCTTTTTCTTTTGATCCTACTGTTCCAATTACAGTGCAACCAATTGCATTAGCCCATTGACATAATATTTGCCCAACACCACCTGCTGCAGCATGAAATAATACTTTGTCTCCTTTTTTTGCCACATAACTTCTATGGAGTAAATATTCAGCAGTCATTCCTTTTAATACAATGCAAGAAGCTATCTCATCAGACACTCCATTTGGAACACTAACTAATTTTTCTTGAGGCATTATTTGTTTTTCAGAATAACCACCAATAGGCATTGATGCATGACTTACTCTGTCACCAACTTTAAATAAATTAACTTCTGTTCCAATTTCTTCAATTATCCCACATGCCTCTAAACCAATGCCACTTGGAAGAGGAATAGGGTACAAACCTGTTCTGTGATAAACATCTATATAATTAAGACCAATAGATAAGTTTTTAATTAAAACTTCCGTAGGACCTGGTTTTCCAATTTCAATATCTTTTAACTCTAAGACTTCAGGACCACCAAATTTTTCTATTTTAATTGCTTTCATTATTTTACAAACGTATCATTATGATAATCTTGGACTGCTTGCAAGATCTCAGCTTTAGTATTCATTACAAATGGACCTCCTCTAGCAATAGGTTCACCAATAGGTTTTCCAGATATTAATAAAAACTTTGCTTTAGTTGAGCTAAAGACTTTTAATTTTTCACCTCTAGTTAGAATAATTAAAGTAGAATCTTTAACAGTATTATGATCTTGATTACCAACTTTAATTTCTCCTTCAATTAAATATATTAATGAATTATGAGTTGATGGAAGTTCAAAATTAAATTCTTTTCCTTTTGCCAAGTCTACATCAAAATAAACAGGTTCAACATTATGACCTTTTACAGGCCCCTCAGCATCTTGAAATTTTCCAGCAATCACTTTGACAGTTTTATCACCATCTTTATGAGTACTCATTTTATCTGCATCAATGTAAATATATTCAGGCTTAGTCATTTTCAATTTAGCAGGCATGTTTACCCATAATTGAAACCCATGAAGCTTACCTTCTTTCATTGCAGGCATTTCTGAATGAATGATGCCACTTCCTGTTTTCATCCATTGGACATCTCCAGCAGTCATTATTCCTTCACCGCCTGTACTATCTTTATGTTCAAAGTTGCCAGCCAACATATAGGTTACTGTTTCAATTCCTCTATGAGGATGAGGAGGGAACCCTCCAATATAATCATCTTTATTTTCAGAACCAAATTCATCCAACATTAAAAAAGGATCGTGGTAATCAATAAGGTGAGTACCAATACTTCTTTTTAATTTAACACCAGCACCATCTGATGCTGCAACCGGTTCTATGATTTTTTCAACTTCAATATTTGCCATTGTTTAAATTACTTATTATGTGAGCCATCACAAAAAGGCTGGTTACTTGTTTCTTTACAAGCACAGAAAAATACTTTTTTTGTTTCTTCAGCTTTATAGGCTAGAGGAGTAAATTCAGAACCTTTGTGAGAACCATCGCATAATGGTTGTTTTGAACTTTTTCCACAAGTACACCAATAATAAGATTTATCTTTTTCAACTTCTACCGCAATCGGTGCATCTCCTGCTCTGTGTGCTTTTGTCATTATTAACCTTTCAATTTGATTGACCTGTATTTAATACTTTGTTAAGAATAATGCAATAAGGCAATACAATCATACTAGTATATAAAATCATACCATGAAAAATTTAATAGATTGTCCAGCAGAAAGAGCAGTTTACTTTCTTGGAGGCAAATGGAAAATTAGGATCTTGTTTGGCTTGCTACGAAGAAAAAAAATGAGATTTGGTGAGTTTAAAAAATCATTAAAAACTATTACACAACAAATGTTATCTAAGCAGCTTAAAGAGTTAGAGGCTGATGGAATAATTAATAGAAAAGTTATTCAAATAATGCCCCCAAATGTAGAGTATTCACTTACTGAATTTGGCCTTTCAGTTATGCCTATTTTAAAATCTTTTTCTGAATGGAATAAAAAAAATACTCGAACTATTTCGGTAAAATTAAATAAGAATTTTGAAGAAAATAGAATTAAATAATATCAAGTAATTGTTTTAAGTTTTTAACTTCATCTTTAGGTTTATAATCAAGATTATCAAAAATATTATTATTTCTATTTACCCAAATAGAACTGTAACCATAATTTCCACCACCAGAAACATCCCAAGTGTTAGCACTTAAAAATGCAACTTCTTTTTTTTGTATTTTATATTTTTTAATTGGCAGATCGTAAACTTTTGAATCTGGTTTATAAATTCCAACTTCTTCAATTGAAAAAATATCATCAAATATATTATTTAGATTATTGCTCTTCACCAATTCAATAAGAAGAGAGGGTGTTCCATTTGAAAGGATACCTAATTTATAATTTTTTTCTTTAAGTTTTTTTAAAACTTCTGGCACTTCAGAAAATGGGGATAGAGTTTTATAGAGATTTAATAATTCATTTTTCATTGAAATATCAATTTCAAATGCCTTCATTGATTTATCCAAACTATCTTCTGTGACCTGCCAAAAGTTCTTATGTCTATTCATTAAACTTCTAAGCCAAGTATATTCTAGTTGAGTAGTCCGCCAGTAATTAGCAAAGCTCTCCCATTTATCACCAATTTTATCTTTACATTTTTCTGCAGCTGAATTGACATCAAATAAAGTGCCATATGCATCAAAAATTATTGCTTTAATATTTTTCATAATTAAACTTATATAAATGAGTAATATTAGATTATTTTTTAGTGAAAGTTTATCTCTAAATTTAACAGCCAAACTTGATAAATCTCAATCACATTATGCCAGTAAAGTTATGAGAATAAAGAAGAATGGAGTCTTCTCTTTGTTTAATAGCAGCGGTGAGTGGGAAGCAAAAATTATAGATATATCAAAAAATATTGTTGAATTTAATATTACAAAACAATTAAGACAAAAACAAAGTCCAAAAGAATTATGGTTAGTTTTTTCACCCATTAAATCAAATTATTTTAATTTTATGATTCAAAAAGCCACAGAGCTCGGGGTCACTAAGTTTTTGCCAGTAATTTTTGATCGAACTATTGTTCGTAAAATTAATAAAGAGAGATTAGAAAAAGTTATTATTGAGGCTACAGAACAATCCAATCGAATAAATGTACCTATAATTGAAGAGTCTCAGTCACTAGATTTATTTTTGAAAAATAATAAAACAGATTTAATATTTACTGATCTAAATACGACGAATAAAAAAATTGATCTAAATCAAATAACCTCTAATCCAACTTGCGTAATTATAGGTCCTGAGGGAGATTTTTCTGAGAAGGAAAGAGAACAGATTCTCAAATATAAAGGAGTTCAATCAATTAAAATTAATGAAAATATTTTAAGGTCTGAAACTGCTGTAATTTCAGCATTATCTATCGTTAATTATGCGATTAATTGATATTTTGTCGCGAAAAGTAAAGTGTAATTTCTTTAAAGACGGACTATATAGTGTTTACAAATGAAAAAAATTTTATTTATAATTTCAAGTATAATTTTTGCAACAAGCGCTTTGGCCAACCAACCTAAAGATTGGCAATTAGGTTTTCAAAATGCTGCCTCAGAAGGAATGAGAGATATTGTTAATTTTCACAATAATCTTTTGCTCCCAATTATTATTGCTATTAGTGTTTTCGTATTATTTTTAATGATTTATGCATCTATCAGATTTAGAGCATCAAGAAACCCTAATCCATCTAAGACAACACATAATGTTGCTGTGGAGGTATTATGGACTCTAATACCATGTTTAATTCTAATTGTAATGGCAGTTCCATCTTTTAAAATTTTATACAAGCAAGATACAATTCCAAAAGCTGATCTAACAATTAAAGCTGTGGGGTATCAGTGGTACTGGGGATATGAGTATCCTGATGAAAATATAATTTTTGACTCTTATATGATTAAAGAGGAAGACTTAAAAGAAAACCAACCGCGATTACTTGCAGTAGATAATGAGGTTGTAGTACCAGTTAATAAAGTTGTTAAAGTTTTAATAACAGCAAATGATGTGTTGCATGCTTGGGCACTTCCATCATTTGGAGTTAAGCGAGATGCTGTACCTGGAAGAATAAATGAAACTTGGTTTAAAGCTGAAAAAGTTGGAACTTACTATGGACAATGTTCAGAGCTATGCGGTATTCAACACGCATTTATGCCAATTGCAGTCAGAGTTGTATCAGATGAAGAATATGCGGAGTGGTTATCTGATGCAAAAGTACGATTTGCTAAAGAACCGATTTTAGAAAATGAAAATAAAAAAATAGCGAGTAAATAAAATGTATACACAAACAGCATCACACGACGATCATCATACACCAACTGGCTGGAAACGTTGGGCCTATTCAACTAATCATAAAGACATTGGAACAATGTATCTAATTTTTGCTATAGTTGCAGGAGTTGTTGGAACTGCTTTTTCAGTATTAATGAGAATTGAACTAATGCATCCTGGTGATGGAATTTTAGGTGGAAATTATCATTTGTATAATGTTCTAGTAACTGGTCATGGATTAATCATGATTTTTTTCATGGTTATGCCAGCAATGATTGGTGGTTTTGGTAATTGGTTTGTGCCTATTATGATTGGTGCACCTGATATGGCTTTTCCAAGAATGAATAATATTTCATTTTGGCTATTACCGACGTCATTTATTTTATTAATACTTTCAGTATTCATGGATGGCCCTCCAGGTCAACAAGGAGTAGGTGGGGGTTGGACTATATATCCACCACTATCATCTAAAACTGGACAACCAGGTCCAGCAATGGATTTTGCTATTTTAAGTTTGCACTTGGCAGGTGCTTCGTCAATTTTAGGAGCTGTAAACTTTATTACAACAATTTTAAATATGAGAACACCTGGCATGACATTGCACAAGATGCCTTTATTTTCTTGGTCTATATTAGTTACAGCATTTTTATTATTATTATCATTACCAGTATTAGCGGGTGCAATAACAATGCTGTTGACAGATAGAAATTTTGGTACAGCGTTCTTTGACGCACAAACTGGAGGGGATCCAGTTTTATTCCAGCATTTATTTTGGTTTTTTGGCCACCCAGAAGTTTATATTTTAATTTTACCTGGTTTTGGAATGATCAGTCACATTGTATCAACATTTTCAAAAAAACCAGTATTTGGATATTTAGGAATGGCTTATGCAATGGTTTCAATTGGTATTGTAGGATTTGTTGTCTGGGCACACCACATGTACACAGTAGGACTTAACACAGATACAAAAGCTTATTTTTTAGCTGCAACAATGATTATTGCTGTTCCAACAGGGATTAAAATATTTTCATGGATTGCTACTATGTGGGGCGGATCAATTTCTTTTAAAACACCAATGGTTTGGGCATTAGGGTTTATATTTTTATTCACAGTCGGAGGTGTAACAGGGGTTGTTCTTGCAAATGCTGGAGTTGATACCGCGATGCACGACACATATTACGTAGTTGCACATTTCCACTATGTTTTGTCACTTGGAGCTGTATTTGCAATTTTTGCAGGATTTTATTATTGGTTTAGTAAAATGTCAGGCTATGAATATTCAGAGTGGCTAGGACAGCTACATTTTTGGTTAACATTCATAGGTGTTAATTTAATATTTTTTCCACAGCATTTTTTAGGATTAGCAGGAATGCCTAGAAGATATGCTGATTATCCAGATGCATTTGCTGGTTGGAATTACGTTTCTTCAATTGGTTCCTACATAGCTGTTGCAGGACTATTTGTGTTCTTTATTAACTTAATTTATTCTTTTTCTAAGAAAAAAATTGCATCTAAAAATCCATGGGGTGAGGGTGCTACGACTTTAGAATGGACTGTATCATCTCCACCTAACTTTCATACATTTGATGAGTTACCAAAATTTGAAGATGAGGAAAATCTAGAAAAATCTACTAACTCATAAGATTTAAGATTTTAAATAAAAGACAAATGATTAATTCAAAATTGAAAAATAAAAACTTAAGCCAGGAAGATGTTTTTAATTTTTCTGAATTATTCAAATTAATGAAACCAAGAGTAATGTCTTTGGTTATTTTTACATGTGCTGTTGGTTTGTTGATGGCCCCAGTTAGTATCTCAACAAAAGAGGCAATGATTGCAATATTGTTAGTCTCAATAGGTGCTGGCGCAGCAGGAGCATTAAATATGTGGTATGAGTCAGATCTTGATGCCTTAATGACTAGAACTTGTTTAAGACCAATTCCTATGGGCAAGGTTAATAAAAAACAAGCTTTAATTTTTGGAATAGCACTTTCATTTTTTTCTGTAATAGCTCTTGATTATTTTACCAATAGAATCTCAGCAGCTTTATTACTTTTTACCATTTTATTTTATGTATTTATTTACACAATGTGGTTAAAGAGAAAAACTTCACAAAATATTGTAATTGGTGGAGCAGCTGGTGCTTTGCCGCCAGTAATTGGTTGGACTATTGCCACTAACTCGCTTTCTTTAGAGCCAATGACTTTTTTCTTAATTATATTTTTTTGGACTCCATCCCATTTCTGGGCACTAAGTCTTTATAAATCGGATGATTATAAAAAAGCAAAAATCCCAATGCTACCTTTAACCAATGGTATCGAAAGCACGAAAATAAATATTTTAGTTTATTCTTTGTTAATGCTTCCAGTGATTATTCTACCTTATGCAATAGGGTTTGTTAGTTTGGTATTTCTAGTACCAGCATTGATGCTTACCCTTTATTATAATTATCTATGTTTTGAGCTCTATAAATTTAAAAAAAATAAGTTTAATGCAAAAAAAGCAAAATCGATTTTCGGGTATTCAATTTTATATTTGTTTTTGATATTTGTAATTTTCTTGATAGATAAGATATTATGATAACACCTGATAAAAAAACTAAAAAAAAAAATATTTTGACAGCCTTAGGAATTGTTTTTTTTATGATTTTTTTGTTTTTTTTCACACTTTATAATGTTGGAGTTTTTGATAGACAGCTATGATAAGAAAAAAAACACTTACTCCGATACTTTTAGCAGGCATCTTTTTTTTAATGTTAGGACTTTCTTTTGCGGCAGTACCTTTATATGACTTATTTTGTAGAGTTACTGGATTTGGAGGAACTACTCAAATTTCAAATGAAATCCCAAAAATGGTCTTAGATCAAAAAGTAAGTGTTCGTTTCGATACTAATGTGAATAAATTGCCCTGGAACTTTAAAGTAAAAGAAAATGTAATTGACGTCAAAATAGGACAGGTAAGCCGGATCGAATTTGAGGTAGAAAATTATGGTGATGAAACAACGTATGGTGTTGCATCTTTTAATGTATCACCATCCACATTTGGAAAATATTATAGCAAATTAGGTTGTTTTTGTTTTGAAAAACAGGCTTTAAAACCTGGTGAAAAGGCAACCTATATTATGACTTTTTATTTAGACCCAGAGATGGTAAATGATCCCAAGACCAAAAATATTAAAGATGTAACTATGTCCTATACTTTTTTTTCATCAGATTATTATAACCAATCAAAATTATAAAAATGTCAGCTGAACAAAAACATGATTATCATTTAGTAGATCCAAGTCCTTGGCCAATCTATGTATCTTTCTCTTGCTTGATCTTAGCAATTGGAAGTATTTATTATATGCATGCAGATGTTTCTTGGGGAATGTATTTAGGATTAGCATTACTTTTATATGGTACGTATATGTGGTTTAGAGATGTTGTAATTGAAGCTGAACATCAAGGACATCATACGCCCGTTGTTCAAATACATCACCGTTATGGGATGACACTTTTTATTGCATCAGAGGTAATGTTTTTTGTTGCTTGGTTTTGGGCTTACTTTGATTCAAGTTTATTTCCATCAGAAGCAGTCGGGGGTGTATGGCCACCAAGTGATATTGAAACTTTTGATCCGTGGGACATCCCTTTAATAAATACTTTAATACTATTATTGTCTGGAACTACGGTAACTTGGTCTCACCATGCTTTATTAGAAGACGATAGAAAAAGTTTTATTCAAGGTTTAGTTTTGACAGTTATTCTTGGATTTTGTTTTTCATTGCTACAAGCTTATGAATACCATCATGCGACTTTTGATTTTTCAGGAAATATTTATGGGGCCGTATTTTACATGGCTACAGGCTTTCATGGCTTTCACGTTATAGTAGGAACTATTTTTTTAGCAGTCTGCTTATGGAGAGGTAAGTTAGGTCATTTTAATAAAGATCATCATTTTGGATTTGAAGCTGCAGCATGGTACTGGCATTTTGTAGATGTGGTTTGGTTATTTTTATTTGCTGCTATTTATATTTGGGGAAGTTAACCTTTAGTCTTGAGACATAAATTTTTATTTTCTATTTTTGTATTTTTCTTTATTTCTATTTTTCTAGCACTAGGAAGCTGGCAGTTAGTAAGACTTAATTGGAAGCTTGATTTAATTGAGCAAATACAAAGTTCACTTAAAGAAGAACCGATAAATATAAATAATACAGTTTTAAAAAATTATTTAAGAATTAAAGCAATAGGAAAAATCAATTTTGAAAACCAAATTTATCTTTACAATTTAAATGAAAAAGGTGAACCTGGCTTCGAAGTTATCAATCCTGTAGAAATTAATAATAAAAATTATTTGTTAAATCGTGGATGGATACCGTTCAACAAAAAAAATGATAAAGAGATTAATATAATTGATGAAAACAATATTGTTGGAGTTTTGAGAAAACAAATTAAAGCCAACATGTTTAAGCCAAAAAATGATATTTCAAATAATTACTGGTTTACCTTAAATAGGGAGGATCTCTATGATTTTACTGGAGAAAAATTTTCTCCATATATTATTTATCTTTCAAGTAAAAATGAGTTTCCGAAAACAAAATTGATAACTGCAAATATTTCAAATAATCATAAAAAGTATGCAATTACTTGGTTTTCATTAGCGATTTCAATTCTTTTAATATATTTATATTTTAGAAAGAAAAATTATTAGATGAAATATATAAGCACTAGAGATAACACAAAAGAATATGAGTTTGAGGAAGTCTTTATTAAGGGTCTAGCAGATGATGGTGGCCTATTTGTCCCCAAAGAGATCAAAAAATATAGTGAAAAAGACTTGATAAATTTAAGCAATTTAACCTATCAAGAGCTAGCTAAAGAAATAATATTTCCTTTTATTGGAAGCTTTATGTCCAAAAAAGATTTGTCTGGTATTGTAAATAAATCATATTCGGTATTTCGAAAAAAAAAAGTAGTAGATGTAATAGAAATAGGAGAAACAAAAGTTTTAGAGCTTTTTCATGGTCCAACTCTTGCATTTAAGGATATAGCCATGCAATTGCTTGGAAATTTTTATCAGTTTTATCTTGATAAAAATAAAAAAAATATAAATGTGATCGTAGCTACATCTGGTGATACTGGTGCAGCTGCTATTGATGCTATCAAAGGGAAGAAAAATATGAACATATTTGTTCTTCATCCACACAATAAAATTTCGCAGGTGCAAAGAAAACTGATGTCAACTGTTAAGGAAAAAAATGTATATAATATTGCAATAGAAGGAAATTTTGATGACTGTCAAGATTTAGTTAAATTAATGTTTGCAGATAAAGAATTCTCAAATTCTATTAATATGTCTGGAGTAAACTCAATAAATTGGGCGAGAATTATTGCCCAAACAGTTTATTATTTTTATGTTTATTTTTTAGTACAGGAAAAACAACCTGTTAATTTTTCAGTTCCAACTGGAAATTTTGGAGATGTGTATGCTGGATATTTAGCTAAAAAAATGGGTCTTCCGATTAATAAGCTTATTGTAGCAACTAATCAAAATGATATTTTACATAGAGCTATTTCAAATGGAAATTATAAAGCTGAAAAAGTTACTGAAACAATTTCTCCAAGTATGGATATACAAATTGCAAGCAACTTTGAACGATTGATTTATGATCTAAATAATTGTGATGATTTTGAAACAAAAAAAGTAATGGATGATATTAAAAAAAATGGAAAATATGAAATACCATTAGAAAAACAAAAAAAAATTAAACAAGATTTTTTATCTGCTAGAATGAGTGAAGGTGAAGTTTTAGATATAATAAAAGAAGTTTATAATAAAAATAACATTATATTAGATCCTCATAGTGCAATAGGTTATGGTGCATCAAAAAAAAATAATCTTAAAGGAAATAATGTTATATTAGCAACCGCTCACCCATGTAAGTTTCCAGAAGCAATTTGTCAATCTATTAATATCAAGCCCGATCTACCAACAGAGCTAATGTATGTTATGGATGAAAAGGAAAATTATGATATAATTGCTAACAGTTTAGATAAAACAAAAAAATATATTAAGGAAAAATTAAAATGAAATTGAAAGAAAATGATACTATTGTGAGTTCAGAAGTTTTTATCTTTGAAGCAGGTGAGCCTGTTAAAAAAGATGTTTTAGAAATTTTAAAAGGTAAAAAAGTTATTTTATTCGGATTACCAGGGGCCTTTACTTCAGTTTGTTCTGCTAGACATCTGCCAGGCTATGTTAGCTCTCATGAATCTTATAAAGCGAAAGGAATTGATAATATCATTTGCGTATCAGTTAACGATCCGTTTGTAATGGATGCTTGGGGCAAAAGCCATAATGTGGGTAATAAAGTTACAATGATGGCAGACCCCTTTTTAAATTTTACAAAATCTATAGGTGCAGAGGTTGATAAAAGTGCAAGAGGATTAGGCATTAGGTCTAATAGATACACGATGTTGATAGACAATTTGAAAGTTATTAAAATTCAAGAAGAAAAAGATACAGGAGCTTGCGAAATTTCATCAGCTCAAAATTTCTTAAATTTAATTTGATTCTGCAGCTTTTTTAGCCAATAAATCGACCTCTTCATTGAGAGTATTTCCAGCATGAGCTTTGACCCAAATCCAACTTATTTCAAAAGAACTGGTTAGATCATAAAGCTGAATCCAAAGATCTTTATTTTTAACAGGTTCCTTCTTTGAAGTTTGCCAATTATTTTTTTTCCATTTATGAATCCATTCAGTAATACCTAATTTAACATATTTAGAGTCCGTATAGATTTCAATTTTTTCATCTTTATCAATTTTTTGTAGAGCTTTGATGGGAGCCATTAATTCCATTTTATTATTGGTAGTTTCTTTTTCGCTACCACTAATTTTAACAACATTACCATTATGATTGATAATGGCTGCCCATCCACCATTACCAGGATTATTTAAACAGGAACCATCTGTATAAATTTTAATCATTATTTGTAATAATCTTGGTAGTTGTTGAGATGATTATGAATAATTAGTTTTTGAAAATATTCCTTAGGATTTTTAATTTTTATTAAAGCAGTTTTTGGAGTATTAAAATAATCATAAATTCTTGTTAAAAGATATCTTAAAGCTGCCCCTCTACATAAAATATTTAAGGAGTTTTTCTCATTACGTGAAATTTTTCTCACGGACTCATATCCCTTAATTAAATTTTTAGTTTTTAAATTATTCAAGATAAACTTATTTTTTTTTTTATCAAAACATAAGGCATTAATACAAATTGCAATCTCATACATTAAATAATCTTTACAAGAAAAATAAAAGTCAATAAATCCTGCAAATTTATTTTTTTTGAAAAATATATTATCAATAAATAGATCGCCATGGATTATACCCCGAGGTAAATTCATCGGCCAGTTTTTTTTAATCTCGTTAAGGTTTTTTTTTAAAACAATTTTTAGATTAGAGTTAATTACATTGGATTTAAAATTTATACTTTTTAATAATGAGCCTAAATTATTAATGGACATCGAATTTTTTCGATATAATTTTGTTTTATTGGAAGCTATATGAAATCTAGCAATGTTTTTACCAATCTCATAACAGTTTTTTGTATTTAGAGTTTGTTTATCTTTACCATCCAAAAAAGTAACAATGCATGCAGTCTTTTTTTTAATCTGCATTAAATATTTACCATTTTTATCTTTAAGTGGTTTGGGACAGTTAATTTTTTGACTGTTAAGCGTATCCATTAATTTCATAAAAAAAGGTAAATCTTTTTTTTGAACTCGTTTTTCAAAAATAGTTAAAATATATTTATTTTTTTTTGTTTTTAAAAAATAATTAGTATTTTCTATACCTTGTTTGATACCTTGAAACTTTATAACCTTACCAATATTAAAATTATTTGATAGCAAGTATATGTCTTTAGCACTTATTTTTGTGTAAACAGCCATTTAGTTTAATTTTCCTGGTACTTTGAAAACTATATTTTCTTTTACAATTTCAACTTCTTCAATTTTTACGTCAAATTCAGATTTAATTTTATCTATAAAATTGTTGACCAAAACTTCTGGAGCGGAAGCACCAGAAGATATCCCAATTGTTTTACAATTTTTAATTTTTGAATACGGTACAGGACTTTCTGAATGAATGAGTTCAGAAGCAGGACAACCAGATTGTTGAGCAACCTCAACCAATCTTACCGAATTAGATGAGTTTCTGCTTCCTAGTACAAAAAACATGTCACAATTTTCTGCAATTTTTTTTACTGCTGATTGACGGTTTGTTGTTGCGTAGCAAATGTCTTCTTTAAAAGGTTCCTTAATTTTTGGATATTTAACTTTAAGTGCAGCAATTATATTTTTTGTATCATCTACAGATAATGTTGTTTGAGTGACATAAGCAATTTTTTTACTACCTTCTAAATTGTAATTCTCTACGTCTATCTCATTCTGGATCAAATCTATAGAACCTATTGGCAGTTGCCCCATAGTTCCAATTACTTCAGGATGGTTATGATGTCCAATTAATACAATATGATAACCTGCTTTATGTAAATTTTCTGCCTCTCTGTGAACTTTTGATACCAAAGGACAAGTTGCATCAATATATTCCATTTTGTAATCTTCAGCTTCTAGAGGTACTGATTTAGGTACTCCGTGGGCTGAGAAAATTACAGGCCTGGTCTTATCTTTAATTTCACCAAGTTCCTCAACGAAAACAGCTCCAATCTTTTTTAAACTATCTACAACATGTTTGTTATGCACGATTTCATGTCTAACATATACAGGTGCCCCATATTTGTTTATACTTTTTTTAACAATTTCAATTGCTCTTTCAACTCCAGCACAAAACCCACGAGGTGCAGCTAATAATATTTTAATTTGTTTACTTTTCATTTTTTTCTAAAAGATATTCCAGCAATATATGAGGAAAGGTCAAAGACGCCAAACCAATAAATATTATTTTTATAATAGCATTATCCAAAACATAGTAATTACTTAAAAAAAATAAAGTAATTAGACAAATGATTATAGTCAATATTGTAAGTGGCAAGGCTTTTTTTACAAATGTTAAAAAACCTATTTTGAAATCGATTTTGTTTAAATGAATAATCAAAGAAATAGTATGTCTTATAGAGTGCAAAAAACAAAAATAAAACGTGAAAGCAAGTAGTGGTGGCAAATAATAATTTAGCATTAATATAGAAAAAAAATCAAAAAAAATTGAGATATTTATACTTTTAAAGTTTTGAGAAAAAAGATAAATACTTGCGAGTGTACTTAAAATAAAGGTAAGTGGAATAATTTTAGTTTGTTCCATTAAATCTAAATAAAAATAAAATCTTTCACTTTCTACGAATAACATTTTAAAAATATTTATAGTTTCTACGAAATGAAAATTTAATGGCGCAATAATAATTAACAAACCTTTTAAAAAAAATAGTGGTTCTTTAAAACTAAAATCTTTACTTACCAAAAATAAAGAATCTTCTTTACCAAAATGATATGCTGCAACTGTGAGAAATACAAAAAGTGTGAATGTAGGAATTAATAACCATATAAAAATTATAGCTAAAGAAATAAAGATATAAGAAACATAAAAGATATAGATATTACTAATACCCAAAATTTTAAATAATTTTTTACCTTTAATATTATCCAAAGATCCATGTGAAACTCCAATGGTCAGTATTAATATTAAACAAATAATCGTTGAAATATTTAGATTTTTATTCTGGTCAATAATTATAACAAATAGATTCGTAAATAAAAAAAAAAGAAAAGAGTGATAAAAATTAATTTTTTTAATATAGTTTTTCATCTTATTTAAATAAAGCTTTTATAAAAATCCATTTAGGCATTTTTAAAATTATCAATAAATCATCTAAAATATTACTTTTATTAGATAAAAATTTTATAACAGTCTTTGGAGAACCATAAAACATTTTAAAAAATATATTTGGCATTAATTCTGAATGTTTTTTTATTACTTTTAAAAAAACTTTATCTAAATGATGATATTTTTTATTTATTCTAAATATTTTAGTTTTTGTGATTTTTTCAATGTTTTCTCTTAAGTATTTACTGTGCTCTTGAATATTTAGGAATGTATATCCGGTGCTTAAGCGCGTCATTCCTCCAGCAGTACCAATATTAATCTTATTTTGAGTATAATTATTGGTTGGATAGAATAGTGGTATGGCACCTTCCTCTTTATAAGTTATTTTATATGACTTTATGTTTAAGTTGTTCTCAATATAGTTTTTTAATTGATTATCATAATCCTTTTGAGAATTATTATTCATTTTAGACAGCCAAGTTGTTTCTACTAAAGCTTTATTTTTTGAATAAGGGAGAGTATAAAAAAAGTGAACACTCTCTCTTTGATCACAATCAAAATCCATTAGATTTACAATACTGTCATCGAATGATTTGTCTATGGTTTCAATTTCTACACCACAAAAGTGTTGCCATAAACACTCATCATTTACTTGTAAATTTGGAACACTATTAAAAATAAATGTATTTTCTAAATCGACATCTTTCAAATCTTTAAAAAAACTTATATTTTTATTTTCTTTTAATTTGTTAGTTATTTTTTTATAAAATAAGCCGCTATCAATACTTTGATAAGGGTAACTGTCACATTTTAAGTAATTTGTTTTATTTGGTATATTGATTGAGAAATGTTCCCAATTTTTTATAACACAATCTTCAAAATTGTGGGGTAACACTTTCCAAAAAGACCAAGTTTTATCTTTTTTATACTCTGATCTGGGTTCAATAATTACTAGAGTTTTATCTTTGAGTTTATTATGTGTTTCTAATTCGTATGCCAAAGATAGTCCAGCACAACCACCACCAATAATTGTATAATCAAATTCTTTCATTAATACCTATTTCTTCTTTTATTATTTTATGTTCATTTGATTTTTGATGATTTTCTAAATTTGTGAAAAAAAGTTTAATAAAATCTCCAAGGGATAAAACTGTTTGATATATTTTACCATAATCATTTACATATATTTTTCCAGATTTTCTATAATTCTCAATGTTTTTTTTACTCGTAATTTTTCTGCCAATTTGTCTATATACTCTTCTAGCAACTAGAATTGCAAATCTATATCTAAAAGGAATTTTTTTTATAGAACTAAATGAACTTTCATAAAAAGTGTCAGCTAATTGTAAAGTGGCTAGAATATTTTTAAAATCCCCCTCTATGTATTTTCTACCTATCTTTTGATCTTCAATCACATCTCTAGCAATATTTGTAAGTTGCATCGCTATACCTAAATCTATAGCTCCCAGTAAAGCTCTTGAATCTTTTACATCTAATATTTTAGCCATCATTAGACCAACTGTGCCGGCCACCCTATATGAATAAACTAACAATTCTTTTATAGTGATAAAGTTAACTTCTTTTTTTAAGTCTGACTCAATCCCTTCAATTAAATCATTTAAAATAATTTTTTTAATATTTTTATTTTTAGACAACACAATCATATCATTTACTACCAACATATCTTGATTGTCAGTGAACCTAATTTCATATAATTTTATGATGTCTTTAATTTCATTAAATTTTTTTTTTTTAATTTCTAAATCTTCACCTGAGTCAGCAACATCATCTAAAATTCGACAAAAAGCATAAAGTTTTGAGCACTCTTCATAAGTGTCTTTTGGTAAAAAAAATCCTGCCCAGTTAAATGATTTTGCAAAAGTAGCAAGGTAATTTTTTTTTATCATCAAATAATTTTATCTAGCACTTTTGCTGAAGACAGCACTCCTGGAACACCAGCACCAGGATGCGTTCCAGCTCCAACAAAATATAACCCATCACAGATCTCAGACTTATTATGGAACCTAAAATAAGCAGACTGTGTAAATTTTGGCTGTATAGAAAATCCAGAACCAAATTTAGTATTTAATTCTTTTTCAAAATAATCTGGTGTTAAATAAAAGTCTTCAATAATATTTTCTCTAAGGTTTGGTAATAAAGCATTCTCCATTTTATCTATTACTAAATCTTTCATTTTATCACCTTCAATTTTCCAATCTATCTTAGACTGATTATTTGGAACTGGAACTAGTACATAAAAACAATCATTTCCAACAGGTGCCATAGTTTTATCTGTAGCAGACGGCCTATGTAGATAATAACTTATGTCATTATTTAATTTTTTCTTATCAAATATATCATTTAAATGTTCTTTGTATTTGTCGCCAAACTTAATTGTATGATGTTCTACATTTGGGTATGTTTTTTTAGTTCCAAAGTAATAGACAAATAATCCCATAGAATATTCCATTCTTTTTTGTTTCCATATAAACAAAGCATTAGTCTTACTTTGATTAAGTAGCCTTTCATATACCGCTGGTGGGTCTGCATTACATATTACATTGTTTGCATTTATTTCTTTTTGATTGTCTAGTGTTATTCCTTCAATTTTATTATTTTTTGAAATAATATTTATGACTTCTTGACCTTTAATGATTTCAATTCCTTCTTCTATCATTAATTTTTCTAAGCCTTTAATTATATTGCCAGTTCCACCCATTGAATAATGTATGCCCCATTTTTTTTCTAAATACAGTATCAACCCATATATGGAGGTTGTTGTAAAAGGGTTTCCACCTACTAAGAGGGGATGCATACTCAACATACGCCTTAATTTTTCATTTTTTATATAATTGGAAACTAATGAATATACTGACTTATAACTCTTTAGTTTCAAGAGGGCAGGCAATTGTTTTATCATCACTAAAGGTTTATCAAATGGTACATCTGCAAGTTCTGTAAACCCTTTATCAAAAATTTTTTTAGTAAATTTTACAAGTTTTTCATACCCTTTAACATCATCTTCATTTATTTTTTTAATTTGTTTTTTCATTTCCTCTTCATCACCTGAATAATCAAACTGATCTCCGTCTTCATAAATGAATCTATACCAAGTTTTAAGAGGGGTAAGTTTTATATAATCCTCTGGTTTTTTATTAAAAAGATGAAAGAGTTCCTCGATCAAATGAGGGGCTGTAATTACAGTAGGTCCAGCATCAAATGTAAAACCATTTTTTTTAAATACTCTAGCTCTTCCTCCAAGGTCATTATGTTTCTCAATTAGTGTAACATTATGATTTTTAGCTTTTAACCTAAGAGCAGCTGCTATCCCACCAAAACCAGAACCAATGATAATCGATTTCATCTAGTTAATTTATAGTTTTTTTTTAAAATTGTAAGGGAATTATGAGTTGATTTTTTTTAATGCAGCTTTTGTTTCATTAAGATTTTTATCAAAAAGACTATCTAGTTTTGATTTATCAACTGATGTGTTAATGATTTGTTTAACTGAGTCTACTGCAATCTTAATAGAAACATCTTTAATTTCCTTAATAGCTGCATCTTTCATTTGAGAAATTTTATTTTCTGCTAAGTTTTTTTTGATTTCTGATGATTTGTGAAATTTATCATTCATTTCTATTACTAAGTGATCACTGTCTTTTTTAGCTTGATCTAGTATTTCTTTGCTAACTTTTTGAGCTGTATCAAGTTTATTTTGAGCAGTTTCCAAAAGTGTTTTTGCTTCTGTTCTTAATTTTTCACTTTCATCAATTTCATTTTTAATATCTAAAATAAGTTTTGATAATACATCATTAATTTTTTGAGGTATTTTTAAGTAAATTAAACCACCAAAGAAAATTACAAATGATACTGCTACCCAGAACGTTGCATCAATTGCCATAATATTTATCCATATTTTTTTTAGACAGATCATCAACAATAGCGGATATACTGCTATTATTAACCTCTGTGCCTATTAGTTGTTGTAATATATCTGCTGATGTTTCTATTGCTATTTTATTAATTTTTTCTGGCGCTCTGTCTTTGAATTTTTTTATTTCAGACTCGGCTTTTTCTATTTCTTCATTTAATGTTTTTTCGAGATCATCTTTTTTAAGGTTAATATCTTTTAAAGCTTTTTCTCTAGCTTGATTAAAGTAATTTTTTGCTTCATTTTTACTATCGTGAACTATTTTTTCATACTCTTTAATTCTTTGTTCACTTTCTTCTCTTTTTTTTTCTGCAGCCTCAATATTTTCTAAGATTTGAGATTTTCTTATTTCGAGATTTGCACTAATTTTTGGAAGTATTAACTTAGATAGAACTAAATACATAATTCCAAAAGTTACAGTAAGCCAAAAAATTTGTGACACCCAAAACTCCGGGTTTAATTGAGGCATTCCTCCACTTTCAGCTGCAAAAGCTTCCTTTAAAGATAGGAAGCTTAAAAATATCGACTGAAAAAATATTTTTTTAATCATTAAATTTAAAATGCAAATAAAATAATTAATGCAACAACTAGTCCAAATAAACCAGTAGCTTCAGCTAAAGCAAATCCCAATAAAAGATTGGGGAATTGTTTTTGAGCTGCAGATGGATTTCTCATAGCACCAGAAAGGTAATTACCAAAGATAATTCCAATTCCAACGCCGGCACCAGCTAGAGCTATTGCTGCTAGTCCTGCTCCGATCATTTTTGCTGCTTCTAATTCCATTATATCCTCCTTATGTTAATTAATGGTGTAAATTTAATGCATCGTTTAAATAGATGCAGGTTAAGATTGCAAAAACATATGCTTGAAGAAAAGCAACTAGTATCTCCAAACCAGTTAGCGCAACCGAAAAACTTAGTGGAAGCCATCCACCAACTATCCCAAGGCTTATTACAAAGCCTCCGAAAACTTTCATCATAGTATGACCAGCCATCATATTTGCAAATAAACGAACAGAAAGACTGATCGGTCTACTTAAGTAAGAAATTATTTCTATAACAACTATCAATGGCAACAGAACTGCTGGCACTCCACTTGGTACAAATAATTTTAAGTAACCCAATCCATGTTTTAAAAAACCAATTATTGTTACTCCAATAAATATGAATGATGCTAAAATAAAAGTCACTATGATGTGGCTTGTGACAGTAAATGTGTAAGGTATCATACCAAACATATTACAAAACAAGACAAACATGAATAATGAAAAAATGAATGCAAAATACGGTTTTGCTTTAGAGCCAGCAGTATCACTTATCATTTTAGATACAAATGTATAACTTAACTCAGCTAAAAGCTGAACCTTGCTAGGTAGCAAAGAATTTTTCTTTGATCCAAGATTAAAAATAATTAATATAGCAAGAGAACTAATAACCATAAATAAACTTGCATTAGTAAACGATAAGTCAATTGCACCAACTTTTATTTCTGGTCCAATTCTATAAACTTCGAATTGGTGCATAGGATTTGTAGCCATAATTTTTTATTTATTTTGCATGTTTTTCGCAGATTTGAAGACATTTACAATACCCGCAATCACACCTACGAAAAAAAATATTAATATTAACCAGGGTTTAGTACCAAAGGTCTTGTCTAAAATAAACCCAATAATTGTCCCAACTACCACGGCAGATACCAATTCTGTGCTCATTTTGAAGGCAGTTCCAATAGAAGAGGGTGGATCTTTATCTTTATAGAGATTTTTTTTGAAAATTTTAGATTTTGCAATCTCCAAGCGAGTTTTAAAAGTATCTTTAGACATTCAATTATTATGCCACCATACTCTCAGCTTTTTGTAAATCAACAGCTACCAGTTGGCTAATACCCTTATCAGGCATAGTTACCCCATAGAGTCTATTCATTTTTGACATGGTAAGTGCATGGTGAGTGACAATAATAAATTTAGTATTTGTAATTTTAGTTAGTTCTTCTAGTAAGTTACAAAATCGTGTGACGTTAGCATCATCTAGTGGTGCGTCCACTTCATCTAAAACGCATATTGGTGATGGGTTTGTCAAAAAAACAGCAAAGATCAAAGATAAAGCAGTCAATGCTTGTTCACCTCCAGATAATAAAGTTATTGATTGAAGTCTTTTACCGGGAGGACTTACTAACATTTCTAAACCCGCCTCTAATGGATCATCAGAGTCGACTAATTCTAGCTTTGCACTACCGCCATTAAAAAGCTTTGTATAAACTTCATTAAATTTTCGGTTAACTTTTTCAAAAGCCTCTAAAAGCCTTTGCCTTCCTTTTTGGTTTAATTCATTAATACTTTCTTTTAATTTTATAATCGCTGAGACAAGATCTTGTCTATCTTGTTCCATTTTTTTAATTTCAATTTGATATTTATTTGTCTCTTCGTCAGCTCGTAAATTTACAGAGCCAAGTTTTTCTCTTTCTCTTTTTTTTTTATCAAGAATTTCTTCTTGTTCAACAGAATCAGGTAAATTTTCAACACCATTAAGACTTGAATTTTCAAGAATATCATCTTCTTTAAGATTAAGCTCAGATTGAACTCTATCCAGTAAATCATTTTTTCTTTTTTTTAGCCCCTCAATTGTAGCCCCGGAGCTAGCTTTTCTTTCTCGTATTTGGATAGATCTCTCTTGAATTTCATTTAACAATATTCTTTGACTGTCAATTTTTTTGTCAGTTTCATCAATAATTTTTTCATTTTCAATTTTTTCATTTTCAGCAATTCTTAAACCCTCTGAGATTTGACCTTTTTTTTCAGCTTGAATTTGTGGTTGTTTATCACGGTCATTTAATTGAATTGATAATTTATTTTTTCGTTCACTAAGTTCTTTAACCATCTTTTCAGAGTTTGAGAGTAAATTTTTCCAACTATCTATTTCAGTTTCAATAGCTCTTATTCTCTCATTTCTTTTTATAGACTCTTTTTTTATGGATTGGTTTTTGCTAAAACTATCAGCATAGTTTTCTTGTAATAATTTAATATTTTCATTTTTTTCATTTACACTTGTAAGCTTGTTTTTGCTCGCGTCATTTTCTAAGCTATTAAGAAAATTATTTAGTTCAATTTTAGATCTATCAAGCAATGTTATTGCCTTATTTGTCTCGTTATCATTAATTAATTCTTTTGCCTTTTCGATTGTACGAATTACCTCTGTTATTGGATCTATGCTTATATTTATATTTGCACTAGCAAATATTTTAATTATTTCATCTACAGCTTTTTGCTCATTTTTAAGTTTATTTTTTGCTTCCTCCAAATCTTCATTTGATAATTTTTCTGTTTCAAAATATTTAGAGTCAATTTCTATTAATTCACTTTTTTCCTCTTTTAATCTTTTTTCATTAGAATTAGCATCTATTATAATTCCTTTTTCTCTATCAATATCTTCCTCAATAGTTTTTAAGGATTTTTTAATATTTTCAATCTCATCTTGAGTTCTTGCATTTTCTTCATCTAAGCTTTGAAGTTCTAGATTCATTCTTTGTATTTTTGATAAATTCTCGATATTTCTTTCTCTTAACGGAGTGACTTTATCAGTTTCAATTTTTATAGTTTTTTCAAATTCAGATATTTGCTGATTAAAATTACTTACTTCACCCTCCGCTTCAGAATTTATTTCATTTTCAATTTTTATTTCTTTATCAATTTCTATTAATTTCAAATAATAAAGACCAGCTTCGACTTTTTTAATCTCTTCAGAAACTAATTTATACTTTGTAGCTTCTTCGGCTTGTTTTTGAAGATTTGCTAGTTGTTTTTCTTGTTGTCTTCTTAGTTCATCAGCTCTTTTTAAATTTGTTTCCGCTGCATTTAATCTAAGTTCTGCCTCATGCCTTCTAACATGAAGGCCAGAAATACTTGCTGCTTCCTCTAATATTGCTCTACGATCTGTAGGTTTTGCTGTAACTAATGCACCTATCCTTCCTTGACTTATCATTGATGGAGAGTGTGCTCCAGTAGAAAGGTCTGCAAAAAACATTTGAGCATCCCTAGCCCTAACTTCTTTTCCATTAATATAAAATTTAGAACCCTTATCTTTTTCAATCTTTCTTCTGACTTCTACCTCATCCAAATCTTTGTATTGAGCTGGACCATCATGATTTTCGTTAGCGACACTAACTGAAACTTCTGCAATATTTTTAGATGCTTTATTGGAGGTCCCAGAGAAAATAACATCTTCCATTCCTGAGCCCCGCATGCTTTTAGCCGAGGTTTCTCCCATCACCCATCTCAAAGACTCTACTATGTTTGATTTTCCACAACCATTAGGGCCGACTATGCCCGTTAGACCTTCTTCTATCAAAAAGTTAGTTTTTTCAGCAAATGATTTAAATCCATTTAATTGGATTTTTTTAAACTCCATGGATTAACTTATATCAGCTTTTCCAGATATTTTTTTAAATTTTTATAATTTAAAGCTTTATTAAACTTTTTTTCATTAATTATTATCGTAGGAGTAGCATTAACTTCAAATTTTTTTACACCCTCGATTCGATCATTTAAAACATAATCTTCGATATTCTTATCATCAAGACACTCTTCAAAATTAACTTCGATACCTTCATCTAATAAAAATTTTTTTAAATTTTTATTTGCTTCCTCAGGTGTTTTTCCCTTAGCCCATTTTTTTTGACCAGAATATAAAGTATTTAATATTTCAGATTTTCCATCATTTCTACATTGTCCAATTTTTGAGGCATTAAATGCAGCAATGTCTAATGGAAAATGTCTAAATTCAATTCTTACTAGCCCAGTATCTATAAAATCTTTTTTGAGCTCTGGATAAACATCTTTATGAAAGTCAGCACAATGTCCACATGTTAAAGACTCATATGCAATTATAGTTATTTTTGCATCTTGTTTTCCCTCAGAAATTCTTTTTATTTTTTCTGCAAATACATTAGTGGTAAAGCTAAAAAAAATAATAAATAATAATGAAGTTAATTTTTTCATCTTTGTTTAAATAATCTAGTTAATTCTAATAGTGATTTTTTTATTTTATCGTTCTTAACGTCTTTAATCTTATGTGTATATTTGTTATTTGTCACACTATTATCATTTTTTTCCTCTTTTTTAAACTCAGTTTGAGCATCGTCAAAGCTAATAAATTTTAATTTTTCTACAACTGCATAACCAAAAAATGAATTCATTTTATTCATAATATCTTTTTTGGAATATTCCATGTCTATTTCATGGCCTCTTTTTACCATAACTTGAAGAGTGCTAACTCCAAATTTATTAGAATTTTTAAATGACTTTGGGTAGCAGATTTGGAAAAGTTTATCTCCGACTATGTACTTCCAGTTGTTTAAAGTTTCAGAGAATATGTGTCCTTTTTTTTTGATTATTTTTTTAATATCTTTAGGCAAAGTGTCTTTAAAAGACCTTAAGCCTTGAATAGTTTTAAACCTCTGCTTAGTATTGTTTTTAAATTGCATATGCCCAAATCTATACTAACAAAAAAAATTCTTTATTGGTACGATAATAATAAAAGAGAGCTACCATGGAGAAAAAAAATTTCACAGATTAAAAGAGAATACTACACCTTAGTAAGTGAGTTTATGCTTCAACAAACACAAGTAACAACCGTAATTCCCTATTTTAACAATTTTATTAAAAATATACCTAACGTAACTGCATTATCAAAAATTAATGAAAGTAAATTATTAAAATATTGGGAAGGCCTTGGATATTATTCAAGAGTAAAAAATTTAAAAAGGACTGCAAATATTATAGAAAAAAATTTTAATGGAAGATTACCCAGTACAATTGAGGAGTTAAAGTTATTGCCAGGTATTGGGGATTATACAGCCAATGCAATAATGGCTATTGTCTTTAACAAGCCATTTATTCCCTTAGATGGAAATATTGAAAGAGTAATTAAAAGATTATTAAATTTAAAATTACCCAAAGAAATTACAAAAGACAATCTTGTTAAGAGTAAAAAAATATTTGGTAGTTCAATTAGAGCAAGTGATTATGCGCAAGCACTAATGGAGCTAGGTGCATTGATTTGTCGACCTAAAAATCCCTTATGTCACCAATGCCCTTTAATTAAAAATTGTAAGTCATTTAAAAAAAAAGATTTTGAAATAATAAAAGAAAGAAAAAAGAAGATTGATAGATTTTATTTGTTAGAAGTTTATAGAAAAAATAATAAATTTTTATTAATCAAAAATACTAAATTTAATTTTTTAAAGAATTTACAAATATTTCCCATGAAGCAAATATCAAAACCTGATAATTTAGCAAAAGCTTTAAATTTCAAAATATCAAACATGAATATGAATGTATTAATTAAGTTTTCTAAGTTAAAGGGTGTAATTTCTAACTCTTCTTGGATTGATAGCTCTAAGCTTGAAGATTATACTTTGCCCACATTTACTAAAAAAATTTTTAATTATTTAAAAAAGATTTAATGAAAAATATAGCAATAATAGGAGCGGGTGTTTCAGGTTTGTATATTGCAAATCTTTTAAGCCAAAACTCAAATTATCAAGTCATAATTTATGAGAAAAATGCTTCTGTTAATTTAGAAAAAGGATATGGAATTCAACTTTCAGTTAATAGCATCAAACTATTAAATCAAATAAATTTTCAAAAAATTAGTGTAGAAGATAAATTTCACCCTCATAAACTAGACTTCTATTCTTTAAAAAATAATAAGAAAATATGTGATTTAGATATATCCATGTTTAACAGTGCTGATACAAAATATACTACCT
>Ga0233439_10001581_pt1 | contig 28607 bp, 27 predicted proteins | sample SI_123_September_6_FD_182713 | JGI IMG/M metagenome (GOLD analysis project Ga0233439, IMG submission 182713) | Seawater microbial communities from Saanich Inlet, British Columbia, Canada - SI_123_September2016_100_MG | ecosystem: Environmental > Aquatic > Marine > Inlet | place: Canada: British... | reverse complement strand
TGGTGTTGCTGAATAGGCATACCACACGTGAAACATACGATTGGAAATAACATCTGTATTGATTATACAAAGAGTAATCATTTTTTTTCAAAAGAAGAAAGGTCTATTTTATTTTCTTCTGTTATGAATAGCTCGATAATATCGTGTTCATTCAAATAATAATATCGATAAAGCCGTTTAAAGTCTACACAGTCTTCACAAGCTGTCAGTATAAAATAAGTATATTGTGTATACTGTATTGCAAATGCTTCTTGTGACTTTAATTGTTGACAAAATGAACACATCTTGGGTACACTATTATCAGGACTAATAGACCTAATACCGTATGTAAATGGTTTAAGTGATGGTATAAGCCATAAATTAGTATTACCTTTAGGTAAATTAGGTCCCCTACATACGGGTATACGTAACGTATTAAGCATTCCGGTCCACTAATATCTTTTTTATAAAGGTATTCTAACTGGTTGATTATAAATTCCTGCATTGAAGGCATACACATTCTAAGAATATCTATGTTTGCTTGATGTGTATTGCTTATAATTTTTTGTATTACACTTACACAAGTAATGTATTCGTCTAAATTTTTAGGATCGCGTTGTCTTTCAAATTCCAGTTCCAAGTATTCGATGGCCTTTTCTGGCTCATTATACAGAGTATCTGCTAGTATCGGAATATAATTTTTGATAACACTGTTCCATAGCTTTTTATAATATTTTTCCTCGTTATTTGAAAACAAGATGTGTTGATATAGCTCAATGATTTGCTTAACATTATTTGTTTCTTTGTGTACAGTTAATTTAGCTACTTTAATGCAGTATTGTATAGCGTTATTTTTTGTCCAACTGTACATTTTATTTACTTTGTTACTTAATTTTCCTAGTATATTTTAAAAGTTTTTTTGTATTACAAAGTTATAATGGAACTAACGTTTGTCTTTGTAGTGCTAGCGATTATATTCGTTTTTTATTTAGCTGCATACAAGCAGGAAATGGAAAGCTACCAGAATGAAGAATATAGTACAGAAGATTATAACAACATTGATTTAGCGTTAAATAAGGTTCTTGAAAAAGGTGACCCTATTGCTAATGCAGTAGAGCCCAGAGATGAGATGTCGTGCTTTACACACGATACAGAGTTCCACGAATTAGCTCCATTAAAAGAGTTCGATGCCGCAAGTACTAAGAACGAAAACCAGTATATGTTTGGTGATGACAGTTCTTTGGTGCGTTATAACGAAACGTATTATCATGACTGGCGTTTCCCTGCAAAACCCATAGAAGTAGAATTCGCAGCTAACCCTGAAGAATACGTTAAAAAGTACCCGAAACGTTATCCTAGTTACGTGTACAAAACAAAAGATGAATTAATTATGTGAGTTTTTAAATTGAAAATTAGTTTCTCGCAAATAATCCATTCGGCTCATAACTACGAGTATCTTTTTTACAAAGTTATTAATATTAAACTTAATAACCCTCTTACGAGATTTTTGAATATTCAAGTTTTCGATGGCTTCGTTCCAGTTTATGCTAGTCTTGAATGGTAAGTGATGCACGTGTTTTAACAGGTCATCTTTTATATATTCTTCTGGTGTAAGCACTAATGCACCAGACATTGCTGATTCCAGCACAGAAAGTCCCATGCATTCTTTATGCGTTACGATGAAAATATCTGTCTTACAATACTCGGCACATGCTTCTTCATACGATAATCCAGAACCTTGTACATACTTAGACATTTTCTGGGGATTGTTGATATCAACTGTTTCGACACCACCTGCTATAAAACGACGCACGATAACTTGGTGTTCCTTGTGATTTTTTGCAAACTCACATACCTGATATGTAATGTCTTCGGTTAAGTCATTTTTTAGCATATTCTGGTGTCTACCGTAATAGTTATGGTCTATGAGTATCTGAATTCTTCCCTTTACTTGCTTAGGAGTACAGAGAGAATCATCACACGTCCATCCAATGTACTTACAGTGTCTTTTGTTCTTTTTGCCGTTTGGTACCATATAAAACAATACGTCTTCACCACCAACCATAGCGTTATTTGATGCAAATGTGAAAATGCCTTTTCTTGCACGAGAACGAATCTTCTCAGTAAATGCAGCTGGACGGTAGTGCAACCCACGATTGTCGCACATGATGATGAAGTCTACCTCTACACAGTCAAACTTTCTATGCTCCGGTAAACGCTGTATACGAGTACTGGTACCTCGTATAGGTAATGATTGATGCATTATTGTAAACTTGTTTTGACCATGTATTTTGATATACTTGTCTAGTTGATATGCAAGTATCTGATACTGTGTACGTATGTGTTTTAAATCGAACTTTTCTTTACCGTGCTTAAAAGTAGATAAAATTAAAATTTTTATCTTTTCTTCTTTCACCGCAGCTTGGTTAGATTTTTCCATTGTTTCCAATTTATTTTTTAACCCCGTACATAAATCCATAAGGTCACTGTATTGATTTGTTAAAACTTCATTTACATTTGCTTCTGGTGCTGGTGCCCCGGATGCTTCTGGTGCCCCGGATGCTTCTGGTGCCCCGGATGCTTCTGGTGCCCCGGATGCTTCAGTAGTGTTTTTCGATTTATTCTTCTTTGACTTACCCATATAATACTTTAAATGAGGATTAAATAAAATTAAAACTAACGCTATAACTCATCTCAATTATAAAAAGAATTGTTGCATAAACTAACCCAATAACAAATAGTAATGTTTCTAGCATAGAAAAACTCAATCCCAAAATTCTATCACGCTTACGTTCCCTTCTTGCTTCTTCGCGGTCTTCATTAAACTGATCGGTAATCTGTTGTGTTTGCTGTGTAACCCAGTCTAAACGTTCGCATATTTCCTCGTTCATAGACCTAAGAATTTCTAAATTTTCTGCTAATCCATAGACTAGTGCCATATTGTTGTTTTCTGCTATTTGCTTTGAAATATCATGGTGTTCAGGAGGCATCTTCGAGCTAGGTAATGGAAATGGTGTTGTTTGTATACTATGCTCTTGAGGGCTTTCAAATTGCTTTTCATGGCTCTTTAACATTGATACTGTAATACCACCACTATTAGTCTTACCTAATTCAGTTAATGATATCTCAAAGGCATTGTTATCGTCTTCTAAATTATTATTTTTATTATTACTACTACTGTCAGAACTATAATCGATATAAGCCATTATATTAATAGCTTTGAATAAATTCTTGCAGTTTTTGTGCAGTTCTTTCACCTTCAAATTTAATATTTTTCCCTCCGACAGTAAGCATAATAGTAGGATATCCTTTAATGCCTTCTTCTTTCAACTTTTCTGGCTCTTCATCACCGTTTACCATAATTATGCTTACGTTATTATTACCTGCATAGATTTTCTTAAGCTCTTCAAATACAGGTCTTACTGGTTTACAGTGAGGACACCATGGAGCATAGTAGAGTGTAAGAACCTTTTGTGTCTGGCTTTCGAAGTGCTCACTGTAATACCCACTGTTAAATACAATGTAAATAAATACTGCACAAAGCAGTAAAAAAAGAATATTTTTATCAATAAATTCAAGTAAGCTTTCCATTATATAAAGAGCATTTATTTTTTTAAATGCGTATCATTGCATGCTTTTTACTCTGCACATAGATTAAAATGTTTGATTTCTTGACAGACGAAGTGTTTCAAATATTTGTGATATCAGCGCTATTCGTTATTGGTGTAATTCTATTTATGCTATACAGAAGGCCGGTACCTGTACAGGTAGCAGCTGTTAATAACAATAAAGATGTACTGCGTTATATGCGTGATATTGGTATTATACTGGATAAATTGAATAAGAAAGTCGATGATTTATCGAATATTCTTTTAAATGGACTTATGATTAACGACGATAATATGTCTGAGGCTTCTAGCAGGTCTGAGGCTTCTAGCAAGTCTGAAGCTTCTAGCAAGTCTAGCAAGTCTGAAGCTTCTAGCAAGTCTAGCAAGTCTGAAGCTTCTATTGATGATGGACACCCTGGGAACTCTGGACACTCTGGACACTCTGGACACTCTGGAAACTCTGGTCACTCTGGAAACTCTGGTCACTCTGGAAACTCTGGTCAGTCTAATCATGTGCTTGAAGAAAAAGCACAACAAACACAAGAAGCACAACAAGCACATTTAAATTCAAGCAATAAGCGCATTATAGATACTGATACCATAGTTAAAACAGTTACTTCGCATATTAATGCACTTAACTATGACGGTATTGAGTTTTCAGATATGCCAAATTTTAGTACAGATACGTCCATAATGGACGAAGAAGAAGACATTGCAAAAAAGCACATAAACGTGGTAAAGCGAATTATACAAACACAAGAATAATTTATTTCTCAGCCTAGTTTATAATAAATAATGAACAATTCTGCACCTGCAAACTTCGAATGCCCTCCTCTCATGAATGACGGTAGATACGGTACGGATTATCGACCCAGCGCTGATGTTAATATTGCTATTCAAAAAGAAAACAATGTAGAAGACAGTAATGCATACCGAGCATTTTTAATGAATAACGCAACTGCTATTATGCAGAATAACTTGAAGCAATTTGAAAAGAATGCTACCTGTGTTCCTTATTCCAATACCGTAGACCCTAACAACGCCGATACTGTTTGGGAAGCATATAACTCTTCTGTTAAATACAGTCCAGTGTTGTAATTTTTTCTCTCTATTAGCCTATTAATTCGTTTTAAAAAACGCTAATATAACTATCTTAAAATAAAATGGAACAAAAGAAAAAAACTATTGTTGTTCACCGTAATGAATTAGAAAATGAATTTATAAACTTAAAGCAAGACTACGCGTTGCTTGAACAAAAAATTATTAGCTATGATGCATCAAATAAAAATTTGAAAGAGCAGCTTACAACAGCAACAGAAACAATACAGTTGCTAAAAGTTCAGCTAGAAAATAAGCAATCGTCAATTGATTTTGAAAAAAGACTTGAATTTATGGAGCTAGAAAACCGTAATTCTTCTAATACAGAAATGAAGCTTAGACAAGAAATAACAGTGCTACGTGATTACTATGACAAGTCATTATTGTCCATAAAAGAGCTAGAAAGGCATAAAGAGGAATCAGAAAACAAGTCAAAAGAAATAGACGTGTATTATGGAGTTATTAAGCAACTTGAAAAGGTTCTTGATGACGTTAGCTCCAATTATACGTCGTTAAAAACAAAACTCCATTTGACGGAAAATGAACTCGAACAAGCAAATCAAATTATAAATAAAAATGACACTATGCTTAAAGAGTATGATTTAGAAATAGAAAAGCTTCAAACGTCCATTGTATTACTAAATAAAAATATAGTTGAAAAAGACGAGTATATCTATGATGAAGAAGACATATACCGTGCAAAGCTTTCTGAAAATAATTACGATATTAGCTTTATTTTAAATAATAGTTCCAAAGTTGAATTTGAAAAGAAAATTGCTGAATTAGAAGCATTATTGAAAGAAACAGCAGAAGAATACAAAATTGAAAAAAATAAGGCTGATGCACTGTCTTTACAGGTAATAGAAGATTATAAGAACATCAAGAAACTTCAAAATGGAATAGAGGTAGAAACTAGCCCATTAAATGAACACGTTAAAAACACGGGCTCAGTTTTAACACGTAAAAAACCTTTAAAAAATAATATTATTCATTCTAATTATCACGAAAGAACAAACCGAGATGTTGAATACATAAACAGTTTATTGGACATAGAAAGACATACAGTTGAAACAGAAACAGATTTATCTGCATCTAACATCGAGCTACTTGTTGAAAAAGAATTTAACTATTCAATCTTAAAAATACAATATGACGAATTAAAAGAGATTTGTAGTAATTTACAAGCTAATATTAACGAGCTATCGAAATACAAAGAAGATGTATCAGTTATAATAGAGCAAAATTCAGCAAATAATAAAAAAGTTTTGGAAAGGTATAATGTAAAAATAGTTGATTTGAAGAAAATAATAACAGAAAATGAAAAAGAAATAAAAAATATTACAATTAATTACGAAGAACATGTAAATAAATATGAAAAAATATTAAAAGATTTCAATAATTCTGACAAAAAAAATAAAATTTTATTAAATGAAATTGAACAAAAAGAAAAAGAAATTAATACATTATTAAAAGAAATTAATGAATTAAATATGCTTAAAGATGAAATTATATTGCTTGAAGAAAAAAACCAAGATGTAACAGAAAATTATAACTCTATGGTAAAAGCAAATGAACAGCTTTCCAAGGATTTAAAAATTTTAAAAATAAATTTCCACGACCAAGAAAATACGTTAGAATCATTAAATTCAAAAATGGAAAAAATATCGTCTGAAAATGAAACATTAATTGAAAATGAAAACAGTAATGTATTGATTCTGAAAAAACAACAAAACATCATTATGGAACTACGTAATGAAAAAACAGAAATCGAAAATCAATTCAATGAGTTTAAAAATAAACCAATTGAAAACCAATTTAGTCGAGAAGAACACAATAAAATAATTTTAAAGTACAAAGAAGAGCTTAAAAATCTTGTTCAGGAAAATACCAATTATGGTATATCTGAAAATGCATACAAAGAAAGCATAACACAATACAAAGAAGAAATAGAAGAGCTAAATAACACCATAAACAAAGAAAAAACAGAATACGATTTAATGCGTGATAGTTTGGAAGAACTAAAACAAAAAGAAACACACTATATTGTTAGTCTTAAAAAGCTCGAAAATGAATTAGAAAATTCAAAATACGAAACAGTTATGCTAAAGCAAAAAGAGGATACGTTGAAAGAAATAATGGGTGACAAAGATAGTATTTATTCTGTTAAAAAGCTCTTAGATGAACTTAAAAATGAAAACACTATACTTAAACAACAGTTAAAAGAAAAAGAAAATATTGAACATGAAATTGAGAAAAAAGAAGATTTATTAAAGAATTTAAATAATTTATGTGAAGAAAAACAAAATAATATTGAAAAATTAGAAAATTCTCTAATTACGGCAAATGATAATTTAAATTCGATGAAAGAAAGGCTCGAAGAAATAGGTTCTAAAAGCAAATCCTCAAATGAACAGCATAATATGCTGTTAAATGAGTTTAAAAATAAGTTATCAAAAGAACGTAATGAAGCTAAATTATTAGAAAATGACCTAATTGAAAAAGAGACGAAACTTCGAGCTGTTCAAAACGAATTATCACAGTTACAAAAGCTATACGATGCAAAAAATATGATGCTGGATAAATATCAAAGAAACCATAAAGAAATTAAAGACGACGATGAAGCACTTAAAACCAACATAAAGGATTTCAAAGAAAAAATACTTACGCTTACTACCGAGCTAAAGAAACAAAACGAAATTGAAGAAAAACTTCATAACGAAATTGAAATGCTTGAAAATCAAAAAGAAGAGCTTTCTTTGCAGCTAAAAAAAGAAAAAGAAAAAGAAAAAATAACTGAAAATGAAGATAAAGTAAACGTTAAAGAAACAGAAGAATACAAAGAGCTGGAAAAGAAATTATCAATTCAAGTTTCATTACTTCAAAAGCTGTGTAACTCGGAAAAATCATTACGTGAAAACGATAGCCTTATGCAAGACCATATCAAATCAATAATGCTTGAAAAGGAAGCACTAAGAGATGATATAGTCAATTTAAAAGAGTTAAATAACACTATTATAAGTCGCACAAAAGAACATTCGAAGGATAAAGAAGACCTAGAAAAGTCTTATGATGTTCTCAAACACACTATTATCGAATACGCAGAAACTATTAAAAAGATGTCCAAAAATGAATATGACCACGCATATTTAAGAAGTCAAATTCATCGTCAAGAAAAGAATTTTGCAGCATTTATTTAAACTGTTTCAAAGTTTTATGTAATAAATAGTAAATGGATGACGATTTACTATTTCATAATAAATTTGTACCAAATTTGGAGGTACCCAGCACATATGATATAAAAAACAAAAATAAAGAAGCTGCTTTTAGGCAGTACATAGAAAAGAAAAAAAATATCGTAGGCTTGAACGATGAAGACACTGATATTTTTGAAGAACAGGTGATGAGAACAAACCCTCTTGTTGTTAACAGTGAAGGTAAGCTCGAAAAAGGACGTCGCATTGTTGAAAACAGATACATTTACAACATTAGTAGCAAAATGAGACAAACAACACAGTCTACTTACGTTGAAAGAGAAATTGTTACTGGGGAATACGTAAAAGTTTCAAAAAATATTTTCAACGAAGACATTTATGAACCCATTGATATTGACGAACTCAACACAGAATACAATGCTCTTGACGTTCCTAATGCAGTTGTTAACCCATTTTATATGCTCGGTGATAAAATGTATTTCAAAACTTTTTTGTATCGTACGCCAGATGAATATATTATTGACTTACCATTAATGCATACAAATGTGAAAAGTGTACGTCTTCTTAGCTCGGTAATACCGTGTACAATAACAAATATTAACAAGTACAATAATCACGTAATGATGGACATATTGTTTGGTAGTGATCAGATATTGGAAAATTTAGACTATGATATCGTGTTTGGAACTCTTATTATGAAAATTCCATACGGAAACTACAGCATAGATGAAGTGTGTACAAAACTGGTTACCCTTATTAATAATTTTTATTTCAATAACTACACTAATAACACTGGTAATACGCTATACGATGTCGATAAAATGCTTTCAGCTAGCTTCTTCAGCTATTACTACGAAAAGATAACAGGTGAACTATACTTTTCTATGGATCAGCCTTCGAATTTACCGACTATCGAAACGCTTGTCATTGTTCCTCCAAAAGTATACGAAAATATGCTAGAATACGACGGTGGTGATGGCATATATAATACCATCTTAATTCCTGTAACACCATACGATGATTTTATGGTTTATGCTCGTACAATAGCAGCTACCATGACGTATAATTTTTGTGATTACGGTAATTCTAACTACGTAGAACAGTTTATTATTCTTCAAAAAGGAGGTATTACTTATTTATCGAGCTTGTTTGATAATTTTAACATTGATATGACTGCTAATTACGAAAATATACGTTCATCGTTAAATCTTGGAACTAGCGGCATAAAATCAAGCACTAACGGAATTTTATTTTTTGTTGATATAACTAATGGATACGAGCTATTTGAAACTTATAATTCAACTATATCAAATGTTATAATATTCACTGTTGGTGCAACAAACTACAGTATGACCATAGGTGTAGCGTTTTATACGAGCTATATTCAATTTATTGAAGACGTAATAAACGCTATGAACATTGGTTATCCAACAGGAAATTTTGAATTGTCAGTTCAACAACAATATAAATTTAACAATACTACGTACAACTATGATATTGTAGACCGTTACTACATAACAGCTAGTGTAGATTTTAAATTTAACTGTGATGTTAATGCAGTTCCATTGATGGACTCTGTTATAACAGAAGTATTATTTGGTTATGTTCCACAAGTTGATGTAACCAGTACTGTACACACGTTGGTAATAAGTGCTGGACCAGACTTCCCGTATACACCGACGCCTACTACAGAAATATATTTTACATTTTCTTTTAGACAGTATACTGCATATATTCCATCTATTGCATACCCAACGTATGAAAGCTTTATAACAACAGTCGTGGATGCAATGAATACTACATGTAAGAGTGGTTTCTTTGCATTTGACCGAGAAGGAACAGAGGGAAATTATACTTATTCGCTTTATTCATCTGGAGACTTTACTATGCAGTTCAGTTTGATGCCGTCTGTGGGCACAGTCATGGTGCATCCTCCAAGTGAACTGGACCAAACTTCAACTGATTTTAAACTGGATTTAACAGCTGGATATAATGCGTACAAGTTTCCTTATGATGCATATGCAAGAAGATTTAGTCACTTTTATTTAAATATTCGTCAAAAAGTACCTGACCCTCCATATCAAGATGACCCAGCAAGAACAAATACAACGGTTCAAGTACCATTGGTAGGTGGAACATATTCTGATATTAACAGCATAGTATCTCATATTATTTCTCAATTAAACAATGTTATAAGTAATGCTTCATGGACAAAGCCTGCTTCCTCGCTTACTTTTGCATACAGCATAGTAAACAATAAAATAACCATTTCATGTACTTCAACACCGGAAGACACGTATGAATTCAGTATTGATGGTCGCTTAATGGTAGCATTTGCTTCTTTTCTTGGAATACCAATTAGTTCTGAAACAGTCTACGTTACGTCTTATAGTAATCCATATGTTTTTGGTAATAGACTTAGATTTAAGCTGTCTTTTGAAAATAATCCAGATGTATCTGAGGATGATCAACTATGGTATATGCTTGGTTTTCGTTCAAATAATTCTCTTGGATACGTTGACAAAACGTGGTCAAATATGTTTGATTATGGTAATGACAGTTACTATTTTTCGAGCACAAGCTTTGTAAGTAACTTTATTCCATCTAGAACAACAGAAACACTTCCAGACATAGAAGATATTCGACCGTTTAGATTACCGTTTATGACCAAAGCAAACTACATTTACTTGCAGTTAAATAACTACGAGAACATGTATGACCCATCTATACCAAACGAAAAAATTTACACAAAAATACTCATAGATAAAGACTATGGGGAATTTACGTATGATACGTTTGTAGACAACCCATATGTATTTAGCACAACAGATAGTCGTCTTGATAGACTACAATTAAAGTTCATTGACAAGAATGCTAATCCTGTGGACTTTAATAATATCAATCACACTCTTTCCATAGAGATTGTCGAATACGGCGACAGACTAACAGCAAATGACTATAACACGCGTCGTGGTTACAATGAACATACGTCATATCCACAAGCTCTACGCCTTGGTCATGGAAAATAAAAAAATAATAACTGTTTATATAAGGATGGATATATTTGATGATTATACTATCTTAGTGTTATTGTTTGTAGTTTTTATGCTTGTATTCTATCCTATGTGGAGCGAAAAGGTTGAAGACTATGATAATAATCAAACGGGAGGAAGAGGAAGAGGAAGAGAAAGAGGAAGAGAAAGAAGAGGAAGAAGGTTACATGGTAACCGCAGAGGACGTTACGGAAGAAGAGACTATTACGGTTACTATGGCGATTACTGGAATGTTTACAATCCCTGGCGTATCAATAACCCTTGTGCGTCTTATGCTGCTAGGAAATGTAGAGGAAATTATTATTATGAACCTTGCTATGACTCTACTTACTTTAACTGCATGAACTCCACATTCTACGCGTAAAAGTACGTAGAAATTTATTTTAATTATTGTAAATGAGTATGCTTACAATATTGTCTTTTAATCTACAGTGTTCCTTAAATGGTACACAGCATGAACAGTTATTTCAGCTAGTAGAAATAGTAAAATCAAAATTATTTGATTGTATATGTTTACAAGACATAAACCTTACTTCGCTTTCAATTTTGAAATCGAAGCTGAATAAATACAGTGCAATCGAATCTATTGAAAATGGAACACCACAGGCTATATTATACAAAGACAGCTGCAAGTTAGAAGAAGAATACTCTTATAATATACCATCTAATGAAGGTCGTGAAATTTTAGGCTGCAAACTAGTGTTTAAAGAAAAAGAATATGAAATTTTAAATATCTGGTTGGAAAATAATCAAGAAGATATCAGACAAAAACAAGTCGATGTATTGATGGAAATAGCATCGGACAATACTATTATTGTAGGTGATTTTAATATTTTTGAAATAAATGAGACTGCTAACAGCTTGATTTTGCAAAGTAATTTATGTGATGCCTGGATAACCAATGGTTGTAATAGTCAACTACGTGATACAACTTTTAGTAATGGTAAATGGTATAGGACTGTTAGGCTTTTATATTTTAAAAAAATGTACTATGCAATATGTAATGGTTTGATGAATAATTCAAATGATAGTTCTATGGTATTTTATAATGTTAAAGCTCTTCAATAATTTTAGAAATATCATTTGTAGCTGTATTACAAGCTCTTAAAATTATATTTTTGAATTCTTGCTCACCACTAAGAGCATAGGGTTCGTACAATTGGATTTGGATTTTGAACTCCTTTTTAAGTGGATGGGTTTGATTCGAAGAAACGTTAAATAAGCGTGTAAAATCATCTACATATCCTGTTTCTTTATCTAGTTCCTGCACAATATAATGCTTTATTATATTGCATATTGTGAATGTTTCATTAAGAATAATAAGCTGCATATAATGGTCATCAATCATCGAAATATTCGTTCCCGAGCCAATATCAACAATATTCTTTCTGAAATTTTCAATCTTATTTATCAAGCTATTTAGCACGCTATTTAGTGCATTTGTTGGGTCAATTCTTCCAAGTGACTCCATTACAAGGCTTATGTCTGATGGTTCTCCATAACGATTAATACCTTCTGTTATATAGCTTGATATTCTGAATGCTTGGTACATAGAGTGTTCATAACCGTTTCCCTCTTTAAAACCGTCATACTTAAGATGGATTTGTTGCTGTGGTTTTAGCCACAGTATTTCCATATTAGGATATAAAAATATATCATCATTATTTATTGCCTGTTTATTTCCGTTTTCAAATAGTTCAAATACTTGAAAATCGTCGAGTGTTACACTCATAATAGTGTTGCTCTTATTCTTGAGCGGCTTAGATAAGTCTTCTTTATCGCATAGATGTAACTCTATGCGCTTGTTATTTACATTTTCGTAAATAATAGGCATTAAAGCTAGTCTATTTTTCACTAGGAACTCTGTATAGAATGGTGATATGTTTGAATATACGTTGACATTGTCTTCATGTAACGCATAAACAGTAACACCACTCATAAGCTCTCTTCGGATAGCGTTTATGACAGCAATATTAATCTTAGACTGAGACTTAATACTGATTGAGTTTTCTTGTACGGAAAAGGACATTCTTTCTTATAACTTTGTGATACAAAGAAAAATCAGTTTTTCTGTAAAAGATGCGGCGTACGTGTCTGAAATAAAAAGTTGCTACTGTTATATGGATATATGGATAGCGACCTAGAGGGTAAGAATATATTGTTTTACTCTGAGCATGATGCTATGAGCAAAGAAATTTTACAAATATTAGAAAATTCTCCTCTTTTAAAAGAGCAATTTTATAAGTTTTCTGTGAATGACAGACGTATTAAAATACCAAATATGATACGAGAAGCAGGTATTATTCCCATTATTGCTGTGTCTGGTTTTAATGACATTATGAAAGGGCCACAAGCACTGGAATGGGTTAAAAACAACTCGCTTAGCAGTTTCCAAAATGGTGGGTTTGAATACGTGGATATAACAAAAGCAGGACAATTATCGTCTTCGTTTTCATCTCTTGGAGATACGTTTAAAACATCCAGTGCTTCTCAAAACCATAACAGTGAATTCAATAAGGGTACTGACTATGCTGATACAGTATGTTACGCAAGTATTGGTGATGCTCCGCATATTGATACGTATGACGAAGGTCCAAAAAAATCTGTGAAAGAAAAGGAGCTTGACAGAATGTTAAACCAATTTAAAAATAGCAGACAAGAGGATATTAGCAGCATAAATACTCAAATAACAAAAGATATAGATAGGTACGGTAAAGAAAACCCAATATTGAACAATCAACAGCAACAGCAACAACAGTATCAACAGCAACAGCAACAGCAACAACAACAGCAACAACCACCATTTGCTATGCAACAAGGCCAACAAGGCCAACAAGGACATCAAATGCAATACCAGTCTATTAATTCAGAAAACAATATTCAAAAGCAGCAAAGAGAAGCACAATTTAAAAATTTTTTGCAACAGCAACAGCCTACTATGAGGAGCTATGAAAATGAAAGACAGTTCCAAAATGTCTACACGAATCAACTGTCGCCTGTTGATTTCAGGCAACCAACACCAACGCATGGAAGACAGTATAACCCAGCACCATCATATAATTACCCACAGTCGTTTAACAGTGGTGCACAAAACATTCAAGGTAGGATGGGACCTGTTCCTCCACAGAGTTCTACCAATAATGGTCAGCGAAGTTTTCCAAGCTACAATAATGTTGGTATGGAACCATTTAATGCCTCTTCTAACAGTTCATTCGCGTCTTGGTAAATGCGTTTTTATATGTTATTTATTTTTTACTGTAAAATAAATAATGCTTAATATTCTTACACGTACAAACAATAGGCCAAAGTATTTCTTTTCGTATAATGAAAGTGTAAAAAATCAAGACTACAAAGGCACTATAAAGCAGTTTGTAAGCATTGATGATGAAAAAAATATGGAATACGTTAGCATGTATCGTAATAATGTAGAAACAGTTTCAGTATTCCGTAAACAGCGTCTACAAGCAAATGAGTTTCCTTACAATCAGTATCTTAACGAGCTACTTAAAAAAGTAGAAAATGGATGGGTTATGGTACTTGATGACGATGATAAATTTATGAAAAACGATGCAGCTAGCATTATACTCGAAAATGCAACAAGGCATGGAGAAGATTCGTTGTTACTATGGAAAGTCAAAATAGGACCGCGTATTTGCCCTTCTGTCGGAAGTTTTGGCAAGACTATACGCCGTAATGATATTTCAAATATTGGTTTTGCATTTCACACAAAGCATAAAGATAAAGCCAATTGGCCTAGTGTGCGAGGAGGAGACTCCATGTGTATTAAAGTCTTGTCGGAACACTTAAACATAGTATGGATAGACGAGGTACTTACGTGCACAAATAATAATTCCGGTAATTTTGGAAATCAGCGTGATATGATACTCAATAATGAAGAAACAGAGTTATATAATAGCTTCCGAGATAAGCATACTAAGCACGTTGAAAAACTACAAATTGATAATTACATCAAAGAAGAGCCTACTGTTATAGATGTTGAAAAAGAGGAACAAATTATTGAATATCAACGAGATGAAGACACCGTTACTTCGTTTGAAGATATTTTGAAAAATTATAAGGGTGAAAAGCTTTATATTTTGAAAGAATCATCTATAAAATGTATTGCTGAAATGCTATCATCTGCTATGAACAGCAAGCAGATATATGAGGATATATTAAATGAAAAATACCTCATAAATAAGAGTATTCCTACAAATAAACAAAATATCCAGGAACCGAACGGACCGAATGAACCGAACGGACCCAAGGAAAAACAAGAAACAATTAAGAATACTGGCTCGGAGTATAGTGCAAAAAATATTTTACAAAAACTGGAAGACGAAGAAAAACAACGCGTAGAATCAATGATGAAAAAATCTGAATTGATGCTAGCATTTGATATCTCTAATTCGAACGAACACGATGATTGCATAGACGGTATTATCGTGTTAGTTATGGAACAATCTTCCAATAAAAAGTTATTGTTAAACTACCTTGTGAACTGTGATTTTTCAAAAGAAAAAATTTCTTTTATTACCTGTAAAGATAGTATTGATTTTAATTCAAATGGTCTAATAGAAGCAGCTAAGAAAGCTGTTGAAAACAATTATAGGAAAGTTATTGTCATTACTGAAAATAGCTTGGTAATAAAGACACTTACAAAAGAACTTCAAATTCTTAGCAGGTACCAAGAGTATTCTGATAGCGATATAATATTTTGTGGCCTTGGTGTGCCTTTTGGAAAATTATCAGTAAATAACCAAACGCGTACAACTGCTAGAAATAGACAGAAAAAGAAGCCACAATCAATGTCTACGTTTACTGAATTTGACCCAGACTATTACTGTATGCTATACGATGATCTTCGTTCCAGTGACGTAAACACACCCGAAAAGGCACAAAAGCATTGGGAAAAATACGGCTATGACGAAAACCGTATTGGAAAAAGACAATTAATACCACTTGAAAAATCAACACCAATTAACGAGTTCAATGGTGTTATACTTTCAAAAAATGCGTGTATCAATATTTCAGAATGTTTTGACGAGTCACTTGTATCCATAATGCTTTTAAAAGAATTTTCAAAAACTTCATACATCGAGTGTCCGTATTTATTTGAAACGTTATATACGCTTAAGACCAGACAGGTTAACTACGGTTTATATAACCATCGATATATTGAATAAGACTGCTTAAATCGTTTATTTCTTCCCATAATACATCAAGCTTATGCGAAGCATTTATATTTATGCTTAATATCTTTTGTAATTCTTCGAGTAAACTCGATAATGAAGCTTCTTTTTTAAAAACTTTTTCAAGTAAACGGGATATATTAGTATAGTTTTCATTCAATGTCATTTGGGGTATATCATTTATACCTTTATTTTGATACTCTATGCTGTAGTGCTTATCTGCGCGTAAACCACTGTATTCACATAATAGCGTCATAACGTTCATAAAAACTATTTCTTCTGTTGGGTCTTTTATCATTTAATTTTTTTAATATAAATTTCATTTTTTATAACAAATATTTATTATAAAAATACGATTATAAAAGGGTAATAAAGGTATGAAGGTACTCGTGTATGGTTCAAAAGGATGGATTGGTAAGCAGTTTATACAGCTATTAAAAGAGCAAGAAGTTGAATTTTGCAGAGGATTTGCACGTGCAGACAACATTGATGAATTGAAAAAAGAAATACTTTTATATTGTCCAACACATGTTATTGCGTTCATTGGACGTACCCATAGTCCTGATTGTAATACCATAGACTATTTGGAACAGCCTGGTAAGCTTGTGGAAAACTTACGCGATAACCTTTATGCCCAAGTAACCCTTGTCAACGTATGTTCTTCGTTGAAGATACATTACACAAGTATTGGAACAGGTTGTATTTTCGAGTATGACAAAGAACATTCTGTGAACGGAAACAACAAGTTCCAAGAACACGACATACCAAATTTCTTCGGCTCTTCTTATTCCATAGTAAAAGGGTTTACAGATTCTATAATGCACCAATACGAAGATACCGTGCTAAATTTACGCATACGTCTTCCAGTTGCTACTATGGACAATCCTCGGAATTTGATTTCCAAAATCATACGATACGAAAAAGTGTGTAGCATTCCAAACTCCATTACGGTATTACCGAGCCTTCTTCCTATTATTTTAAAGATGATGAAGGGGGAAGTAACAGGTACTATTAATCTAACAAACCCAGGCACGATAACCCATAATAAAATATTGGAATTATACAAAAAGCACGTAAATCCAGAGTTCACTTGGAAGACAATGACCATAGAAGAGCAAGACAGTATGCTTGCAGCACGTAGAAGCAATAATGCATTGGATACGTCTACTATTGAATCTTTATATGAAGATATCTTAAATGCAGAACAGGCAGTTGAAATGGTCTTAAAAAATTGGAATAAAAAAACAATAGAAAATAAGGAGGACTTAGGATTATGAGTAAAACAAAGTATGGGATTATTGACCTTGAAAAGCAAACACTTGACTCTATCAATAGTAATATTATGAATAACATTGATTCTTTAAAGAATCAAAATGAAGAGCATCAAAACACCATAAAACAGCTGGAACAACGTCTTAAAGAATACGAAGCTATGGATACTCAGACTATGTCGGAAGAAGATTTTTCAAATATCTTTAAAATTAAGCAGCAATTAAAAGATACAAAAGAAACAATAGAGCATAATAACAGCTTAGAGTATACTTATTTTTTTGATACAGGTTCCAAACTATTTAAATACTATGGAAAATCGGACAAGGAAGTAGAGGAAGACATCAATGGTGTTATGACAAAGATTGTCAAGAAGTACAAAAAGAACCAAAAAAGAGACATATTGGAAGACTACACATGTGCAATCAACAACATCGTAGATATGCGGTCATTGAAAATAGACGAAGATAAATGCACGCATTGTAATGTAGAGCTTCAGTTATTGTCAAATGAGTCTAAAATGGTATGTCCTATGTGTGGTATACAGTCTAACATATTAGTTGATACAGACAAAGCTACATATAACGACGTACCAATGGAAAACTCATACTTTGCTTACAAACGTTTGAACCATTTAAATGAATGCTTAGTACAGTTCCAAGCAAAGGAAAACACCGTTATACCACAAGAAGTATGCGATACTATAAAGTATGAGCTAATTAAAGAGCGTAGGAATGATCTTTCTAAGCTTAATGCATCTCTTATACGTGGTTACTTAAAAAAGCATTCCGATAAAGGCTATAATAAATACTATGAACATATTCCTCATATTTTAAACCGTTTAAACGGTATTAAGCCTAAGACGCTTACAAACAAGATGGAAGATGACATAAGACGTATTTTTATGATGGTACAAGACCCCTTTGACCACCATAGCAAAACAACACGTAATAACTTTCTTTCATATAATTACTTCTTAAATAAGGCATGTCGTATTTTGAACTACGACGAAGAGCTATGTAACTGCTTCCCTCTTTTGAAAAGCGAAGAAAAGTTACGTCATCAAGACGAGCTATGGGAGAAGATTTGCAAGGACCTCAACCTGCCATTCCATAGCTCTTTTGATAGTCCAACAAAACAGAAAAATAATGATGTTTACTGGAAGAAAATACTTATTTGAAAAATATTTTGTAACGTAAGAGTATACAACGTAATGGGATCGGAATTAAATAATCTTGGTATTTCTGCTAGTGGTTTAACAAACGCGTATATGGAAAACAGAGACAATGAGTTCCTGTTTACCAAGCATTATGATGACTATGCTACTATGGGTAATGGAGGTGTTGACAATGTCACACACGATATTTTAAAGGGTATTATCGAGATGAATGATGTTTCACGATTCTTTTTTGGAAGAAGAAATATTGACCATGTTCAACGTCTTATTATTCGCGAGGTAGCTCGTTTATCAAAAGGTAAGTACAACATTGGTCCACAAAACGAATACCAACTGCTAATTATCATGCGGTCTATTTATTTGCAGTATTCTCAAAACCGCCCAGATAATATTGAAGCTCAGATTATAGCTTTAAACAGACAGCTAATTTACGAAGTGGTGCCTCGAGTAATGAGCGGTATTGAAAATTACTTGAGTTACATGCGTGACCAAGGCTCTAACCCAGTACCCCATCTTGGACGTCCAGAAAACGTCAACATTACTGGTACCAAAACAACGAACTCATACGATTCGTTGTTCATTTAAAACTTTATTCTTTAATGTTGTCTATAAAGACACCATCGTAACCTATTTTCATAAAATACTCGATAATAGAGCCTTCGTTTTTGCCATATAAAGTATCTTTCCACTCGTCACTCCAATACTTTACAGTATCGTCTTGTTCCATAAATTCTTCGTTGTAGAACTTGCTTTGTACAGGTATATGCTGAATGTCCAAATAGGCATATACTAGTCTTCGGTTTAGTTTGTTTCCTTTTTTGTATTTCATAAACTGGATATCACTGCTTGTAAAGTAATGACCTTTATTGTAATATGGCTCGATAATAATGAGGTCATATTGTAAATTTTTTGTACTTAAAAGAAACCTTGCTTTCGTGTTGAATTTCGAATAATCCTTTACGATTATAAAGTTGTTAACAGTGCTTAAATTTGATATCACATTATTGTTCAAGTTATATGGTGCTTCAGACGGAATTTCAGAAAAATCATCGTATGTGCTACAGTTTGAAATTATGCCTGACTTGTAAGCAGCATGATTAAAGCTTGTGGTATCAAAGTTATCTGGGACTAAAGCGTTTAAAAAGATACTATTGTCAATATTTTTAATGTTGCTTACTTGTTGTAGAATACTACTATGGTCATCTGAAACAGTAAAACAAACAGTGTCGCATAATTCTTTATAATTATCATATTGCTTTAAGTCTGTGTTATTTATAATAATCGAAAAATTATTAGAATAGCTCGATATATACTGCTTAAGTCCTTGTAGTAATGAAATTATAGCATTTGTATGGTTTACAATAGGCTGTACCGCGGGTTTAATTTCAATGACTTTCTTAGGTACAATAACATTATTATGCCTGTTAATTAGCAGCTGATTTCTTCGTTTTGTTCTTTGTCGACAATTCATGGACTCATATGGTGTTGTTTTAAGTGCATATTGTGCTTTATTATTTATAGTGTCCTCCATTACAAAGGTAGGTGTTTTTGGAACAGGTTTAAACATATGCAGCTGGTCTGGTCCAAATGTGCGGAGGAACTCCTCCCTTGTCATTCCATTGTAATTCATATATTTTAAGGAATTATTTAAAATAACACGTAATGCCCGAAGCTTTTTTATTTAAAATAACATGTAATGCAAGAAGCAACGTATTTGTCACTGCCTCCAATGAGTACTTCGTCGTCTGATAGAACAGTACGCTTTGTAAACGGTGCTTCTGCACCACAATAAGAGCATACTGCGCATAACTTATCAATCTTGGTACACTTAGGTACAAGTTCAAGCAGGTGTCCGAATGGTTCACGTTTGTAGTTTCCATCGAGACCACATACGATTACGTCAATACCAAGCTCACTTGTCCAATACTCGACAAACTGCAGTATATCAGGAAAGAACTGTCCTTCATCAATACCAATAACGTTAATGCCTTCAGGAATTTCAACATTTTTCAAAAATAGCGCACCAATGCAGTCCATTTTAAAAAGGTCATGCGTAGAGGCTTGGTCTTCAGTGTATCGGTTGTCATGAGCATATTTTATCAATAATGTTTCTTTCTTTGCAATTTTCTCTCTTCGAAGACGCCTGAAGAGCTCAGAAGTTTTTCCGCTGAACATTGGGCCAAGAATCAAACTGATAGAACCGCGACGCATTTTCTTTTTCTTTGTTATGTTTCATTTTTTAAAATATAATTTCAAATTATAATGACATCATTGTTAAATGACATACTAGAATATTCCAAACTCCATATAGACTATTTAATAGACTCTAGTCACAAGAGCATATTAGAGCGTTATTCATGGAGTGAGATTCTGGTAAACGTTGCATTACCACTGTTATTGCTGTTTATTCTTATATTTGTGCTTAAAAAGCGTTATATAGATAAACAAATAAAAATCCAACTTGCAGAACGCTTTAAGAAAGACTTAAAACGTAATTCAAAAAAATATACTTAGTCATCTGAAATATCGGATAGTTCTCCTTCATCTATGTCTCCAAGTACACGCTTGTTTGCTTCTTCAACACTTAAACCTGCACGTGTTTGTTGCCAGTCATATAAATTTACTTTATTGACGTCCATGTAGTGTTCGTCAAGGTTTTTGTAAATAGTAGACAAAAAGAGTTGTTTTTCTTTAGGCTTTAACAAGCTCTTTCCTTTTTGTTCTTCATTGAACTCTTCAACACGCTGTTTAAGCGTAGTGTATTCTTCCAATGAAATAGGTCCGTATTTTTTGTTTAATTTTCGCATTTTCTCAGCATATTTTTTGTTATCGCTTTTTGTTTTAACATTTTCTTTTATTTCTTTGGTAACTTCTACCTTGGTTTTTACCTCTTCTTTAAGAGCTTCCATATCTGCACCAGTGCTTCCAAGACGGTTATTGCGCATACCTTTCATTTTCAAGTGATATCGTTCCTTCGCGTCTAGCTCTTTTATTTGTTTGTTAATTAAGCTTTTGTCAACCGTGCTATTGAAGCTATTTAGTCTTTTTTGGTACTCTCCGCTACCAGCAAGCTTACGTAGCTGGGAGTTTGAAAATCCACTAAGGCTTGGTTCCTTGCTCATTATTATTGTTTTAAAATATTTTTTTAGCCCATAAAATTATGAAAAATACAATAAATATGACACTAATAAGTAATATTCTTTATGGTTCTCTTGTTACAGCAGGAGCTTTTTTAGCATATAAAAAGCGTCACACAGTAGCTTGGTATCTTACATCTTGTTACAGTAATGTAAAATTTTACACAAAAAGGAAAGACGATAATCGAGTTGAAATATTAAGTGCACGCAACGCACATACGTTAGTACCTCTTTCTATGCCATTGCAAGATGGATACGATGACCATATTGAAGTACAATACATTTGGAACAACAAAAAATATAGCGTTATTTACCAGCCATTTTTGAAAATAATTTTCCCTCCATATAAAGAAGAAAGGCTTCTATGTTCATTTACTGGAGACTACGAGTTCTATCTTAGAAACGAAAAAGGAGTAACAAAAATAGACGATAATCAACGCTTAAAAACTATTTATGAAATTATGGGTCCTCTTTGTGACTTCTATGCAGATGTACGTGGTGTCATAAGTCCACGTAAAGCTTTGTTGCACTACAAAGTAATAAATGCAAATGAAGAATTTTTACTGTATGACTTAATAATGGACGAAGAAAAAAGCTTTTAAACAGCGTTGTTCGGTATGTCCATAGACCTGAAAGGGTTTTTGTTTTTGCTTGTAATGAGAATTACCTCGACAACATACGTTACTTCTGAAATTTTATTTCGAGAAAATATGCCGTGTATTTGGTATATTTTATCGTGCAGACGTAAAAAAACGAAGTCTGAGTACTTGGTACCTGAAAAATACACCTTGTCAATGTACCTGTTTATATCCATAAAGGGATTATTAAAGATGTCAGTATACCTGCTATTTACGTAATAGTTTGAAATAAGGTCCAAACTTTCTTGTGTTGTCTCTATGCACGTAATGTCCTTTCTTGGTAATATGTATTCGTTTAGTCCACAGAAGCATTTATTACAGCATACTCCAGTGTAATGAGCTATTACATAAGTAGCTATTACTATAGCTATGGTCAATATGGTAATCAAGCATACAGCAAGTATCCAAAACTCGCTTGGAAACAGCTTGTAAAACCACATAAGATAAACAAATAGAAGCATAAACACACTACATAAACATCCTATTCCAAAAGAAACACCACAAGAACTACCGTCAAAAAACATACACCTTGCAATGCGGTACTTGTAAAGATTGTATCTATAAACAGCTCCTAAGTAAGTCTTAATGGGCATCAAGTGACTATTATTGATTATTTCCATATATAAGTTATGCTCTGATAACTTAGTAAAGCGTTCGAAAAATTCTTCTAACACGTTGTAACCGCTTGTTTTGCAGATATTGTTAATCATATTTTGCGTTATGTCTGCAGTAGAAACCTCCGACGAACCATTGTGACCGAAGACATAATTTAACAGTTGTTGGTCAGTGTTTTCGTCGAGTTTATTGGCAATATACAGCTTGATAAGCAATACCATTTTAGCAGAAACTTCGATTACTTCTATGCCATTTAGACCGGCTGTTTGAATGACTGTTTTGTATTCTTTTCGTACGCTATTTAAGTCATCTATTTCGTCTATTTTATTTAACAAAGGAAATATATTAAGCACGTTAAGACGTCTTCGGTATGTTATGAGCTGAGGTATCATTTGCAATGTATTGCATACGCTTTGTGCATCACAAACATAAAGAACTGCCATAGCACCCTCGATAATATGAGCATATTCTATTAAATTATTATTGTCAATGTTACCAGGAATATCAATTAAATTTAATTTTCCAAGAGGATAAGTTTTAGTTTCTGTAGTGGTTATACCGTCTCCCATTTGGAAATATTTATGACCTACAATAGCGTTTAAAAGTGTTGATTTCCCTACGGATACACGACCAAGTACTACAACATTATTATTCATCAATATATCTTATGAATATTTTTTTTACACGAAGATTTGCGTTATAATACGTTAAATAAGTTCTAAGAAAAAGAAATGACACAGGACGATGCTTCTAGTATTTCAAGCTTCGATGCATCTTCGGAGATAGGAGATACTCGAAAAACTACAACTATTATCAAGCGTGACACCATCCAGGAAAAAAGGTTTTTTGATAAAAATATTGATATGGGTATTGACATCATTGCAAATACAAAAAAGCTTGCACAAATAGCTAATGCTACAGATGAACATATTCCAGGAACCTCACAGGAACGCATGGATGAAAGTGGTAAAATATCACCTAGAAGTGAATTTGACGAACACAAGAGTCACAAGAGTCACAAGAGCTACAAGAGCTACAAGAGCCATCAAAGCGATTCATCAGATACATTAAGCATTAAAAGAGACAAAGAAAGTGACAGTGATGATGACAGCAGCGATAGTGATGTTAGTAGTGTCGCTTCTGAACACTTAACTAAAGATGAAATAATAAAAGAAAAACAGGTATTACTTGTCAAGCTAGCTAGACTAGAACGACGAGGTTACTGTCCTTCAAAAAAATATACAATGCATGATACTTACAAGGAAATAAAATCTGTAACAGAAAGCTTGGAATATGAAAAAAATAGAGACGATGCAGTAAAAATGCAGCGTAAGGGTTTGATGACTATTGTATCTATTTTAGAATACATAAATACTTCTTATAACCCATTTGATTTGCATCTCGATGGGTGGACAGAATCGGTGTTTGAAAACCTTGATGACTACGATGACGTCTTCGAAGAGTTATATGAAAAATACCAGATATCCATAACAGTGTCTCCAGAGGTAAAGCTTATTGGTATGGTAGGAGGCAGTGCATTGATGTTCCATTTCACAAAAGCATTGTTTAGTAAGAGCAACGATGTACCTAACTTCAATGACGTTATGAATAATAATCCTGAGCTCAAGAGACAATACGTTGAAGCCGCATCACGTCAATATGGAGATAACAGACGTACTGGAATGGGAAACATGGGAAACATGGGAAACATGGGAAACAGAAGTGGTAATAGACCAGGAAGAGGAAGCAGTGGAAGCAGTGGAGGTGGAAGCAGTGGAGCCGGAGGAGGCGGACTGTTTGGAAATATTTTCAATATGTTCGGAGGAGGAGGCGGAGGAGGCGGAGGAGGTCTTGGAGACCTCTTTTCTGGACTGATGGGAGGAGGACTAGGAGGTCCAGGAGGACCAAGTGGTCCAGGAGGTCCAGGAGGACTAGGAGGTCCAAGCGGAGCAGCAGGTCCAAGCGGAACAGGAGGTCCAAGCGGAGCAGCAGGTCCTTCAACAGCATTTGAAGCACCTGATGATGTTGCCGAATTATTGAATGGTTTCACAGACGATAACACAAGCACGCTTGATATTTCAAATGACGATAACTATTCCGATATTTCATCTGCAGATATGGAACAAATAAAAAACATTAGACCAATGAGAAATTAATTAAATATTTCACCTAAAATTCTATATGTTTCTTTCATTTGTTCTTCACACATACCACCAAATAAATTTTTCTTTTTTATTTCATCAAATGTATACCATCCACATTTGTTGATTTCAGAGCTTTGTACGTAATTAAATGAGTTAGAAAATAAGGTTACTAAGCTCAGTGATTCATAAATATAAAACCGCTGTGAATACATTACGCCGTCCCAACCACGGAAAACTATTTTTTTGTAATTGTCTTCATCTAACACTATATTATGGTTCATTCCTGTTTCTTCTTTAAACTCTCTAATAGCGGTGTCGTGGTCTTCTTCATGCATAATGCGTTTCCCCTTGGGTATTTCCCAGTTAGGATAAGCATTGTGTGAATAGTTTTGAAAAATGCTTGATAGCTTCATATACTCACCATTCGTACTATAACCATTTAAAAGTTTGTTATAACGGTATCTTTTCGAGCTAAAATTCGTTTTGTTTAACGTATTATCATTACTAATAAGCAAGAAAGGTACCGTAATACTTTTCCATAATATTTCGTAAGGATAACTGCATATTAGCCTGTATTCATAGTATGTAAGACCCTTGATTATCTTCCTAATGTATTGGGTCTCATGTAATGCAAAATTGAAGTTCAACAGCTTTATATAGTAATGTGTGTACTTACGATGCACTAAAACAACGTGTTCTTTGTGTTTAAAAATTATGCCTATGCTATTTATTGGTTTGGGGCATTTTTTATTAATATGCCCACAAGTATTGCAGTTTGAACAATACATTTAAACTAATAATTTTTTTAAAAATCAAAGATTACCACATTTTTTATAAAAGTGTAAATTATAATGGAGCCTTTGTATCCAGAAACAAGTGACGCTCAGTTCCATAAAAAAAACTTCGAAAAGGAAGAGTTTAATAGTACAAAGTACCCTCTTAATTATTACGATAATATAACGTTGGAAGACAAATGTAATGCACAGTCATTTAACGTTGAAAACCATCAAATATTTTTGAGTAGATTTATGTCTCCAGAAACGCCATATAAAAGCCTTCTGTTATTCCATGGTGTAGGTACCGGTAAGACCTGTGCAGCATTGACAATAGCAGAAGGATACAAAAGCACGCTTTCAAACCTTAGAAAAAGACTGCAAATAAAGCGAGGAACACGTAACTTTGTTTACTATAATTACCCTGGTGTTTACGTAATATCCAGTCGCGCAATCCATAAAGTATTCCGCAATGAGCTGTATAACACAAATAAAGTACCTCGCGAAGAAGCACCAGGTATTCTCCACTGTCTTGGCAATGAATACTTCCCAATGAATGATGACGCCGAAGGAGCTAATCAAAAGCTACAAGTTAGTCGAAAAATTCTTTCGTATTATAGCTTCTTTGGTCCATCGGAATTTTCAAACTTCGTGCGTGACATTAAAAAAGCTACAAACTTGAAAGACTTTTTCAGTCATAGTATATTTATAGTCGATGAAGTACATAATGTGCTAAGCGAAGAAAAGGAACTTGGAGATGCTAAGAATAATACGTTGGAAACGCTTAAAGAAGTCTTTAAAGAAGCTGATAATACTCGTCTTGTAATGCTTTCTGCAACACCTATGCGTGACGACGAAGAAAGTATCATAAATTTATTGACATTACTGCATTACAATGACGGTAAATATCAAGAAATTCAAAAAGAAAAGCTGTTTCCTAAAGGTACTGTCAATCATTCTTATTTAGCAGAACTTGCTCGTGGTTATGTGTCGTACTTGCGCGGTAATAATCCTGTTAGTTTTCCAGCTATGGTTATGCCCTTGTTAATTTACAAACCTAACCCATCATTGAAAATCAATGGTGAACCTTACGTAAACGATGAACGTATGTATGACTTATTTAAGTGTGAAATGTCTGAGTTTCAATACTCTTTCTATATAAAGCTTAAAGAAGAATACGGACTGCAACACATAAAGCTTCGTGAAGCTGCAACTATCGTGTATCCAAACGGCGAAATCGGAGACACAGGCTTTGAAAAAAGCTTTAAGTCAAACAAGGGTGTGTACTCTTTTATAAACGAAAACTTTCTTCTTGAAGAAAACGTTGAAAATTATAGCAAAAAGATTTATGAGCTATTAAAGATTGCACGTACTGCAACAGGTCTGCATTACATTTATTCACTGTTCGATAAAAGTGGTGCTCTTACCATAGCACTAGCATTTCAAGCAAACGGTTATGCCTTTTATTCCAAGGAAGGAAGATATGACTCTAGTGGTCGTTTTGTTGGTGGTAAAAAGCTGCTTTCAAATGTACAAAAGGCTCGATGTGCTATTTGCGGTAACTTACAACAAGAAGAACACAATGAGCATAATTTCAGACAAGGTACGTTTGTACTGTTTACTGGTAGCGAAACAGCTGGTGTCCAAGACGCATTACAAGTGTATAACTCGTTTGAAAATAAAGATGGCCACCTCATAAAATTCGTCATCGGTTCACTGGTGTCTGCAGAAGGTGTTGACTACAAACGTATCAAGCATTTACATGTGATAAATCCATGGTATAATTTCACTCGAACATGGCAAGCCATAGGACGAGGACTGCGTAACTGTTCTCAAGCAGACTTTCCAGAAGGCGACCGCAACGTTGTGGTGTACTTGTATTCATGTACTTCGCCGTCTATGGAAATGGAAACCATTGACGAACAAATGTATCGTTTATCCCTTGAAAAAGACATACGTATTAAGGACATAGAACGCACATTAAAAAGTGTTTCTATTGACTGTGCTTTAAATAAAGAAGCTAATAATTATGCGTCAGATAAAGACTATAGCCGAGAATGTGACTACAAAGAATGCTCTTTTGAATGCTCTTTTGAACCGGACAACGAAGTTGTTACAAACACAGATACATTCAACATAAAAAATACTGACCCAGAAATACGAAAAGCAGTTAATTTAATATTTTTATTGTTTAAAAAGAAAGAGTTTTATTCGTTGGATGAAATATTAAAACAGCTGTATAACCAGGTTGGTGAAGATTATATTTTTATAGCTCTTACACGATACATAACGAAGAAATTAACGTTAAAAGATAAGTTTTCTAGAAGCGGTACTATGGTGTATAAAAATGGTTATTATTACTACCAACCAAACGACATTGAAGACGTAGATATACCAGTTCGTTATAAGCAAACGCCATTATTGTTAAAAACAAGCAATATCACCGTAATTGCTCCACCAAGAAGAATAAAAGCAATAACACGTGAAACAGGGTCTTCTAGTTCCAATAAAGACAAAAAACAGGGTGCTTTTAATGCTCCCGATGCTCCCGATGCTCCCGATGCTTCTAGTACTCCCGATGCTTTTGATGCTTTTGATGTTCTATATAACATACTAATGCAGCCTTCTATCGAGCTAATGTCATACCATTTTGACACTTACCCTGAAGATACCATAATAGAAATGACAAATATTCTTTTGAAAAAATCGGAA